>Ga0180217_1002790_pt1 | contig 15490 bp, 15 predicted proteins | sample eDN3rd37CBELigOP_FD_128521 | JGI IMG/M metagenome (GOLD analysis project Ga0180217, IMG submission 128521) | Enriched Organic Plus compost microbial communities from Emeryville, California, USA - eDNA 3rd pass 37_C BE-Lig OP (version 2) (version 2) ... | reverse complement strand
GGGACGCCACCCTGACGGCCATCGCGGTGGCGAACCCCTACGGGGAGGTGATCGACTCCGACGGCACGATCCTCGCCGGCTACTGGCGGGACGGCGCCTTCCGCCGGACGGTGGACGTGATGCGCGAGCGGCCGACGGGGGTGCCGCTCGGCGAGAACACGACCCTGTGCTGCGTCGTCACGGACGCGAAGCTGACCAAGGCCGAGGCCCACAACGTCGCCCGCGCCGCCGCTCCCGGGTTCGCCCGGGCCCTCTCGCCCGCCGCGACCGCGGTGGACGGCGACCTCACGGTCTGCCTGTCGACCGGCAAGGTCGAGGTCGATCCGTTCCTGCTGACGGTCTTCGCCGGCGAGGTGGTGGCCGACGCGATCAGGGACGCCGCCCGCCGGGCAACCGATGCGGGCGAGGTTCCCTCCGGGTCGACCAGGCTCGGCTGAAGCCCCGGCGGACCCGTCGGGGGAGAGATTCGGCGGCCGGCCCCTTGGGGCCGGTATGGAACCGGAAGCAGAACAGGATCTCGAGCCGACCGAAGCCGAACTCGCCGCCTGCGCCCTCGTGGTCGAGCTGATCAGGTCGGGGCGGGTGATCACCTACATCGGGGACGTGCTCGTCGACCGGGTCGACGAGGTCGACTTCCCGGGCGAACCGGAGGAGGCGGTGGTGATCCGCCGCTTCACCCGGCTCGCAGTTCCCGGCCTCGCCCCGGAGGGGCCGGAGGTCCTGTGGGCCGCGGCCAACCTGGTCGAGTCGATCCGCGACCGGATCGTCACCGACTTCCAGCTGGAGCTGGAGGGCGAGGGACGCCGGAACTAGCGTCTCTTCGTGCCCCTGATCCGGGGTCGCCCTTGGCGTTGCCGACGATGGCTAGTACATGACGTCAATTGAAGCGATGGTCCGTCCACACTCGGGGCAGCTCATGTCGCGCGAGTGTCCGTGCCGTTGCTGGACCAGCTCCCCTCGGGTGCCCGACCATCCGCAGGGGCACTCCGCCGGCTGGTCGAGGCCGTGCTCCCGGTCGTACTCGTCCCAGTCGACGGGCGGCGGGGGTCCGCTTCCTCCCCAACCCATGCCTACTCCGGGAGCGGGTGGTCGGGCACGAGTGCCCGGATCCGGTGCCGGACCGCCTTCATCGAGCAGTTGAAGCGGTCGCAGAGCGCCTGGATCTCACCGTTCAGGCGGGCGAACTCATCCACGAACACCTCGGCGGGCATGAGCAGCGCCGCCGCGAAGATGTTGGCTTCCTCCTCGGTGGGTGACACGGGCGGGGCGGGGGCGGCCTCGGGAACCTCGTCCGAGCCGATGGTGGCGGTCCGGCAGAAGAGCGACTGCTGGCCGGTCCGGTGGAGCTCCCAGTGGCCCAGTTCGTGGCCGATCGTGAAACGGCGCCGGCCGGGCCACCTCATCGCCTCGTCGCGCTTGACCCAGATCTCGCCCGGGCCGGTGAGGAGGAGGCCCGAAAGGGTACCGGCGATATCCGGGGCTCCGGGTGCCGTGCTCAGGTCATCGACCAGCCGGACGTGGAGCCCGTAGCAGGAGTCGACCACGTCCTCGACCGGCACCGGCAGCGTCTCGCCGTCCCACACGTACTCGGGCACGCTCGCCAGGACCTCGGCGGCCTTCGCCTCGATCGCGGCCGGCTCGATGGCCGGTCCCTTCCCCGACGCCGCGCAGATGGCTATCGCCCTCCGGTGAAGAGTTCGATCACCGCGTCCTGCTCCGGATCCGGGATCCGGTCGGCGGCGGCGGGTTCGTCGGCCAGGGCCTCCTCGTCGGCGGCCTCGAGCGCCAGGCTCGCCTGGCGGGCGAACACGACACCTTCGCGTTCGAGCTCGCCGCCGGCGACCAGGTCGCCGGCCCTGCGCAGGGCCGCGGCCGGCAGGCCGAGAATGTCGCCCAACGCGTCGAGGACCTTGTCGTCGACCCTCCCGGAATCGGCCGTTCCGAACTCCATGCGGTGGTAGTACTCGCCGACGACTTCCCTCTGACCGGGGAATCCGAGCTTCGCCGCCAGCCTTTCTACGAGGTCCGCGCGCTTGATCCGGGCCCGCTCGCGCAGCGTGGGCAGGAGGACCGGCCAGGTTCCCGAGACGCCGTTGAGCGCCCGGGTGAGAGGTTCGATCATTGCCCGGGCGGGGGAGTCGCGGAACGCATCGGGATCCCATTCCTTGCCCGGGGCCTGGGCCAGGTAGGCGTCGATCATCTCGGCGAGCGCGTCGCGTTCGGATGGTTCGGCCCGTTGGAGGAAGGGGCGCGGGTCGCCCTGGCCGGATCGTTCGGCGAACACGTACTCCGCGAATAGTTCGGGCAGCGGGGTCATCGTTCGCTTTCCTCCAGCACGCTGTAGACCTTGTCGCGGAAGCGCTTCATGATCTGGTGGACGTTGGGCGCCGTCATCGGGGGTTCGGGGGAGAGGGTCAGGTTGACTTGTTCCGCGACCTCCTCGGCCGGAAACTCTTTCATCGACAACCTGACGACCAGCGAGTGGGCATCGGACAGGCCGTCGATCGTCTCGGACACGATGGCGGCCGTTTCCACGTAGCCCGTGAAGTCCTGGTCCGGGTCGACGAGCTCGGGGCGGAAGTCGTCCTCGTCGGCGCCGGGGAGCGTCTCGAGCGTCGCCTTGTTCCGGCTTTCGTAGAAGTCGGCGATCCTCCGCTTGATCACGGTGGAGATGAGGTTGGCGGCTTGGCCGGCGTGGTGGCCGTCGAACCGGGCCGCCAGCACACCCGCGATCACCTGCATGGCGAGGTCCTCGACGTCGTGGTCGGAGTCGACCTTGAGGCGGATCCGGTTGACGATCTGGTCGTACCGGCGGTACGCGAACACACCGAGGGCGAGCTGCATCTGCGCCTGGTTTCCGGCGTCGCGTGCCGCGCAGATGTGGTCGATGAGCTCATCGTCATTCAGCGAGCCAAGCTGGTTCTCGCTCTTGGGATCGAAATCCAATTCGTTCCTAACCGATGGAGTCGGGCCCGGCACTCCCTAGCTGACAGCCCGAGCCGCAATTCTACCCCGGCCCGCCGGACCCGATCGGTCAGGGAATGATTCCCTCGGCCTCGCTGAGGCAACTCACGCAGCACCGGTCGTTGATCCAACCCGGGGGCGTCATCTCGCCGCAATGCTTGCACTGGATCAGCGAAGCGAGCCGGCGCTTGCGGGCCTCCTCGATCGCCTCGGGGAGTTCGTGTTCCTCACCCCGCGGCAGGTGCCGGACATCGCCGAACCGCATCACGATCGGCCCGGCCAGCTTCGCGTAACTGTCGTTCCAACCGACGAAGAGACCGAAAGGGCTGACCAGCACCCGGATCTCATCTTCCCGGTCAACCCACAACCCGTCCCCCTTGGCCCTCAGCGAGTTCTCGACCAGGAGCTGCCGCAACTCGACCGAGTCCCACTCCCGATACCCCGGAGTCTCAAACCTGTCCAGAACCGACATCGGAAAGAGAGTCGGGCCCGGCTGGTGGAATCTGACGCGAAGAGGTGCGGGCAGGATTGGACGAGGCGCCCGCTCCATGTATCTTCGGGCGACTCAGAGTTAGGGAGGTATTACGTGACAGTCTCGCCAGTCACAACTGCGAACGTTCAGGTTCCATCTGACCTGGGCGCGCCGATCACTTTCGACTTTGTCAGCCACGCCCTTCAGGTGGCCCTTATCGACCGGGAACAAATCAAGTCCCTTCCGAAGTTGGGCTGGGAGCAGCCCGGCGTCTATGTGCTTCTTGGCCCCCATAGGGACGCCAAGGTCTCCGTTTACGTCGGTAAGGCGACCAGTCTGCGCGGTCGACTTCTGCAGCACAGCACGAATCCACCAATTGACTGGTGGCGGGCGGTGGCCGTCGCGCGAGATACGACGGATGGATTCCATTCGGCCCAGATTGGCTATCTGGAAGGTCGGCTTGCCAGCCAGCTTCGAACCGCAGAAAAGGTCGAAGTCGCTGAAGGAATGAAGAGCATTGACAAGACACTTCCCGACCATCAGTTAATAGCGCTCGACGATTTCATCCCGACGATTCTTGCTGCGTTGCGTATTGCGGGACTCAGTCTCGCGAAGACCGAGGAGGCCAAGAAGTCTGATACTGAGAATGTCGCTCCGGGCAAGAAGTCATATTCAGTCACCATCGCCCAACTCGTCGCAAAGGGAGAAATCAAGTCTGGCGACAAGTTGATCTTCGATCAGAGAGGCAAGAAGGCCGAGGCACTTGTGAATGCCAACGGCGAGGTGGTCGTCGACGGAACTCCATTTCAAACTCCGAGTGGAGCTGGGGTTCACGTCCTGGGAGGCAAGGCTGTCAACGGCTGGGAAGCCTGGACGCTGGGGTCCGGAGGACCTACTCTCGCCGAGATTCGAGACAAGTTTTTGGAGGAGAACCCTCAGACCGACTAAGGAATCGTCGGCGGAGGACTCTCAGCCAGGGGCACTCTTAATTCAAGAGCTCCCGCGGGTTGAACAGCCGGACCTCCGGGCCCCGGTCGGGTCGGGTGCTGTCCGGGAAGCACTTCATCCCGACGCCGTCGATCTCGCCGCTGGCGGGGTGGCGGCAGTAGACGGTCTCGAGGAGCTGTTTGTGCCGGCGGCTTCCTTCGCCCATCTTGATCTGGGCTGAGCGGGCGGGACCCACAACCAGGTCTGCCAGCTGGAGCCCGAGCGAGAAGTGGGAGGGTCCGAGCAGCAGGCCGTCGACGATCCGTTCGAGTTCGGCGAACGGGGTGCCTTCTCGTTTGATCCGGGTGAAGAACTGGCGCATCCGGTCGTCCACCTCGCGCCGGCGGCTGTCCAGTACGATCGCCCCGTAGGAGTCCTCCTGGACGAGGAACCGCTGGAACCGTTCGGCGATGAACATGAGCGCGGTGGCGTAGGTGTCTTCCTCGGTCGCGAAGAACTGTTCGTAGTGGCCCTTGCCGACGTCCGGCCAAAGCACGGTCGTGAAGCACTGGATCGGCAGTCCGGCGAGGCAGTCGTAGACGGCGTCGGCAACGTCGGGCGGGACTTCGCCTCGAACGGTGCCGGACCACTTCAGCTCCTTGTCTTCCGGCCACCCGCATTCAGCCAGGCACCGGTCCCAGCGGCTCCGGAGTTCCGGCCACCGGTCGGCCCGCACGGCGATCCCTCCAACCGCGAACACTCCCTCGTCCGGTGCCCCGGACTCATCCAGAAAGAGCAGGTACACCACGGCAGCGTAGCTCACCAGACAACAAGAATGTGATCTTGGCTTGGATACCACAAAGAGCAGCATCAACGAAAAATCTGAAGGCTCGAGGCGCAGCCGACAAGATGCCACACCAACCGCAGCTGGATTGCGTTGAAAACTCATCTCCCGGATATCAGCAATCTATCCTGTGTCTCGACGGGACGCCAAAATCTCACCGTCTGCTCGCAGGTATCCTCTCAACAAACAGATCCAAAATAGAAGATCGAGAGGCGTGAACGGCTGACGATTCAACCGGGCAAACTGCTCATTTGAAAGGCTGATAAATCCGAGAAATTGTGAAAATGGACAACCGATACAGAAACATGAAAGACAACGTTCGCAAATGTCCGGAGCACAACTTTAACAGCAAACCATGAGCAATAAGTCACTACAACGCAACTGGAAAGACCGATACTCAACCAGCCAAGACGACCTAATCCACGACTTTTACATACCCGCCCTACAAGCTTCAACCCAATACGACCGAGCTACTGGGTATTTCCGATCGACCCTTTTCTCCCTCGTGCAGGGAGCCATTGAACACTTCGCGCTTCGAGGCGGAAGAATCCGATTGATTACTACACCCGAACTCTTGCCAGAAGATATAGAGGCGATTCGAAAAGGAGTTCAACTCAAGAAGATTTGTGGACAAGCAACTCTTCGTGAAATAGAACGCATATCTCAGAAACCATTTGGTGAACATCGCCTTAGGCTCCTCGCTAACATGGTAGCTGCTGGGCACCTTGAGCTGAGGTTCGTTGCCAACGAACAAAACAAAGGAATATTCCACGACAAACTTGGCATATTCGCGGACGAAAATCACAGGATCAGCTTTACTGGCAGCATAAATGAGACCTGGGCCGGTTGGCATCCAAATGGAAACCACGAGTCTTTTGAAGTCTTTACCTCGTGGGAGGGGGAGGCTCGTCGAGTATCAGACCATCAGAACTACTTCGACAAACTATGGGAGTCACAAATCGGAGGCTTCATCACCCTTACTCCGGATAGTGACTTTCTGGACAACGTCGTAAAGAGAGCAGACCCAAATCCCCACGAATTTATTGAAAGAAACGCCTCTTCCAACGGCAGCCACCCGAAAGTGCTATTTGACCACCAAAGAAACGTTCTGTCAGATTGGCGAAAGAACGGCTGGCGGGGAATAGTCAAGCACGCAACCGGCAGTGGGAAAACTATCACAGCAATTGAAGCGATACGTGAACACATCTTCTTAGGAAAATGTACGCTTGTCATCGTACCCTCGGATGTTCTACTCAATCAATGGTCAAGCGAGCTTGACATCGAACTGGCCCCTCAAGAACCTGCGATTCTCTTATGCGGTGCAGGGAATACCCGTTGGAAAAACGGACTCCTTCGAAGTTACATTCGGAACGACGGAGTACCGCGAATCGTTGTGTCCACAATAGACACGGCGGCGAGTCGTACGTTCCTCCGTGATATCAGCAGTGCGGAAGATCTTCTCCTAGTAATCGACGAGGTGCATACAGCAGGATCAAGTCGAAGATCATCGGTACTCACGATTGATGCCAAGAAGCGACTGGGCCTCAGTGCCACTCCTGAGAGGTTTGGTGATCCAGCCGGTACCGAGAAGATACTAGATTACTTTGGAAAGGTGCTAGATCCTGAGTTCACTCTTAGTGATGCGATAGCCGCGAAGCGCCTGGCACCCTATACATATTACCCGCAGGTGGTGCGTCTAGACGAGGAAGAGGAAGAAGCGTGGCAGGCCTATACGAAAGAAATTGGTAGGCTCTGGGCGCGGCTAAGTAAGAAAGAAGATAATTGCCTTCGACAAAGAATCGAAAGATTGCTGATAGAGCGGTCGCGAATCGCGAAGTTGTGCCGCTCAAAAGTTCCCATGGCAGCGGACATCGTGGTCCGGCGGTTCCAAGCCGGGCAGCACTGGCTAGTCTATTGCCAACAAAAGACCCAACTGTACGAACTGCGAGATCAGCTATACGAAATGGGCGTCGAAAGCTTGGCCTATTTTAGCGACATGGACGGGGATAAGCGCGCTACGTTGGAGCGTTTCGCAACTCAGGGTGGCGTTCTGGTGTCGATCGGGTGTCTAGACGAAGGTGTTGATATTCCCGAAATCTCACACGCTTGTATATTGGCGTCATCGCGCAATCCGAGGCAGTTTGTCCAGAGGAGAGGTCGGGTGCTGCGCAAACATGACAAGAAGCACCATGCCGAGCTTCATGATCTAATCGTGATTCCGCGTAGGCTTGGGGAAGAAGCTGTTTTTGATGGGCTTGTATATGGAGAACTCGCTCGTGCGGTCGAGTTTTCACATGATGCAATGAATTCTTCTGCTAACGTCAAATTGAGGATGTTATGCGCAGAGCTGGGTATGGACGTTACCGATGTCGCAGGTTCGGGAACCGAGGCGGAACGTGATTAGAATTGGAGGGAGTTTGATTTGAGCATTGAGCGGGGCAGAGAGCGACTTCTGAGAATTCTTGAAGAGATTAGGAGAGAAGAGTTCGGTGAGGTGAGGCCTGAGTTCGTTTCCGCAGTCGGCGAGCTAGAGGTGAGGAACCAGTTTGCCGTCGATCGGCGAGCCGCGCGGCGGGAGCTGAGGGAACTGATCGACCGCGAAGTCCGTCTGCGGATGGAGCAGACTGAAAGTGAGGATTAGTCTTGCGTTTTACGTCCGTCGAGATCACGAATTTTGGCCCATACTTGGGGAAGCAGACCTTGGACCTGCCTGTTGGAGAACAGTCCGTCCTGTTGATACATGGGGACAACATGTCAGGCAAGACGAGCTTGTTTAATGCCATGCGGTGGTGTTTGTACGGCGTCGCCAAGGATCGTGCCGGTTCACCGATACCAACCAAGGATCTTCTAAACGTAAATGCGTATTATGGGGGAAACAAGTTTGTTTCGGTGACAATTAGAATGGATTTGGACCTCGATGCTGGAGGCAGCGAGCTCGTCCTGACTCGTCAGAAGCAGGGTAAGAAGGGGCTTCCTCTACCCGAGAAAGAAGAAGATTTTGAGGAGCTCCTGTTTGTCGAACAAGATGGGAAGGTTCTGACTCCAAACGACTTCTCGGAGCTTGTGGGTGATTTGATCCCTGAAGAAATCTCTCGGTTCTTTCTCTTCGACGGAGAATTGTTAAAAGAATATGAAGCGTTAGTGCGGGAAGGGGGCGAGCGCGAAGGCAGGGTGGTCAGGGAGTCAATTGAGATGATTCTAGGGTTACCTTCTGTTACGAATGGACGTGATGATGTCTTAGAGGTGAAGAGGGAATTAGACAAGCGGCTAGGATCGGAAGCTCGGCGCAGTAAGAAGGCAGAAGAAGCATCGTTTCGCCTTGAGGAGTTAAACGGCAATCTAGATGTAGCTCGAGCCGACTTAAAAAGTCTGCGCGCGCAGGAAGAAAAGGCGTCGTGCGCCCTGAGGGACATCGATGAGAACCTGAAGCAGTTTGAAGAGTCCCGAGAAGATGCGGGAAGGAAGGTCGAAATCGAGCGACAACTCGATTCGGTAGTCGCGCGCCGTCGTGAGTTGATGAAAGAGAGACGGGAGAGCGCTTCAGAAATCTGGCGTGACATCTTAGCTCCTCGAATCCAAGCGAAGTTGGGAGACCTCGAACAGGAACTGAAAGAGCAGAGCGAGAGGTCGGTTGAGATCGCGTCGTTAATCGCGGAAGCCAGAAAACTTGAGCAGACTCTCGATAGCGGTATGTGCGAGGCATGCGGGCAGGAGATAGGGAGAGAACACAAAGCCAAGGCTAGTGCGGAACTTGGTTCCATCGATAGAAGGATCGAGAGTCTGAAACTCTCTTATGATGAGGAGCGCTATAAGAGCCTCCAAGGGATCACGGCAAACCTCCGTAAAGTTGCGCCAGCCGGAGTGGTGCAAGCGATACGTCAGCTAGAACAGCAAATCGCTGAAACTAGGGTTGAAGAGGACAAGCGCATTCGCGAATTGCGAAGAATTAAAGAACGTCTCGGGAATGTGGATGATGCGGACGTGCGGCGCTACGAAAAGCAACGACGTAGCTACGAGACTGAGATTGGCCGCCTAAGAGAACAGATAAGTGTCAAAGAACAGGACATAAGTGATCTCAAGAGTGAAGCTGCTCAACAACGCGACATTGTGCTCAAGAATCAGGGCGACGGGTTTAGTCAGCTCAAAGTCGAACGAGACTTGGTCGATGCCCTTGAGGGAATCTTCGATAAGGCAGTAGAACGACTCACCGACGAGCTGAGACGGGAGGTTGAAGCGCGCGCTACTGATGTATTCAAACGGCTAACAACTGATAAGAGCTATTCGGGCTTGAGCATCAACGAAAAGTATGGTCTCACCATTCTGTTGGAGAACGGAGAACCCATTAGCGTTAGGTCTGCGGGTGCAGAACAGGTAGTAGCACTTTCGTTGATTGCTGCGCTAAACATGTTGGCAGCGAAACGGGGTCCCGTCATTATGGACACTCCGTTGGGCCGCCTTGATAAGAAACATAGGAGCAATATTCTGAAGTTTCTGCCGACCCTAGCTGAACAGGTTGTACTTATGGTCCACGATGGAGAGGTGGACCGGAAGCAAGATCTTGAGCCAATCGCTCCGTGGGTGGGTGGTGAGTATGAAATTCACCACCCAAGCTCCACCGAAAGTCAACTCATGAAGATCGGAGGGCTGGGTTAATGGGTATACCAGAGGACGATCTGACTCAGATTGGGGCGTCTCCAGCAACTCGAAGCGTACTTGAGACACTGAAGGAAGAAGGTCACATCAGCGAGCTAGTGGATGGGTATCGCTTGTGTATCGCTGTGGCTTGCGCATGGAACGAGCAGCCAGACCTCGGCAATCGAAAGAATCGCACGAACATGTTTGGCACAAATACAATTGATAGTTCAGGCTTGCATCTGCGAGTCGCTTTGACGGAACTATATCCAGATTACGCTAATACTCCATATCGCGTAGCTGAATCCTTGGCTGAGTTAGGGGCGAAGATAGTTTCAGAAAGAATGAGCGGCACTTCAATTGAGTTCACGGAACTAGTCGATCTCGCGTCGAGTATTGGCATGCCAGACCCTAGCTAGCTCTGCGGAGCTCGTCATGGAGACATTTAAATGACGCGCGCTTTGACAGCCTAAACGTGACCGTTTTAGATGTAGATGCCGAGATTGTACTGCGCCTAGATTCCCGCCCTAGGCTGTTAGGGGAATTGGTTACGTGGGTGGTTCGTTCGTCTCGAACCCCTCTTTCGAAAAGGGAGGTTATTGACGAAAGCCAACGTCTGCTAGAGAAAGCCAATACTTATGTGAATTCACGCGATCTCGACAACGCATGCGTCGGGATCTTGGCGGAAGATATCCAAACCGACGGACTTGGCAGATTTTATAGTTCGAGCATTGATTCTCTGACGGCCTCTAGAGTTCTGCAACATCTCGAGAGGGCTCAAGCGGCGGCGGAACGAATCGCTGAAGAAGACTGGCCCGATACCGATCTTCAGACTAAAGCTCTAGAAGGTCTATTGGCGAGCGAACCTCCATCGGCCGAAGAGGAGGCTAGGTTAGCTTGGAAGGTCGCTAATGGTGACCGTCAGGCTCGAACGACACTGATCGTGCGTAACCTGAGGTTGGTATGGCATATGGCAAAGCAGTATAAGTGGAGAGAGACGCCTGCTTACGACCGTGATGATCTATTTCAAGAAGGATGCCTAGGTCTCTTCCGCGCAATTGACAAGTTTGATCCTGCCAGGGGTTATAAGTTGAGTACGTACGCTACCAATTGGATCCGTCAGTCAATTCAGCGTGCCGCCGCGGACAAGTCTCGGGTAATACGACTTCCAGCACATGTCGACGTTGAGGTTGTAAAAATCGGACACCAGTCTTCGAAATTTGAGGCCAAGGCTGGGAGATCTGCTTCAGATGAGGAAATCTCCAAGCTCGCCGATATTGATATGGAAAGGGTGAAATGGTTGAGGCAGGTTAGTCGCCCTGTCAGTTCCCTGGAAGATAACGATGCATTGGATAGGGTCACCAATTTCGTAGCGGAGGAGGAGCTTGCGATTCAAGCCGCTGACAGTGAACGGTTTCGAAAGTTGATGGCTCGTGTCTTATCAGTGTATGAACTTGATCTTCTGAGATTGAGATTCGGCTTGGATGGTGAAGGCCCAATGACGCTCGATGAGATTGGAAAATCAATGGGCGTGACGCGAGAGCGTGTTAGGCAAATTGTTGATCAAATCCTAACTAAGTTAAGAGGCGAGATCGAAAGACTTGGTGGATGGCCAGTTTGACCTCAGGCCTCTACTGTAGTTGATGTCTCGGCCAGTTGTTCAGTTGTGAATCGTCCCTTGGATCCGAGTATGTATTCAATTGAAGGCTCGATAGCTATCCACCTTCTTCCAAGGGCCTCTGCTTCATAGCCTGTCGTGTTACTTCCGCCAAAGGGATCTAGAACGAGATCATTTTGGTCGGTCAAGAATTCGACAAAGAATCGAACGAGTTCGGGCTGCATCCGAGCGGGATGCGGTCGGATCCCCAAATGTTTGCAGTATTTGCGATAACGGTCGTTCGATCTTGTGTTGCTGATAGTAAAGACATTAGGGGGTATGGCTCCTCCGTTGTCGGTCAGGAAAGATTCGTCACCTATCTCATGTTCTGAAGGTCGGGTGCCGGAGTTGTAGCTCTTCCTGTGTAGTAGCTTTTTCATGGCTGGGCTGTAAGGAACTAAGACGTTTCGGTTGTCAGCCTTGGGTCTGTCTGTCGGGCTCAGCCACCATATATTGGTATAAGAGTCCTTCACTCGGATGCGCTCGATGTTGACCCATTGGGTTGGTGAGGGGAGCCGCGCGGGGTTATGGGCGACAAACGATTGACATAGGTGAAAATCGCCACTTTCCTGGAGCCTCAAGAGTGCGCGGAGAGGTAGGGTCGACATCGCTGGCGAGCCAGGTTCCCAAGAATTGCCGAGCTCGAGAACAAGGGATCCATCGGGTTTGAGTAGGCGTGCTAAAGGTTTGGCCAGCGAGCCCAGCCAGTTGAGGTAACTCTCGCCATTGAGATTTCCGTAGCGCTTTTTTCTCTGGAGGGGAAAAGGAGGCGAAGTAAAGATGAGCTGAACCTGGCCCGCAAGGTCGCTGGCGAGATCGGAATCAAGAAATTCCTCGATGGTGGTCTGGTACATCGAGCCCATCTGAGTTGCGTACGCTCGAGACGGGTGGGCGGCTGTTTGCTGAGAGTGTGTCACGCGCATAGGGTATTGAACGCATCCGATGGTAAGAAAGGGTCGAGTACAGGTCGGCAGGTCTGGGGCTGCAAGGGATGAATCTAGCGCCGCCTAGAGGAAACGGTTGGTTAGTTGGACCTTCCACCAGGGGTGGTCGCTAAGCAGGGGAGGCAGCGGGAACGTTGAGCAGTCAGCAAGTCTGGAGTTCGCCGGAGCGGGGGGAGGGTCGAGCACGCCGGGCTTTCGCCAAAGGGAGTGACCGAAGCCCTTGTCCTGGACGCTGCGGGGTGAACGGACCGACCACTATTGTCTGCGCGCTGGGGTAGTTGGCGATTGTGCCGGCCACGGATATCTCGCTGGGCCCGGCTAATGTTTCGGTTACCTCTCGTGACCTGATCCTGGGGAGTTCTGCGAACACACTCGAAGGCATCCTACGGCTCGCCGCCGCGTAGGAACAAGCCCGCCACGGCACGTCCACAGCCGGACCGGGGCTCAGCTACGAGTGCATCGGTCGGTTCGGTGAGTGCGGCTCGGCGCAAGGCTGAAGGAGCTTTGCGACTTCGAGCTCGACCGGTCATCATCATGGTTTGATCCCCTCGAGCCCATCTCGCAGCCGTAGAGAATCCAGTTGATTCTTCGCCGAGCAGATCATCCCGGCCGTTCGCTGACCGGGCTTTGGAGGCGCTGAGGGTCCGGGTAGGTTGGGGCGATGAGGCATTCCGTTGGATGGGGGGAAAGGCTGGAGGCTTCCGGTTCGCTCATTGCCGGACTGGTTGCCATGCTGTTGGCGTTGGAGCTGGCCATCGATGGGTTTCCCGGGGGGCTGCTCGTTTTCGCCTGCCTTGCCGTGGCGGTGCTGCTCGGTGTGGTGGGGTTGATCGGTCGGGGTTGGGTTCGGATCGTCTGCTCCTGTGGCGCCTTGCTTTTCGTCGGGGTGACCGTTTTCTTACTGATTGAAGGTGGGCCCGACATCGCGCAGGGGGTTCTTGTCGTCCTGCTGGCGGTGGCGTCGGTCTGGCTGGCGCGGCGGGCGTTCACAGTGAGGGTTCCGCTTCCCGACGTCGATCCTCCCGAGCGTCCCGTGATGTTTCTCAACCCGAAGTCCGGGGGTGGGAAGGCGACCGAACTGGACCTGGTGGGTGAGGCGACGGCGCGGGGGATACGGGTCGTCGAACTGAAGGAGGGGGACGACCTGCGGCGGCTCGTGAAGGCCGAGGTTGACGCCGGGGCGGATGCCCTGGCAATGGCCGGCGGGGACGGGTCACAGGCGATCGTGGCCGAGATCGCCTCCGAACACGACCTTCCCTACGCGTGCATTCCCGCCGGGACCCGCAACCATTTCGCCCTCGATCTCGGCGTGGATCGGGACGACTGCGTCGGGGCCCTGGACGCGTTCGTGGACGCGGGTGAGCGGCTCGTCGACCTGGGCGAGGTGAACGGGCGGGTGTTCGTAAACAACGTCTCGCTCGGCATCTATGCCGAGGCGGTTCAGAAGGACGAGTACCGGGAGGCCAAGATCCGGACCCTGCTCGACACCGTGCCAGAGGTTCTCGGTCCCGACGGTGACGCGCCCGAGCTCGAGTGGCAGAGCCCCAGCGGGAAACGACACTCCTCCGGGGCGGCGATCCTCGTCTCCAACAACAAGTACCGGCTCGGGAAGGCCGTCGGGTCCGGAACCAGGCCGCGGATCGACGACGGGAAGCTCGGGATCGCGGTGCTCGCCGATCCCGTCTCCACCGGACGGCGGCTGCGGCGGTTCCAGAAACCGTGGCGGGACTGGGACGCGCCCACCTTCGAAGTCGGGTCCGACGGCGAGGTCGCGGCCGGCATCGACGGGGAGGCGGCGACACTCCAGCCCCCGCTCGAATTCAGGACCCGGCCCCGGGCCCTCCGGGTACGGATCGCCCGGCAACACCCCGGCGCCTCGCCATCCGCCGCCATCCCTGATGGGATCCTCCGGGAGATCCTGGCCCTGCTCAGGATCGCGATCGGCAAACCACCCACCGACGGGACGATTGCCAAGGCCCATCCCGGGCACTGAACCGACGATGAAGACGAAGATCAAACAGGTGTTCCACGAGCTGAACAAGCTCGACCAGAAGGTGTACGCCGCCGTCGCCACCTCGCCCACCCCCTCGCTGGACACCGGCCTTCGCAAGCTCTCCAACGCCGCCAACTACTCCCGGATCTCCGGCGGCATCTCCATCGCGCTCGTCGCCTTCGGCGGACCCAGAGGAGCCAAGGCGGCGTTCCGCGGAATGGCCTCCATTGCCGTGACCTCGGCCGTGCTGAACGCGGTCGTCAAGCCCGTCGCCCACCGGGCCCGCCCGGACCGTGACGCCGCCGAGGTGCCCGAGGTCCGGCACGTGCGGATGCCGATCTCGCACTCGTTTCCCTCTGGCCACTCCGCTTCCGCCTTCGCATTCGCGGTCGGGGCCGGCCACGTGCTGCCCTGGTCGATCCCGCCGCTCACCCTCCTCGCCGCCGCCGTCGCCTACTCGCGGGTCCACACCGGGGTCCACTACCCGGGCGACGTGGTGATCGGCTCGCTCTCGGGGATCATCCTCGGCGAGGCGACCAACTCCGCCCTCGACAAGCTAGGGGTCGGACACTGATGGCGGCCGGCCACGGACGACACGCCGTGGTCGTGGGCGCAGGTCTGGGCGGGCTCACCGCGGCCCACGAGCTGGTCGGCCGGGACTGGGAGGTCACCGTGCTGGAGGCCCGCGACCGGGTCGGAGGCAGGACCTGGACCCGCAGCCTGGAAAACGGCGTGCCGATCGAGATGGGGGCCGAGTTCATCCTGCCCGGGAACACCGAACTCGTCGCGCTCGCCGCGGAGCTCGGGATCGGGACCCGGAGCAAGGGGGTGAAGTACGGGCGGCGCGAGCCACGGGGCGGGATCGGGGTCGACGAGCCGACGCTGATGGCCGCGGTCGCCGCCGTACGGGACGCGCTCGAGCGGGTGCAGGACGGGCCCGAACCGAGCGCGGCCGAACTCATCGCCTCGCTGGACATCGACGAGGGGGCACGGGAGGCGATCCTCGCCCGGGCCGAGATCTCCTCCGCCGCCGACGCCTCCCTCGTACCCGCCGGGG
>Ga0180217_1002788_pt1 | contig 15498 bp, 13 predicted proteins | sample eDN3rd37CBELigOP_FD_128521 | JGI IMG/M metagenome (GOLD analysis project Ga0180217, IMG submission 128521) | Enriched Organic Plus compost microbial communities from Emeryville, California, USA - eDNA 3rd pass 37_C BE-Lig OP (version 2) (version 2) ... | reverse complement strand
TGTACCGATCGGAGGGCATGGCGTGGTGGCCATGGTTCTCGGGGTGCTCGTCACCCTGGCGCTCACCGGCCTGCTCGTCGGGTTGCTGCTGTACAGCCGGCGGCACGGGCATGACCGGTAGCAGCAGCGCGGCCTGGGCCCACCGAAAGCGAGCATGCGGGGGCATCGGGCGGGGGACCGCCGGATGCCTGCCATCACGACACCGGGAACCACCCGCTTGCCCGACAGGGCGATGATCGCCTGACCTGGCGGAGACGGCGCAGCGCTGGCCGCCTGCTCAGTCGAACCTGTAAACCGCCTCGGCATTGCCCCTGAAGATCGCCCGCTTCTCGCTCTCGCTGAGCCGGCACGGGAAGGCATAGCGCGGGTCGTCGAAGTCCCAGTGCGGGTAGTCGGTGGCGAACAGGACACGGTCCCAGCCGATCCATGACAGCGTCCTGCGCAGATCCTCAGGATCCTCCGGTTCCTCCATGGGCTGGGTCGAGACCCAGAGGTTCTGGCGCATGTACTCCGAAGGTGGCCGCTTGAGGTGGGGAACCTCGCTGCGCATCTTCTCCCAGTGCCGGTCCAATCGCCAAGCCAGGCTTGGGAGCCAGGCGAAGCCGCCCTCGATCATGATCATCTTCAATGTCGGGAAGCGCTCGAACGCTCCCTCCAGCACCATGCTCGTGGCCTGGCACTGCATCGAATGGGTCAGGCCGTGGTGGTCCTCGATATAGAAGGAGGGCCAGCCGGCGGCGGTCGGGGCATGGCCGGCCTCGCCGCCCACATGCATCCCGATCGGCAGTTCGTAATGTGCTGCGGCCTCGAAGATCGGCCAGTAGCGCGGCCGGCCCAGAGGCTCGGTGCTCCGCGACGTCACCTGGATCTGAGCGAAGTTGCGGTCCCCGGCACGCTTCTCGATCTCGGCGACGGCGGCCTTCGGGTCCTCGAAGGGGATCAGGATCGAGGCGCGCAGCCGCTTCTCCTGCGAGGTGAATGCGGCCACCTGCCAGTCGTTGATGGCGCTGCACAATGCCACGCTCAGCTCCAGGTTGCGCACCAGGTTGCTGGGCATCAGCGGTTCGAGGATGCCGTACTCGATGTCATAAAGGTCGAGCAGCTGGGCGCGCATGAAGTCCAGGTCCGAGCCGGGCGGCCCGCCGCCTGGCGGCCACGCATCGCGCCGCGCCAGGTTCGGCTGGAAGCGCGGATAGGTGTTGCGTCGGGCATAGGGGCCGCGACCCAGCTTGCCATACTCGGCGATATGCTGACGCCAGCGCGCCGAAAGATATGGGTTGAGGTCCGACTCGGAGCGGAGCGACGGATGGATGTCGCTGTCGATGATGCGCAGCTTCGTGGCCTGATCAGGCTGCCGCTCGAGGACTTCGCTCATTGAACGGTCTCCTGCAGTCGTGGATAGGTCGCAAGCGGGTTGTCGACCATGACCTTGCGGAGCAGTGCGGACGGGAAGCCGGGCGGAACCGCCTGATCCGCCTCGAACTGCCAGTGCGGATAGTCCGTGGCGAAAAGCAGCAGCTCGTCCGAGCCGAGCTGATCGAGAATCTGCCCGACGATGTCCGGGTCCGGCGGCGTATCGAAGGGCTGCATGGTAAGGCGCACATGATCGCGGATGATCTCGGCCGGCGAGCGCTTGACCCAGGGCACCTCCGCCCGCACACCGCGCCAGGTCTTGATGCCGCGCCACAGGAAATGGGGCAGCCAGCTCACGCCGGATTCCAGCAGCACGAAGCGCAGCCGCGGGAACCTCGTGAAGATGCCCTCGGAGACCAGGCTGAGCAGCTGGTCCTCGAAGATCTGAGACTGGCTGACATAGTCATGCAGGTAGTACGAGGGCCAGCCGTTGGAGGTGGGGGCGTAGCGGAACATCGAACCGGCGTGCAGTCCCACCGGCAGGTTGTGCTTCTCGGCCGCCGCCCAGATCGGCCAGTAATAGCTTTTGCCGTAGAGCAGCTCCGCCGCCACCGGCATCAGGATCTGCACGAAGCGCTTGTCGCCGGCCAGCCGTTCGATTTCCTCCACGGCCAGATGCGGCGACTGCGCCGGTACCACGATCGAGGCCCGCAGGCGCTGATCGCGCGCCAGCCATTCGGCGGCGATCCAGTCATTGATGGCGCTGCAGATCGCCGCCCCCATGGCCTCGCTGACCGCGACCTGGCCGCCGTACAGCGTGTTGCAGATCGCAAAACGCGAACCGAATGCGTCCAGGGCCTGGGAGGTCAGCAACGCCATGTCGGTGCCGGGCTTGCCCGATTTCGGCCGCCAGTCCGGCCGGCATGCGATCGGTGCCCCGGGCGGGTAGCTAGCAAGGTCGAAATCGTCCATGCCACGCCGCAGGAAGGCGTCCTGCCAGTACGCATCCATGTAGGGCAGCAGGGTGCGGATGCCGGGTACGCCTGGATGGATGTCACAGTCTATCGCGCCAGGGGTGACGGCGTTCATCGCCCGATGCCCGCCCGGCGCAGGCCTCGCCGCCAATCCGCGGCGACCTCATCCAGCGCCACCTTGGCCTTCTTCTGCCCGAGCAGCGCCGCCGAGACGCCCGTGCGCAACGGAAGCTCAAGCGTGTTCCACGCAGGGTGCGCCGGCGTGGGAATCCCGGTTTCGATCGCCTCGGCTGCAACGGGAGGCCAGCCCACCGCGGCCACCAGGTCGGGGTCACGCAGCACCGAGCCGCGCGGCGGCGCATTGCCGCGCTCCATGGAGCGGCGCATCCATGCCTTGCTGCACGCCATGCGGATGAACTCGATCGACCAGTCCGCATTCGGCGTATATCTCGGCACCGACAGGAAGTGCCCGTCGATCCAGGTGCGGCTCTGCTCCTTGGACGTCTGCCCCGGCACGACATCCCATGCCCAACGCCCGGCGGTCTTGGAGTTGGCTGGATCATTGATCAGCGTGCCGTAGGGGGCGAATGTCTGCGCCATGACATAGCGGTCGCGCTGTCCGCCCGCGATGATCTCGTCATACTCCCACGTCGTGGCCTCGGGCGGGACGACCTTGTGCTTCGCCATCAGGTCGGCATAGAACTGCAGCGCTTCAACCGCCTGCGGCTCATTGACGAAGATCTCTCCGGTCTTGAAGTCGACCAGCCTGCCACCGGCGGAATAGAGCCACGAAGCGAAGCTCGTATAGGTTCCTGCACCCTGCTTGCCCATGATGCCGACGGCGTACCGGTCGGGCGGGCTGTTCACCGCAAGTGCCGCCTTCAGGAACTCCTCGAAGGTGCCAGGCGCCCGCGCGAAGCCGGCCTGTTCAAGGAGAGACTTCTGGTAGTGCAGGATTCCCGTGGTGATCCGGTAGGGTATGCCTGAGAGCTTGCCGTCGTAGCTTGCTGCCTGCTTGCTGCCGGCCAGGAAGTCGTCCCAATTGAATTCGGTATCGCGTGCGGCGATCTTCGCGATCACTTCCTCATGATCGAGCAGATGCGGCGACATCCAGCCCGCCATGCTGACGGACCATTGGGCGATGTCGATCCCGCTCGAGTTTGCACCGAGTTCCGCTTTCAGCCTGGCTCGCCAGGCATCCACCGGCAGCATGGTGAATTCCACCCTGATGCCGGTCTCCTTCTCGAAGGCAGGCGCGACCTCCTCCATGAGCGTGCGCTTCCAGCCGCCCTGGTTCTCACCGATATAGACCAGCTTCTCCGGTTTGGACTGCGCACGAAGCCTGCCGCGCGATGCGGCCAGAAGGCCACCCGCCGCTGTGGCCTGCAACAGGTGCCTTCGGTTCAGTCCGCTCATGTCTTCCTCCCCAGTCTTGTTCGGCGGCTGTGTCTCATCCCTTGACAGCGCCGGAAGAAAGGCCGGCGACCAGATGACGCTGCGCCGCGAAAGAAAAGATGATGACCGGCAGGATCACCAGCATGCCGGATGCTGTCATGGCTCCCCAATCCACGCCCGAATCACCGCCCGAGAAGCCCGCCATGAGCACCGGCAGCGTCTGCGTGGCATTGTTGGTCAGCACCGCCGCGAACAGGAAATCGTTCCAGGCAAGCTGCAGGCAGAGGATGCTGGCGGCCACCATGCCCGGCCGCGCCAGCGGCAGGACGACACGCAGGAAGGCGGTGTAGCGGGTGGCGCCGTCGATCCAGGCGCACTCCTCCACCTCCGGGGGCAGATCCTCGAAAAAGCCACGCATGATCCACACCACCAGCGGCAAGCTGAACGTGGTGTAAGCCAGCACCACGCTGAGATGGGTTGTGGTCAGGCCCAGCTTGCTGAACAGTACATACATCGGCACCAGTACCGCGATGGGCGGCAGCATGCGCATGACCAGCAACGTAAAGAACAGGAATGACCGGCCGCGGAAGGGGAAGCGGGCGAAGGCGTAAGCAGCCGGTACGCCGACACAGAGCGAGAGCAGCACTGCGCTCGAGGAGACGATCAGCGTGTTGATGAACGCCTTCACGAAGTCGGCACGCCCCAGCACGTCCACGTAGTGCTCAAGAGTGGGCCACCACAGGAACAGCGGCGGGTCGGAGAAGATCTGTGGCCGTGTCTTCAGCGACAGGCCAAGGATCCAGACCAGCGGGAACAGGAAGGCGACCGTGAGGACGATCAGCGCCAGGTAGGCCAGTGCGGCCTCGAGGCGCTTGGCGCGGCGTGAGCCAATGACCACGGCCATCAGTGCGCGTCCCTGCGGCGGATCACCGCGATGAAGAAGAGGCACATCAGCATCGACATCGCCAGCATCAGCCATGAAGCCGCGGCTCCCAGGCTGAAGTCGAATTGCACAAAGGAGGTGAGATAGGTGTACATCGACAGGACCATGGTCGAGTCCGCAGGGCCGCCGCCGGTCATGGCATAGACGTTGTCGAAGGCCCTGAACTCGAAGATCGTGCGCAGGAGCAGGGCGACGAGCAGATAGGGGCGCAGCAACGGCAGCGTCACGTGCCAGAACATCTGCCAACGGCTGGCGCCGTCGATGGCGGCGGCCTCCCGCGGCTCGCTCGGCAGGGAGCGTAACCCTGCCAGGAGGATCAAGGCAACGTAGGGCGTGCTGTGCCACACATTCACCAGCCAGACAGCGGCAAGCGCGGTGCCCGGCATGCCGAGCCACACGATTCGCTCCCCGATGAGGTAGTTCACCACCCCGTGGCTCGGGTCCAGCAGCAGCTTCCAGCACAGGGCGCCGACGATCGGTGTGATCATCATCGGCACCACCAGCGCGGTGCGGAAGACCCGCATATAGGGGAGATCCAGGTTCAGCAGCATGGCGATGGCAAGCCCGAGGCCGAGCTGCGCAGCCACAGCGGCGGCGGTGAAGCCGAAAGTGATGCCCAGGCTGCCGATGAAGACCGGGTCGGCCAGCAGATCCTCGTAATTCGCGAGCCCGACGAAGCTGCCGCCCAGAAGTTCCTGCGTCAGCGACCAACCGGTGAAGCTAAGATAGAATGAAAACAGCAGCGGAAGGCCGAATATGCACAGCATCACCACGAAGGTCGGGAGCATGGTGGCGTGCAGGAAATAGCGATCGAGGGAGAAGCGGGCGAGCCTGCCGACCGCCGGTGACGGCGGAGCTACCGTGAACGGATGCCGAGCGATCCTGCTGCTTTCGCTCATGTTTCCTCCCGAACCGCGACGCCCGATGCCGTGGACCACGCTTGGTGCCGACGGGCCGCCGAAACAAGCGTGTCAAACATCCACGACAACATACTCCTCGTCGACAGTCACTGTGACCGTTTCTGCAACATAGGGCCCTTTGACCAACCGTGCGCCGGGTGCCACCTCGACCGGATACTGCCTGGTCTTGATGCGGGACGGCTCGCACCAGGACTGGCCGGTACGGATATCAAACTCCCAGCCGTGCCACGGACATCGGATGATCTCGCCGGGCCGCGACATCCGGAACTCGCCGGGGCGTTCTGCCGTCACCAGCCCGGTAAGCTCGCCTTCGCACAGGCCGGCCCCCTGATGCGGACAGCGGTTTATCAGGGCAAAAAACTCGCCGCCGAGATTGAACACGGCAATGGGGCGGTTCCTGATCGTCACCAGCTTGCGGCTGCCGGGCGGAAGTTCAGAGATGGCCGCGACAACGTGCTTGCTCATTCGGCGCTTCCCGATAGCGGCGCGGATCGGGTGAAGCGTACCGACCGTGATACGGACCCTGCAACCCGTATTCGTCCCTGCTGGCGCCGGGAGCGGCCCAACGGCTTCGTGAGCCTCTGCGTGCTGCTTTGCCGATGCCTCGCTGGGCATCATCACCTTGGGAGCGGCCTGGCGGGTCCTGGCGGAGATGCCGCGCCTCTACGACGTCCCTGACGAGGCAGGACTTCGACCGACCGGATGAGATCGCCCCGAACCAGGTGACGAGGGCCGGGGCAGTAGGTGCCCTAGCTGCGCATGGCGATGAGAGCATCCAGGGCGAAAGCGCTCTCCGCCTTCACCAGGAACGGGTTGATCTCGATGCTCTCGACCTGGTCCTGATGCGCAACCGCGAACTCCGAGACCTTGCAGAGCGCCGCGACGAGCGCGCGCTTGTCGAGCGCCGGGGCGCCCCGCCACCCATCGAGAAGCCTTGCACCCCGGACCGAGGTGATCAGCGCCTCCGCCCGTTCCGGCGTCAACGGCGCCGAGGCGAAGGCGACATCACGGAACAGTTCGACCGAGATTCCGCCCAGGCCGAACATCACCATCGGTCCGAAGATCGGGTCGCGCTGGACACCGATGATCGTCTCCACGCCGCCGGTCACCATCGGCGCTATGAGCACGCCGTCCAACCGCGCTTCCGGCTTCACCGCGCGTGCCCGTCGCATCAGCTCGGCGAAGCCTTGCGCTACTGCCTCCCCGTCAGTGAGGTTCAGCAGCACGCCGCCGACCTCCGTCTTGTGGGGAATGTCGTCAGACAGGATCTTCATCACCACCGGGAAGCCGAGAGTGGACGCGGCCATGACGGCCTGCTCCGCGCTGGTGCAGATGCGCTCGGGCAGCACGGGCACGCCGATCCGGGCCAGTACCTCCTTCGCCCCTGCCTCGTTCGCCGAGGACAGGGCAAGCCTCTCGCCGCGCGCGGCATCAGGAGGTGCGCCTGCCTGTGCCTGCAGGACGCGCAGCATCGTGGCACCCGCCACGGCTTTCACTGCTCGGGACGGATCCTCGAAGACCGGTACGCCGAGCGCCTCCAACTTCAGCCGGATCTCCTCGATCGACGTCATGACCGCGACGATGAGGCGATCCGGGGCAGTTCGGCGCAGCGCGGCGAGCGACTGCTCCAGTGGCGGGAAGCGCTGCAGATTCCGTCCGAGATGGGCAAGGTAGAAGAGCACGGAGCCGAGTTTCGCACCTCGCACCATCTCCTGGCTAATGGCTTCGAAAATATGCATCCGGCCATTGAGCTGGGCCGTCGTATCGATTGGATTGCGTCCACCCGCGACCGGTTGGATCTCGCGAACCCGGGCCAGAACCTCGGGCAGCATCGGCGGTACGGCAAGACCCGCCTGGATACAGGCATCCGCCATCAGCACGCCGATGCCGCCCGAGACGGTCAGGATGCCGACATCGGCTGAAGGCGGCAACGGCGCGATGGCACAGACATAGGCAATGTCGATCAGTTCCTCGATCGAGGAGGCACGCAAGGCGCCGCATTCGCGGAACACCGCGCTGAAGATGCGGTCCTCCCCGGCGAGCGAGCCGGTATGGGTCGCTGCAGCGGCTGCGCCCACCTCGGTGCTGCCGACCTTCATGATGATGACCGGCTTGCGCCTTGCGGCGGCTTTCAGCAGCGCCTGGCGCAGCCTCGCGCCGTTCTTGCAGCCCTCGAGCGAGGCGCAGATGACGGCAGTGCCGGGATCCTCTGCCAGGTAGTCGATGCAGGTGGCGACATCGATGTCGGCTTCGTTACCGGTTGCGATGGCGCGGCTGATGCCGATGCCGCGCAGGCTCGCCGCCGCGTAGATGTGCGAGCCGTAGGCGCCACTCTGCGTCGCGATGCCCACCTTGCCGGGCCTGGGCTGTGCCGTCGCAAGCAGGCTCGAAAAAGTGCCGAAGAAGCCATCCGGTGGGCTGATGCTGCCAAGGGCGTTGGGTCCTGTAATGCGCATGCCGTGGCGCCGCGCGACGGCAACGACGCGCTCCTGCATGGCCAGGCCATCGCCACCCTCTTCCGCGAAGCCGGAGGAGAGAACCTGCACATGCAGGATACCCTTGGCCGCGCACTCCTCCAGTGCCTTTTCCACCATCGGCGCCGGCAACAGGATCAGTGCGCTATCCGGCACTTCCGGCAGGTCCGCGACGCTCCGCCAGGCGCGCAGACCCTGGACCTCCTTCGCGCTGACATTGATGGGATAGATACGCCCCTTGTAGCCAAGCTCCTTCAGGTGGAGCAGTGTCCGCCCGCCGAGCTTGTCCGGATCGCCCGATGCGCCGATCACCGCGACCGACTTCGGCCGGAACATCTTCTCCAGCGCGTGCATGCCCGCCCCCATCACGCAGCTTCATCATCCTGCCGGGCATCGACCAGCAGGCGGTTCGCGTGGAATGTCCTGTCCCCGTATTCGAACTCGGCCATCATGACCCGCCGTGCCAGGCGGATCGCCGGCAGCGCCTCGGTCATACCCATCCCGCCATGGCATTGGATGGCCTCCTGCGCAACGAAGCGGCCGGCCTCGCCGAGGCGCAGCTTGGCAAAGGCGATATCACGCCAGGGCAGGCGATCGGATGCCGATGCCGCACGCAGTGCCTGGCTGACGAGGCCCCGCAGGTTCTCGTACTCCACATACATCTCGGCGACGCGATGCCGCAGGGCCTGGAAGGAGGAAAGCGGCACGCCAAACTGCACGCGCTCCGAGAGGTATCCGATCGTCTGCTCGATGATCGCCCCCATGGCCGAAACGCCTTCGATGCAGGTCAGCAGTGCACCGAGATCACATGCCTCCTCCGCCCGCCATGCGACTGCGGCGCCCCGCGCCAAAATCCAGTCCGACTCCACAGTCACCTTGCCGAAGGTCCAGTCGCCGGCGAGGCGGCCGTCGATCCTCTGGTAGCGGGTGCAGGCAACGCCGCGCGCATCGGCCGGGATCAATAGAAGCACCGGATCTGTCTCGCCGCAGACGAGAAGCAGATGCGTCGGGTCGGGCGGCGTTTCGATACCGGCCACGGCGCCATCGAGCGTCAGGTGGCCGTCGGACACGGTCAGCTTCGGGGACTGCATGGCCTCGTCGCACGCAGCGCCCGGGAAGATGACGCAAATCCGCGCCTGCCCGGTCGCCGCATCGGCAAGGATAGTGCGTCGGTCTTCTCCGGTGATCGCCAGCAGCATCGGAACCACGGCACAGGACAGGACCACTGGCAGGGCAAGTCCGCCTCGTCCTGCTCCGCCGGCCAGCGCTGCGAGATCGGCGAGGCTGCCGCCGGCGCCGCCCAGCTCCTCCGGAACGGCGGTCGCCATCCAGCCAAGCTCGGCGATGCGGTCCCAGTAGCGGCGGAGGCATGCCGCCTGATCCACCGGGTCGGCAAGGGTCGCCAGTTCACGGTCGGCATCCAGGCCGATGCGCTGCGCCATCTCGAAGGCGTCGCCTCCGACCAGCGGTGTCGCAAGGAAGGGCATATGGGTCAGGCCCCGAAGAGCTGCTTGGCGATGACGTTCTTCTGCACTTCGCTACTGCCGCCGTAGATGGTGCGCACGCGCATGTACATGTAGTTCTGCACCCACTCGATGCCCGGCGCCTCAGCATTGGGCCCGCCCGCATCGATGCGGCGAAAACGCGGCGCGAGGCGTTCACCGACTGCATCCAGCGCGACTTCGGCGACATGCTGGTGGGTCACGCTCGTGCTCAGCTTGAGGACGGAGGGCAGCACGCCAAGGGGCTTGCCTTCCATGACCGCCGCGACTGCCTCCTTGCCCAGAGCACGTGCGCCGAGGAGCGCGGCTTCCGCCAGGAGAAGGCGGTGCTCCAGCATCTCGCGTTTGAGGCGGTTGCTTTCGCCGGCCAGTTCCCGCGCCACCAGCGCGCGGGTCCGCTCCAGATTCTTGAGCGCCGGCGCGACATTTGCGCCGCCGAGCCGCTCGCGTTCCAGCAGGAACTTGCCGTAGGTCCAGCCCTGACCCTCCTCGCCGATACGGTTGGCGACGGGCACACGAACACTGTCGAGGAATACCTCGTTGACGTGGTGCCAGCCATCGATCGTACGGATCGGGCGGATCGTGAGGCCAGGGGAATCCAGCGGGATGAGCAGCATGGTGATGCCCTGCTGCTTTTTCGCCCCCTTTGAGGTGCGGACCAGTGTGTACATCCAGTCCGATTCATGCGCGTGGGAGGTCCAGGTCTTCTGGCCCTCCACGATATACTCCTCACCCTCTCGCCGCGCGCTGGTGCGAAGCGAGGCGAGGTCGGACCCGGCGCCCGGCTCGGAGTAACCCTGACACCACCAGTCCTTGCCACTCAGGATGCCCGGCAGAAAGCGCCGCTTCTGCTCCGGTGTGCCGAACTCGATGATGACGGGGCCGATATGCCGAAGTCCGTGATGGTACTGTGGCGGACAGTCGCACTCGGCCATCACCTCATCGAAGATGTGCCGCTGCTGGTGGTCCCAGCCGGTGCCACCATACTCTTTCGGCCAGCTCGGCGCGCCCCAGCCGTGTTCGTGCAGGATCTCCTGCCAAGGCTGCCAGATCTTGCGCGACAGCTTGCGATACGTAGCAACCGCCGCGCGGATCTCCGGAGGGCAGCGCGTCAGCGCGAACTCCGTCACTTCCCTGCGGAAGGCATCATAGTCGATCGGGGCGGCCATCGGGAAAGGACCTCCGTGATGTGACGGCGCGTCGGCTAGCGACCTTTGAAGATCGGCTTGCGCTTCTCGAGCTGCGCCTGCCGTGCCTCCTTCGCGTCCTCTGTCTTAGAGAGCTCGTATGTGAAGTTCTGCTCGAAGCGATAGGCGTCCTTGGGTGGCATCAGTTCGACGAAGTTGCAGCTCGTCTTGGCGTACTTGATGCCGAGCGGGCTCTTCTCCGCGATTCGTGCTGCCATCTTCATCGCGGCGGGCAGAAGTTCCTCCGGAGCCCAGACAGAATCGATGACGCCAAGGCGATACAGCTCACTCGCCGGCAGGCGGTCTCCGGTGAACATCAGCCGCCGCGCGAAGGACTTGCCGAAATGCTCGTTCACCATCGCCGCGCCTCCGGCGAGGCCGACATCGATCTCCGGCATGCCAAACACGGCCGTCTCGGAGGCCATCATGATGTCGCACGCCGCCATGAGCCCGAAGCCGGCCCCGAGGGCCGCGCCATTCACCGCGGCGATGACCGGCTTCGCGCATTCCTTGATGGCGTTGCCGGTCTCGCGCGTAATCCGATTGTGGTGCCAATAGGCGCCGGGCTTGCCCGGATCCGGCCGTTGCTTCAGATCGGCGCCAGCAGAGAAGATCTTGCCCTGCGCGGTCAGCACGACGACACGAATGTCGTCGCGGTCGGTTGCCTCGTCGAAGATCTCGATGAGGCGATCACGCATCTCGGCATTCACCGCGTTCACCGGAGGGCGGTTGAGGGTCGCGACGGCGATGTAGTCCGACACCTCGAGCTTCACGACATCCGACGACATGCTGCCCATTTCCTCCAGAATCCTGTGGTCCGGCGCTGCGACGCAAATCGATAGGCGACCGACCGATCGGTCGGGACCCTAGTCAGCCGTCGCCGGGCGCGCAAGCTGGAAAATCGCGGTGCTCCTACGCTTATGCGGCGTCAGGCCGCCGGCGGCGTGCGGAGGAGGTGGGCGCGCGCATGCCGTCGAGAATGATCTCGCAGAACTGCGCAGCGATATCTGAAGCCTTCAGCGGCCCGTCAGGATCGTACCAGCGCGGCATCCAGTTGATGGACCCGAGGACAAGGCGGCCGGCCATCTTCACGTCCATCTGCCGCAACTCTCCAGCGTCGATGCCGACCTGGAGGATGTCCCGCAGCAACTGCTCGTAGCGGTCGCGCCACGCTATGCGCTCCTTCTGCGAGCGGACCTTCGGGTCGCTCCAGAAGGCGGTGGAGCCCGCGATCCAGGCCCACCGGAAGTTCTCGAAGAAAACTGCCGTCTCGATGATGAAGGAGCGAAGCCGCGCGAGCGCGGGCTTCGCCGGATCGTCGTGGCGTGCGACATGCAGGTAGATGGACTTCGTCGCGCCCATGGCCAGCGGGCGCAGGATGGAGTCTTTGTCCGGGAAATAGTGATAGAGTGTCGCCTTCGAGATTCCGCATTCGGTGGCGATGTCGCGCATCGACACGCCATCGAAGCCCCTCATTGCGAACTGGCGGCACGCCACTTCGTAAATCTGGACAATGCGTCCCTGTGGGGGGGCACCCTTGCCGTCGAGGTCGAGGATGCCGGCCAGGTCGTCCATCGCCGGCGGTGTGGCGGCGCGGGCCTGGTCACGGCCCCGCCCGGCAGCCGGGGCGGCGCCTCGCGCCGCCTTGTCAGGATGGGGCCTAGCCCGTGTGGATCCCCGCCCGGCGGATGACCTCGCCCCATTTCGCGACTTCGGAGCGGAGTATGGCATCGAGTTCCTCCGGTGTGCTGGACACCGGCGGGGAGCTGCCGGCTGCGCGCATTCTCTCACGCAACGACGGGTTCGCAAGCACTCTCGCCAGAGCCTGGTTGAGCCGGTCAATGATCGGCCGTGGCGTGCCCGAGCGAACACAGATGTAGTTGATGACGGTGACCTCGAACCCCGGAATTGTCTCGGCGATCGTGGGCACATCCGGAAGGTCGGGCATGCGCTCCGCACTTGTTACGGCGATGGGCCGCAGATTGCCGGCCTGGATCATCGGGATCATCGGCCCGTAGGTGTCGATGGACATGCTCACACGGCCGCTTGCCACGTCCTGCAGCGCCTGGCCCGTGCCGCGGTAGGGAACATGCGACATGCGGATGCCGGCCTTGAGGCACAGGAGCTCGCCCGACAAGTGGCTGCCAGCGCCGATGCCGGAGCTGGCGAAGGTCAGTTCGCCAGGACGGGACCGGGCGAGCGCAATGACATCCGCCACCGTCCGCGCCGGCACATCCTTGTTCACCACCATCAGATAGGCGCCCTTGGTCAGCAGACTGACCGGCGCGAGATCCTCGTCCGGGTCGTAAGGCAGCGACTCCATGAGGAAGCGGTTGGTGATCAGCGGGCCGGGCGTGCCATAGAGCAGCGTGTAGCCGTCGGCGGGCGCCCGCGCGACGGCGGCCGTGCCGATCGTGCCGCCGGCGCCGCCGCGGTTCTCGATGACGATGCTCTGCTCGAGCTCGGCGCCAAGCGGCTCGGCCACGAAGCGGGCCGTCGTGTCTGCGCCGCCGCCTGGCACGAAGGGCACGATCATCCGGATCGGCCGCGTGGGGTAGGGCTGGGCAAGACCAGCCCTGGGCCGCAGCGTCGCGGCGGCGAGGGCTGCAGTACCGAGCAGCGCGCTTCGGCGCGGAAGGTCGCCACTCACCGGGTCGGTCCCGGAATGCGGCGAGGTGCCGCGATGCATCGATTGGAAGCTGTCATGCCGATGCTTCCCTCCCTGGATCAGGCGGCACTCCTGGCAGTGCCGCATGGTGACCAACCGGTCGGTCGGTCGAGGGCGCCGATATACTGCCGCGCGGATCGCCGGTGCAACCCCGGGGCGGCGTGGCACTGCCCATGTTGCGATGCGGACGGTGGCGGTATAGCTTCAAGCAACCGACCGGTCGGTCGGGTCAATCGGCGCGGGTTTGGCTGAGGGTGAGAGGGTCCTCGGTGACGCTGCGGGAGGGAATTGCTTGATGTCAGGTCACATTCGGGCGGGCTGCCGCTTCGTCCGGCTTCGACAGGTGCTTCTTGGACTGGCGGTGCTGTCCTTCGGCGGCACTCCGGTCGCGGCCCAAACCTTGAACATGGGTGTGGGAGCACCTGTCTCGTCGCTCGATCCCCATTATCACCTGCTGCGATCGAATGGCGAAGTGGCCCAGATGCTGTTCGATTCACTGCTGACCACCGATGCCCGTGCGCAGGTTCAGCCCGGGCTCGCCGAGAGCTGGCGGCCGCTCGACGGCGAAGGCTGGGAGTTCACGCTGCGCGAAGGCGTTCGCTTTCACGATGGCACGCCCTTCACCGCGGACGATATTGCCTTCACGCTTGAGCGCATTCCGCAGGTCACGGGGCCCGGAGCATCCTACACCACGCATATCCGTCCCGTGCGCCGTGTAGAGGTGGTGGATGCGCGGACCGTCCGCTTCTACACCGATGCTCCCGCCCCGCTCCTGCCGGTCTATCTCAGCCAGGTTGCGATGCTGAGCCGCCGGATTCATGCCGATGCGGCGGCTTCGGACTTCAACAGCGGCAAGGTAGCGATCGGCACTGGCCCCTTCCGCCTGTCATCCTACACGCCGGGCGACCGTATCGATCTGGTACGCAACGACACCTACTGGGGTGAGCGGCCGCACTGGGCGAAGGTGACCTATCGCATGATCACCAACGATGCGGCACGCACGGCCGCACTGATGGCCGGGGATGTCGACTTCATCGACCAGATCCCGACCTCGGATATCGAACGGCTGCGCCGCGATCCTCGCTTCCGCGTGGTCGGGACGACGAGCCTGCGCACGATGTACATCACCCTGGATTCGACCCGGGCGGTCCCGGTGCCGCAGCTTGCTTCCCATACGGGTGGCGCGCTGGAGCGGAACCCGCTCAGCGACATTCGGGTCCGTCGCGCCCTGAGCCTCGCCATCGACCGGAAGATGCTGGTCGAGCGCGTGATGCAGGGTGCTGCACTGGCGACCGGGCAGTTCATGCCTCCCGACACCTTCAGCCACATCCCCGACCTGCCTGTGCCCGACGCCGATCCAGAGGCCGCCCGCCGCCTGCTGGCGGAAGCGGGATATCCGCAGGGCTTCCAGATCACCCTCGCCGGCTCCAACGATCGCTACATGAACGACGCCCGCGTGGTTCAGGCAGTGGGTCAGATGTGGACGCGCATCGGCGTACGCACCACGGTGCAAGCACAGCCCTACGCGGCCTTCATCGGCCGGGCAACGCGCCGGGAGTTCCCCGCTGCGCTGCTCAGCTGGGGCAACTCAACGGGCGACGTCTCGGTGCTGCTTGGCTCCGTGCTCCGGACTCCGAACCGGGAGCGTGGCCACGGCGCGGCCAACCGCGTGAAGTACTCGAACCCGGAGATGGACCGTCTGCTTGGCGCGGCGGAGGTTGAGATGGACGATGCGCGACGCGAGTCGCTGCTGCAGCAGGCCAGCCGTATCATCATTGATGACGTTGCGCTCGTGCCACTTTATCTGCAGAACGCGCTGTGGGCCATGCGGGCCGACCTGGATTACGAGGCGCGGGCCGACGAGCGCAACAGTCCCAGCGCCGTGCGGCCGGTAGCGCAATAGCCTGACTGGGAAGCATACTTCCTGCCGGGTCGTGTGCGGCCGGAATCCGGCCAGGGCTTCATCCGGTGCAGCGGCGCGCTCCACCGCCTCTGGCGGGCGGTGGAAGGCTTTTGATCCGATCCGGGCGCGGGGCCTCGCCCGCCGCGCCCGCTCGGGTCTTCCGTCCGATCTCCGTCTCA
>Ga0180217_1002779_pt1 | contig 15514 bp, 16 predicted proteins | sample eDN3rd37CBELigOP_FD_128521 | JGI IMG/M metagenome (GOLD analysis project Ga0180217, IMG submission 128521) | Enriched Organic Plus compost microbial communities from Emeryville, California, USA - eDNA 3rd pass 37_C BE-Lig OP (version 2) (version 2) ... | reverse complement strand
CGTAGGGGAGCATCAGTCGCCGGCGACCATCCACGGCACGCCGAACCGGTCGGTGAGCATGCCGAACGTGCCGCCCCACGGCGCCGGCGCGTACGGGAGGGTGACCGTGCCGCCGTCGGCGAGCGCGTCCCAGCACCGTTGCAGCCGGTCCCCGTCGTCGCCGGACAGCGAGACGCTCGTGCCGGCGGGCGGCGCGTACGGCATGCCCGGCGGGGTGTCCGAGCCCATGAGGACGAGTCCGTCCTCGGTCGTGAGCATCGCGTGCATGATGAGCGACTGCTGCTCGTCGGTGAGTCCGTTGTCCGGATAGTCGCCGAATGTGCTGAGTTCGAGTTCGCCGCCGAGCATCGAGCGGTAGAACTCCATCGCCTCCCGCGCCTCGCCTTGGAACGACAGATAGGGGTTCAAGCGGAGCATCGCGCCACCTCCTCGTGCGCGACCGGGTGCCACGCACGGTCAGTGTGCGCCGCAGGCGGTCCCGGCGCAACGGGTGCGCCCGCGCCCCCGTGCTCAGCGGTCCCGGTGGTCCTCCGGATGCAGCCGAGGACCGCGCCGCGGCTCCTGCACGCCGCTCAGTCCGAGCAACCGGATCACCCGCTGACGGTGGCCGGTCCACGGCGCGAGCAGGTCCAGCATCCCGTCGTCGTCGGTGCGCGACCCGGTCAGCGCGTACCCCACCTGGTGGGCGAGGTGGTAGTCGCCCACGCTCACCGCGTCCGGGTCGCCGTAGGCGCGGATGCGGGTCTCGGCGGAGGTCCACGGCCCGATGCCGGGCAGCGAGGTGAGGACGCGCTCCCGCTCGGCGGACGAGGCCCGCTCGAGCACGGCCGCGACGCGTGCGCCTCGCTCGGCGGCGCGGACGATCGCGCGGGACTGCGGCGGTTCGTGACCGGCCCGATGCCAGTCCCAGGACGGGATGCGGCGCCAGCCGTCGAGGGAGGGCGGTGCCGCCATCGGTCGCGGGGTGGGGCCCGGCGCGGGAGTGCCGTGCCGGGCGACGATGCGACGCCAGGCGCCGAACGCCTGCACGCCGGTGACCTTCTGCTCGAAGATCGCGCCGGCGAGGGCGTCGAAGACGAGGTCGGTGCGGCTCAGTCGCAGGCCCGGGTTGCGACGGTGCGCGGCGGCGACCACGGGGTGCAGCCCGGCATCGAAGTCCGCGGGGTCGTCGTCGGCGCCGCACAGCGCCGGCGCCTGGGCGAGCGCCCATTCGGCGCCGGGCCCCCACGCGGCGATGCGGACGGCGCCGGAGACGGCGCGCAGGGCGAGCGTCGCGACGCCGTCGGGGGTGCGCGAGGCGCGCCAGATCACCGGGCCGTCGACGACGAGGGTGGGATCGTGCGCGCCACGCCGTTGGATCCCGACCGTGCGGTGCAGGTCGAGCGGGTGCCGCGGGCGGTACTCACCCTCGAACGCGGGCGCCTCACGCCGTGGCGCGACGCGGGAGCGGGTCGCGGCCGTGCCCGTGGCGGCACGGGGACCGGCGGGGAGGGTGCGGACCGGGATCACCCGGCAACCCTACGTCGGCACCACCGACATCGCGCCGGGCGCGGATCAGAAGCGGTCGGGCGAGGGCGTGCCGTGACCGTAGCGGATGACGACGTCGGCGTGCCGGTCGAAACGGTAGCCGACACCGCGGACGGTGCGGACGATGTCCTCGAACCGGCCGAGCTTCGCGCGGAGGCGTCGTACGTGCACGTCGATCGTGCGCTCGCCGGGCACCTCGTCACCCTCCGGCGCCCACAGCGAGGCGACCAGCTCGGAGCGCTCGATCGTGCGGCCCTCGCGGAGCACGAGGTACTGCAGCAGTTCGAACTCCTTGAAGGTGAACTGGGCCGACTCGCCGTCGATGAGCACGCGCTTGCGGGAGATGTCGACGACGACGCCGGCCTCGGCGCGCTCCTCGACCTCGATCTGCGGCTTGGAACGGGCGACGGCGGCCGGCTCGTGCAGGGCGAGGCGGACGACGTCGACGTCGCGGCCGCCGGCGCCGACGGGGGCGAGGGCGACGGTCGCGTAGGTCTCGGCCTCGGGGGCCAGGTCGTGCAGGGTGCGGCGCAGCGCCTCGACGAGGACCGGCAGCGAGACGCCGGATGCGGTGGCCTTCGCCTCGTCGATGCCGACGTAGAGGGCGAACCCGCGCGGGGCGGTGCCGGCGGGGATGTTGCGCTCGGCGGCAGGGGCAGCCGGGGTGTGGGGCTCGTCGTTGCGGGGCACGAGACGGAGGTCGGGACGGGTGGAAGCGGGTCGGTTGAGGAGGGCGGTCGTCGACATGGTGCGAGTCCTAGCGGTGGGGACCTGGCGGTCCGGGCTGTCTTCAGCTGGCCCCTCGGACGGGGGCGGGGTGCACTCCGCGGGCGATGCGGCGGAGCGGGGGAACGGCGGCTGCGACGCAGGGGCAGCGGCCATGTCCGGCGGGTTCACCGATTCAGCGACACATTCGACAACACATGACAACGCGGCCGGCCATGATGCCGGCAGTCCCGTTCGCCTCCCAGGCGGACAGAGAGCGTGCGATGTCGGTCATGCGCCCGATTATCCACTCCGCCGTCACACTGCGTCAAACCAGGCCGCCGGAGCCGGCGTTGTATGACGGAATGTGACGCACCGAGTCGGTGTCCCGTCATTCGGCCCCGCCCGGATCGCCGCGGCGTAGCCTGGAGCGGTGACCGAGGACCTGCGCTTCACGGACGAGACCGATGCGTCCCGCTTCACGCTGCACCGCGGCGACGCCCTGGTGAGCGTGCTGGACTACCGCGACGACGGCCGCACCGTGGCGATGACCCGGGCGTACACGATCCCCACCCACCGGGGCCACGGTTATGCCGGCGAGCTGGTGGACCGGGCCGTCGCGCTGCTCGAGTCGCGCGGCGACCGCGAGGTCATCCCGGTGTGCTGGTACGTCGCGGAGTGGTTCGACGCGCACCCGGACCGCGCCGGCATCCTGCACCGCCGCGCCTCCGTCTGAGCTGCCGGGGGCCGCCGCCCGGTGCCCATACACTGACCGCATGGAACCGGTCTTCACCGCCGTCGCCGTGGCGTTCGAGTGCGTCGGCGCCGCCGTCATGGTCGTCGGGTTCCTCGTGGCGGTCGTGCTCGCGGTGCGCGCGCTGCGTCGTGGCGAGGGCGGCCGCACCGCCTTCCAGACGCTGCGTACGAGTCTGGGCGGTGCGATCCTGCTGGGTCTGGAGGTGCTCGTGGCGGCGGACCTCATCCGCACCATCACCTCCAAGCCGTCGCTCGAGGACGCGCTCATCCTCGGCATCATCGTGGTCATCCGGACCGTGCTGTCCATGTCGATCCAGATCGAGATCGAGGGCACGCTGCCGTGGCGCCGCGCCCTGCTCGCGAGCGGCGCGCAGGTGGTCGCGGGGCAGCTCGCGCGCGACCGCGCCGCCGGGCGCGACACCGCTGCGGGCGATTCCTAGCCTCGCGCCCGCACGCGGTCAATCCCCTCCGGGCGGGCACGTCGCGGCGGCAGGCTGGGACCCCGACGAGAGGAACCGCCATGTCAGATCCGGAACTGCCCGAGGGCGTCATCAACGCCGATCCCGCCGGTGGCTGGGAATCGGGCGAGACGGCCGACCGCGAGACCGAGGAGCGTGATGAGGCGGCGACCGCGTCGCCGGACCTCGTCACCTCGGACGAGCCGGCCAAGGGCGCGGATCCGGACCTGGCGGCAGGGGAGGACCGATGAGCGAGGACGAGCAGACCGAACCGGTCATGGACATGCACGAGGCCACGGACGAGGAGCGGGTCGACGGCATCATCGACCAGGTGCGCATCGACGTGGGCGACAAGGGCGAGCGGCGGATCGCGGACGTGCTGCGTCAGCGGTTCGAGCAGAGCGGCGTGCCGTTCGACGATGCGCTCATCGCCTCATCCGTCTCCCGCGTCCGGGAGGGCTGAGGGCAGCCCCGCCCCGACGAAGCCGAGCACGAGGGATGCCGTCGGCCGGGCATCGCGGATCATCGTCTCGTGCCCGTGGCCGGGGATCTCGGCGAAGGTCGCCGCCGGGATCGCGGAGGTCACCTGCGCGCACCACGGCCGTGGGCACACGACGTCCTCCGCGCCGCGGACCACCAGGGTCGGCGCCGCCACTGACGGATACCGGTCCTCGGGGCGGTGCGAGAGCATCGCCTTCATCTTCCGCCGCAGGTTCGGCCCGGCGCGCAGGTACTCCCGGCCGCCCGTGATCAGCACCTTCGGACTCTCCGCGAGCAGGTCCCGACCCAACCGCAGCAACTGCGCCGCGGCGGAGCGGGCCGAGGGGTCGACGGTCGGGGCGAGCAGCACCAGTCGGTCCACGAGATGCGGATGCCGCACCGCCAGCTCGGTCGCGACCTGTGTGCCCATCGAGTGCCCGATGACGACGATCTCGGCGGCATCCGCCCGCGCCCGCGTACGCAGGAGCCCCGCGACGATGTCGGCGGTCCGCGCCATCGTGGGGGTGCGGGGCGGTTCCGGCGCCTCGCCGTAGCCGGGCTGGTCCATCGCGATCACCCGTCCGTGGGGCACGAGTGCGGGCACGAGCCCGCCGAACACCGTGCGGCCCATGCCGATGCCGTGGATGAGGACGAACACGCGCGCGCCGGCGCCCTGCTCCTCGACCACGAGCTCGGCGCCGTCATGCTCGAACGCGTACCGGAGCGCGTCGTCGTCCGGGCGGGGGACAGTCATCCTCCGACGCTACCCGGGTCAGACCCCGATCATCGGGGTCTCGGCCACGACCGTCGCGAGATCGTCGCCGAAGGTGTACCCGGCCACCGTGATGCGGCCGCCGCGCAGCACGCCGGGCAGCCATCGGGCGGCGTCGTCCCACATCCGCTCGTAGGGCACCTCGTCGACCGGGAACCAGGCGGGCACGATCTCCTCGGTCTCCACCGGCTCCCCGCGGAACGAGCGGCAGACGAAGACGTGCGAGCGCTGCGAGTAGGCGGGCCGGGCCGGGAAGTCGTAGTCGAGCACGCCGACCGGCTCCAGGTCGGTCTCGCGCAGCTCCAGCCCCGTCTCCTCCCGCACCTCGCGCACCGCCGCGGCGGCGATCGTCTCGCCGGCCTCCACCTTGCCGCCGATGCCGACGACGCGGCCGAGCCCCAGCCCGGTGCGCTTGTAGCCGAGCAGCACCTGCTCCACGTCCCGGCGGGTGCGCAGGATGTAGACGACGCAGACATCGATCACGGCCATGATCCCCCACGCTACGCCGAGAATGTTTCCGGCCCGTGGCGGGCCTGCCCCGCCGTGTCGGTGGCCCGACCTACCGTGGTGGCATGCGCATCCTGCACACGTCCGACTGGCACATCGGCCGTACCTTCCACGGGCACTCGACCCTGGATGCGCTGCGCGGGGTGCTCCAGGCGCTCGTCGGCCAGGTGCGCGAGCACGCGGTCGACCTCGTCCTCGTCGCGGGCGACGTGTTCGACTCGCCCACACCGTCGGCCGACTGCTACACGCTGCTGACCGACACGCTCGTCGCGCTCCGCGAGACCGGCGCGACCGTCGTCGTCACCAGCGGCAACCACGACTCCGCCGCCCGGCTCGGGTTCCAGGCGCGGCTCCTGCGCGATGGCATCCACGTGCGCACCGATCCGCGTCGCCTGCACGAGCCGGTCACGGTCACGGATGCGGCCGGCCCCGTGCACGTCTACGGCATCCCCTTCCTCGAGCCGGCGCTGCTGCGCCACGAGTGGCCCGGCGTCCGCACCCAGGAGGCCGCGATCGCGCACGCCATGGGCCTGGTCCGCGCCGACCTGGCCGAGCGCGGCGGGCGCTCGATCGTGATGGCGCACTGCTTCACCGCCGGCGTGGAACCGACCCCGCAGCTCGAGCGCGACATCCAGCAGGGCGGGCTCGACGTCGTCTCCACCCGGGTGTTCGACGGCATCGACTACGTCGCGCTCGGGCACATCCACGGGCGGCAGGAACTCAGCGATCGGGTGCGGTACTGCGGTGCGCCGCTGCACTACAGCTTCGGCGAGGGGGCGAAGCCCCGCGGCTCCTGGCTCGTCGACCTCGCCGCCGACGGCACCGTCACCGCCAGATGGCTCGACCTCCCGGTGCCGCGCCCGCTCGTGACCCTGACCGCGAGCATGGACGAGCTGCTGACCGACGCCCGGTTCGACGTGCATGTCGACGACTGGGTGCAGGCCGAGTACACCGACACGCTGCCGGTCCGCGAGGCGATGCGGCGACTGCAGCAGCGCTTCCCGCACTGCGCGGTGGTGGTGCACGCGCCCGCCGAACGCGCCGCGGGCGACGCGCGCAGCTACGCGCAGCGGGTCCGGGCGGCGCGCAGCGACGCCGAGCTCTTCGACGCCTTCCTCGGCCACGTCCGCCAGGGCGAGGCAGCGAGCGAGCGCGAGCGCGAACTGCTGCGGGACCTCCTCGACGACCGTGCGGTCGCGGAGGCCTCGGCATGAGGCTCCACCGCATCGAACTCACCGGCTTCGGGCCGTTCCGCGACCGGCAGACCGTCGACTTCGACGCGTTCCTCGGTGAGGGGATCTTCCTCATCTCCGGCCGCACCGGAGCGGGCAAGTCCAGCATCCTCGACGGGGTGGTGTTCGCGCTGTACGGCAGCGTGCCCCGCTACGACGCCGGCGAGAAGCGGCTGCGCAGCGACTACTGCGAACCCGGTGACCCGACGGAGGTGCGCCTGGAGTTCACGGTCGGCGATCGCCGCTGGCGGATCACCCGGGCACCCGAGTACCAGCGGCCGGCCAAGCGCGGCGGCGGCCTCACCGCCGAACCCGCCCGCGCGGAACTGGAGGAGGAGGTCGACGGGGTCTGGGTCGGCCGCGCCGCCCGTCCCCGTGACGTCGCACTGCTCCTGGACGAGATCGTCGGACTGAACCAGTCCCAGTTCCAGCAGGTCATCCTGCTCGCCCAGAACCGGTTCTCCCGGTTCCTCCTCGCCGAGAACAAGGATCGGCAGGCGCTGCTGCGCACCCTGTTCGACAGCCGCCGGTTCGAGCGGTACCGGGACGCCCTCGAGGAACGGCGCAAGCAGGCGCAGCGCCGCCTGGAGGAGGCCGGCGCGCAGGTTCGCACCCTGCTGGAGGTCGCCGAGCAGCTCATCGCCGACGAACCCGTCGACCATTCCCCGGCGGCGGAGAGCACGGCCGCGGACGGCACGATCGCAGAGGGGACGGGGACCGAGGCCGGTGCGTCCGCCGAACCGACGACGCTCGCGGAGCGGATCGCGGCGGCCGAGCGCGCGCTGCAGCGACTCACCTACCGCGTCGACGCGACCGCCCAGTTGCGTGCGCAGACGGACGAGGCGCACGCCGCTGCGGCGGCCGAGCACGCGCGCCGGACGGCGCTCGCCAAGGCCCACGAGGAACTCGTCCGGGCGTGGGCGACGCTCACGCGGCTGGAGGCGGATGCCGTAGCCGTGACGGCGGACGCGGAGCGGCTCGCGGCCGCACGCGCCGCCGAGACGCTGCGTCCCGTGCTCGCCGACGTGACCCGTGCCGAGTCCGCCGCCGCGGCGGCGCTCCGCGGGGTCGACGCGGCCACCGAGACCTGGGACGAGGTCCGTCCCGACGACGCGGACGACCCCGCCGCCCTCGCCGAACGCCTCGCCGGTGAGATCGCCGTCTGGACGGCCGCTCTGGGCCAGGAGCAGGTCCTCCCCGGGCTCGAGCGTGAAGCCGACGACGCCGGGCGTGAGGTCGCCGAGACCGCCGCCGCGCTCACCGAACTGCAAGCGCTCGCCGCCCGCATCCCCGAGGAACTCGCCGCCCTCGACGCGCGCGCCGCCGAGACCGCGCGCGCCGCCGGTGCGCTCGACGCGGCCGAGCGCACGCATCGGCGGCTGCAGGAGCAGCGCAACGCCGCCGTCGAGGCCGCGGCACTGACCGAGCGGTCGCTGGCCGCCGACCGTCGTTACCGCGACGCCGCCGAGGCCGCCCAGGCCGCCACCGGTGAGGTCGCCGCGCTGCTGCGCCGCCGGCTCGACGGTTACGCGGGGGAGCTCGCCGCGGGCCTCGTGCCGGGGGAGCCCTGCCCGGTCTGCGGCGGCGCCGAGCACCCCCGTCCCGCCGAGCGGGGCGCCGAACCGGTCACCGACGACGCCTTCGCCGCCGCCGAGGCCGCAAAGGACACCGCGGCCGCCGCAGAACGCGAGGCGCGGGATGCCGCGACCGCCGCACGGGACGATGCGGCGGCCGCGCGGGCCCGTGCCGGCGGCAAGGGTGTCGACGAGCTCGACGCCGAACTCACCGCCGCGGGCGAGGCGCTCGCGGCAGCCGCCGAAGCAGCCGCCGAACACGAACGGATCGCCGTCGCCCGCACCGAGCTCGCCGCACAGCGGGAGACGGTCTCCCAGACGCTCGCGGGGCTCACCGCGCGCCAGGCCGACGCCCGCGAACGCGAGGCGACCGCACGCGAACGGCTCGCCGCCGCCCGCACCGCGGTCGACGAGGCCCGCGGCGATCACGAATCCGTCGCCGCCCGCATCGACCGGGCCACCGCGATCCGCGACGCCGCCCGCGCCCTCGTCGCCGCACAGCAGGAGGCGGAGCGCGCCGCGACCGCTCTCGCCGAGGCGCGCGCCCGCTGCGACGAGGCGCTCGCCGCGTCCGATTTCCCCGATGCCGACGCCGTCCGCGCCGCGCTGCTCGACGCGGCGGAGCGCGACCGGCTCGACACGCGCATCGCCGCGCACGCCGCCGAGACCGGCGCCACCCGCACCCGGCTCCTCGACCTCGAACTCGAGCTCGCCGGCACCGACGACGGCGACGTCGACGTCGCGGCGTCCGCGGCAGCGCTGCAGGCGGCGGACGAGGCACGCAGCGCCGCCATCGCCGTCGCCGAAGGCGCACGCACCCGGGCCGAGAACCTCCGCGACCTGCTGCAGCGCATCGACGACGCACATGCCGCCGTCGCCGCGCAGACCGCCGAGGCCGATGCGGTCACCCGGCTCGCCGACACCGTCGCCGGGCGCGCACCGAACACCATGAAGATGGACCTCGAGACGTTCGTGCTCGCCGCCGAACTCGAGGAGATCGTCGCCGCGGCCAACGTCCGCCTCGCCGAGATGTCCGCCGGGCGCTACACCCTGCTGCACACCGACGCGCTCGCCGCCCGCGGCGCGGCATCGGGCCTCGGCATCGAGGTGCTCGACGCGCACACCGGCCGCGCCCGCCCGCCCCAGTCGCTCTCCGGCGGCGAGACCTTCCTCGCCTCGCTCGCACTCGCCCTCGGACTCGCCGAGGTCGTCACCGCGCGGGCCGGCGGCATCCGCCTCGACACCCTCTTCATCGACGAGGGGTTCGGATCCCTCGACGCGGAGACGCTCGAGCTCGCGATGCGCACCCTCGACCAGCTCCGTGCCGGTGGCCGCACCGTCGGTGTCATCAGCCACGTCGAGGCCATGCAGGAGCAGCTCGCCGCGAAGGTGCACGTCGAGGCCGGCCCCGAGGGGCCCAGCGTCATCCGGCAGGAGAGCGCGATCCCCGTCTGACCGGTGCGCGCCCGGCGAGGGATGCCCCACCGGTCCCCGGAACGCAACCGCCCCTCCTCGGCCCGCCCCCACCCCCTAGGCTGGGTGCGTGAACAAGAACACCGTCTGGACCATCCTCGGCGTCATCGTCGCGATCGTCATCGCCTGGTTCCTCGTGAACGTGCTCTTCTCGCTCCTGGCGTTCGTGTTCAAGCTGCTCATCGTCGCGATCGTGGCCGTCATCGTCTTCTTCGTGCTGCGCGCGCTGTTCCGGAGCTCCCGTGGCTGAGACCCCGGAGATCCGGCGCCCGAAGACGGGTGCCCACCCGGTCACCCGCGACATCCCCCTCCCGCCGCGCCGCCGTTGGCAGGCCTTCGCGGTCTGTGTCGCCGTCGCCGCCATCACGATCCTCGACCTCTCGAAGGTCAACGTCGCCCTCCCCGCCATCGAGGCGGCCTTCGACGCCGGCTCCACCGAACTCCAGCTCATCGTCTCCGGCTACGTCCTCACCTTCGGCCTGTTCCTCGTACCGATGGGGCGCCTCGGCGACCAGCGCTCCCGCCGTGCGCTGTTCATCACCGGGCTGAGCCTGTTCACGCTCGCGAGCGTCGCCTGCGCACTCGCGCCCACGGTCGAGATCCTCCTCGCCGCCCGGCTCATCCAGGGCATCGCCGCCGGCATCCAGATGCCGCAGGTGCTCGGCCTCATCCAGCAGCTGTTCCAGGGGGCCGAGCGAGCCCGTGCCTTCGGGCTCTTCGGCGCCACCATCGGGATCGCCACCGCGTTCGGACCCACCCTCGGCGGCCTGCTCATCGCCGTCGGCGGTCCCGCCGACGGCTGGCGCTGGATCTTCTGGATGAACCTGCCGCTGGGCCTCGTCGTGATCGCACTCGCGATCTGGATGCTGCCGCAGACCCGCACCCGCTCCCACCGCCGGCTCGAACTCGACCCCGTCGGCGTCCTCCTGTTCGCGCTCACCGTCGCGACGCTGCTCGTGCCGTTCCTGTTCACCACCGGTTCGCCCGACGACGACCCGAAGCGCTGGTGGCTGCTCGTCGCGTTCGTGCTGTTCGCGGCCGGGTTCTTCGCCTGGGAGCGCCACTACGCCGCATCCGGGAAGAGCCCGCTCATCCCGTTCAAGCTGTTCTCGATCGGCTCGTACCGCAACGGCACCCTGCTGCAGACCGCGTACTTCGCCGGGGCGCCGTCGATGTTCCTGCTCACCACGCTGTACCTCCAGGCGGGTCTCGGCATCGCCGCGGTCTACGCCGGCATGGTCACCATCGGGTTCGCCCTGGTGAGCGCGGTCGCGTCCTGGTACGGCGGCAGCCTCGTCTCCCGCTACGGGCGCACGGTCGTGGTGTGGGGCCTCGCGCTCGTGCTCGCCTGCACCGTCGGACTCGTGCTCGCCGCGCTGTTCGCACCGGACGCGATCACGATCTACGTCATGGCCGCGGTCATGATCGTCGGCGGCATCGGCGGCGGGCTCGTCATCTCGCCGAACCAGACCCTCACCCTCGCCGACATCCCGGTCAAGCGCGGCGGCATCGCCGGGTCGGTCGGCCAGCTCGGCCAGCGCGTGGGCACCGCGGTGGGCACCGCGATCGCGCTCGCCCTGTTCTACGCGACGATCTACCGCGAGGGCGGCGACGGCGGCGCGGACTCGGTCGTGTTCCACGACGCGTACGGCTTCGGGATGCTGACGGTCGCGCTGTTCTTCTCACTCGCGTTCGTCATCGCCGTGGTCGACCTGACCGCCCGCCGGCGCAAGAAGAAGTCGAAGAGCGCGGCGGACGAGACGGTCGCGGGCGTGCCGGAACCGGGGATCTGACCGGCGCGCTCAGACGCCGTACTCGGTGCGGATGCGCTCGCGCAGCCAGCCGCTGCAGATGCCGACGACCTCGTCCCACAGCTGGGTCGCGCCGTCCTGCGCGCTGTCCGAGACGGCCTTGAACACGCGGATCGGCACTCCGCGGCGCTCGGCCACCCAGAAGTACGCGTAGGTCTCCATGTCGACCAGGGTCGCGCCGAGCGAACGGATGTGGGCGACCGCATCCGCGTCGTCGATGAACCGGTCGCCGGTCGCGATGACGACCGCGTCGTGCCCGCCGACCCGCTCCGGCAGCGCCACATGGCGACCGACGACGCCGTCGAGGTCGGCGACGTCGTGCTGGATGGCCGCGGTCACCTCGTGCACCTCGCCCTCCAGTGCGGGGTCGAGGCAGCCGGCGGTGCCGACCACCACGACCTCCTCGTAGGTCTTCGAGCGCAGGGCCTCGTCCAGCCCGACGGCGGCCTGCAGCTTGCCGAGGCCGGTGACGAGGATGTCGAAGCCGTCGAGGTGCTCCGGGAACGCCTGGATCTCCGAGTCGAGTGCGGCCACGAGCAGGCGCATGTCAGTTCCCTCCGGTGACGATGCCGATGATGCCGGATACGAGCATGAAGACGCCGACGGCGCCCACGACCAACCACACCCCGATCCGGGCGGGGGACGGCTTGTGCTTGTCGTCGGGAGGGAGGAAGCTCACCCTCCGAGCGTAGCCGGGCTCAGGCCCCGGGCGTGCCCGCCGAGAGGCGGTCGAGCTCGTGGAGCTCCTCGACCGTGAGCTCGACGCGCGCACCGTCCAACAGGTCCTGCACCTGCTCCACGCGCGACGCGCTGGCGATCGGGGCGACGACGGCCGGCTGCATCCGGAGCCAGGCGATCGCGGTCGCGGCGATCGAGACGCCGTGCGCGGCACCGATGCGCTCGAGCGCATCGACGATCGCGAGGCCCTGCGCGGTGGCGTACTTCGCCGCGCCCTTCGCACGCGGCGAGGACTGCCCGGTGATGTCGGCCGAGCGGTACTTGCCGGTGAGGAACCCGGCCGCCAGCGCGTAGTACGGCACGATCGCGAGGTCGTGCTCCTCGGCGAGCGGCACGATCTGCGCCTCGACCTCGCTGCGGTGCACGAGGTTGTAGTGCGGCTGCACCGCGACCGGCACCGCGCCGCCCCCGGCCTGCGCGAGCGAGATCCAGGAACGGATGCGCTCGGCGGTGACGTTCGAGACGGCGGTGTAGCGGACGAGACCGTCCGTGACGAGGTCGGCGAACCCGGCGACGATCTCGTCGATCGGCACGTCCGGGTCGTCGTAGTGCGCGTAGTACAGGTCGATGCTGTCGACCCCGAGCCGCCGCAGCGACGCCTCGGCGGCCGCGCGGACGTTCTTCGGCGAAAGGCCGGGGAACTGCGGGTGCTTGCTCACCTTGGTGGCGACGACCATGTCCTGCGGCTTCCGTGAGGCGAGCCACTCGCCGATGATCGTCTCGCTCTCACCGCCGGTGTGGCCGGGCACCCAGGCGCTGTAGGAGTCGGCGGTGTCGATGAAGTTCCCGCCGCCGGCGTGGTACGCGTCGAGGATTGCGAACGAGGTCTCCTTGTCCGCGGTCCAGCCGAACACGTTGCCGCCCAGCGAGAGCGGGAAGACGTCGAGGTCACTGCGGCCGATACGGGGCATGAGGGTCCTTTCCACGGATGCTGCGACTACTCTGCCGCATCCTGCTCGCACTGCGCGCGGGGCGCCGGCGCGGTCAGTCGGCGTACTCGGGGAATGCCGCGTCGAGCTCGGCGAGCCACGCCGACGCGTTCCCGTCGCTGGGTGCGCGCCAGTCGCCGCGGGGGGAGAGGGAACCCGCGGCGGCGACCTTGGGGCCGTTCGGCAGGGCGCTCCGCTTGAACTGCGCGAACCCGAAGTAGCGGCGCAGGAACACCTTGAGCCATTTGACGATGGTCGCTTCGTCGAAGGCGTACCGCTCGTCGTCCGGGAAGCCGGCCGGCCAGGTGCCGAGGTCGGGGTCCGCCCACGCGCGGATGGCGAGGAACGCGATCTTCGAGGGCCGGAAGCCGTAGCGGAGCACGTGCGCGAGCGTGAAGTCGTGCAGGGCGTAGGGCCCGATGGTGTCCTGGGTGGACTGCACCTTGCCGTCCTCGTCCGCGGGCACGAGCTCGGGGCTGATCTCGGTGTCCAGGACCGACTGCAGCACCGCCGCGGTGGCCTCGTCGACACCCTCGCCGGCGGCGATGACCCAGCGGATGAGGTGCTGGATGAGGGTCTTCGGCACGCCCACGTTCACGGCGTAGTGGCTCATGTGGTCGCCGACGCCGTAGGTCGCCCAGCCGAGCGCGAGCTCGGACAGGTCGGAGGTGCCGATGACGATGCCGCCGAGTCGGTTCGCGAGGCGGAACAGGAAGTCGGTGCGGATGCCGGCCTGCACGTTCTCGTACGTGACGTCGTACTGCTTCTCGCCCTCGGCCGCCGGGTGCCCGATCCCACTGAGGATCTCCGTCGCCGCAGGGCGGATGTCGATCGTCTCGATCGTCGCGCCGATCGCCTCGGCGAGCTTGACCGCGTTCGACTTCGTGTGGTCGCTGGTCGCGAACCCGGGCATCGTGTAGGCGAGGATGTCGCTGCGCGGGCGCCCCATCCGGTCCATGGCGCGGGCGACGACGAGCAGTGCGTGGGTGGAGTCGAGACCGCCGGAGACGCCGATCACGGGCTTGGGCTGCCCGATCGCCCGCAGCCGCTGCTCCAGGCCGGACACCTGGATGTTGAACGCCTCGTAGCAGTCCTGGGCGAGCCGGGCCGGGTCGTCGGGCACGAACGGGAACCGGTCGAGTTCTCGGGCCAGCCCGATGTCGCGGGCAGGCGGGTCGAGCCGGAAGTGGATCGTGCGGAACGCGCCGGTGCGGCGTTCATGGGTGCGACGGTTGTCGTCGAAGGTGCCCTGACGCAGTCGCTCCTGCACCAGCAGGTCGAGGTCGACGTCGGCGAGGCTGCGGCGCGGCCCGTCCGGGAAGCGCTCGGTCTCGGCGAGGAGGCGCCCGGCCTCGTAGATCATGGTCTGCCCGTCCCAGGAGACGTCGTTCGTCGACTCCCCGGTGCCGCCGGCGGCGTAGGCGTAGGCGGCGAGGCCCCGCAACGACTGCGACTTGGCGAGCAGGTGCCGGTCGTCGGCGCGGCCGATCGTGATCGGGCTGCCGCTGAGGTTGAGCAGCACGGTGGCGCCCGCGAGGGCGGCCTCGGCAGACGGCGGGATCGGCACCCACATGTCCTCGCACACCTCGGCGTGCACGACGAGGCCGGTCACATCCAGCGCCTCGAAGAGCAGGTCGGTGCCGAACGGGGCGGAGAGCGAGCCGATGCGGATGTCCTCGCCCCGGATGTCGTCCCCCGGTGCATACCAGCGGCGTTCGTAGAACTCGCGGTAGGTGGGCAGGTACGCCTTCGGGGCGACGCCGAGGAGCTCACCGCGGTGGATCACGACGGCGCAGTTGTAGACGCGGTTGCGGTGCCGCAGCGGCGCCCCGACCACGAGCACCGGCATGAGGTCGGCGGAGGCCGCGACGAGCCGTTCGATCTCCACGACCACCGCGTCCAGCAGCGCGTCCTGCAGCACCAGGTCCTCGATCGCGTACCCGGACAGGCACAACTCGGGGAACACGGCCACGGCGACACCGTCGGCGTCGCACAGCCGTGCCTCGGCGAGCACCGAGGACGCGTTGGCGCGCGGGTCGGCGACACGGATCGGCACGGTGCACGCGGCGACGCGCGCGAACCCGTGGCGGTAGGCACTGTCGAACGGGAGCTCGCTCACCCCCACAGTCTTGCACCTCGCAGCCGCCGCCTGCCGGGACGGGCCGCCCCCTTGCCGTTCCGTCCCGTCCGGCGTAGGGGGGCGTGTCGGCGGTGGTGGGTAGGGTCGCAGGGAAAGGGGACGGATGCGGTACATCGAGGCGACGGCCGGACGTGACGCCCGCGTGGTGTGGAGCGCGAGCGACCTGAAGGCGGCGGCGGAGTGCGAGTTCGCGTGGCTGCGGGCGATCGACGCGAAGCTCGGCCGCATCCCGGCCGTGCCCGACCCGGAGGACCCGACCCTGGAACGTGCGGGCCGGCTCGGCACCGTGCACGAGCGGCACGTGCTCACCCGCTACCGGGAACGCCTGGGCGACGCGGTCGTGGAGATCCCCGAGACCCGCTCCGCCGACGACGCGGCCATGGCCGAGGCGGTCGCCGCGACCCGCGCCGTG
>Ga0180217_1002774_pt1 | contig 15546 bp, 13 predicted proteins | sample eDN3rd37CBELigOP_FD_128521 | JGI IMG/M metagenome (GOLD analysis project Ga0180217, IMG submission 128521) | Enriched Organic Plus compost microbial communities from Emeryville, California, USA - eDNA 3rd pass 37_C BE-Lig OP (version 2) (version 2) ... | reverse complement strand
TCCGAATAATTCCTTCTCTAAAATTCTCATCCACTGAAGAAAATTCAAAAATCCCATAATCATTCGTGTTCCTCCAGCCTCTGCCACCAACCTCTACTTCTTTTCCATTCTGATCTAGTAAGGTAATCGTATTTGCCTCATGATTCTCTTCTAAAAAAGGATCTAAACGCTTTCCTTTACTGTTTGTTATGCTATAAGAAAGAGCTATACGGGAAGTATCTGCAATGACATGTTCTACATGTAAGGTAATGCCTGCATCCGTTACAGCGATGTCTATTGGACTTACTATCTCTGTATCCATTGCAATATTTAAACCTTGATCTACATAATCACTTGTGAAAATACCGCCAACTAGTTCCGCGAAACTAGGATGTACTGAAGCTAAAACTCCACCAGCTAACAGAATACTTGCCGCTGTTCCGAGACCCCATTTCCACTTTCTTTTCTTTTTTTGTTGATATGGCTGAACTTGATATAAAATTTTCTGAGCAAAATCATCAGGTAAGACAGGTGTCTTCATTGTTTCAGTTAAGAAGGCATCTTGACTTGCTAACACTTCGAGCTGCTGTTGACAATATGGACAGGACAGAATATGGCTTTTGATTTGCTCCGATTCTTCATTATCTAAAAATCCATCAACATAAGCTAATAGCTCATCCTCTTTTGGACAAATCATTAAAATACCCTCCCTTTTGTGCTTGAACTCGTAGTTTTTTCTTGGCTCGATGTAGTTTATTTCGTACTTCTGCTAATGAGATACTTAGTGTTTTGCAAATGTCATCGTAGCTTAAATCATTTGCATATCGGAGTAATAAAATGACACGTTCATCAGCAGGTAAGCCCGAGACGAGTCTTTCAAGTTCTCTGCTTTTTTCCTTTTTTAGAAACACGATTTCCGGAGTTGAATCGTTTATTAACTTCTCTTCTTCTACTTGTTCTAGGTTAAAATTTCTTTTACGAAATTGATCTAAACAATGATTTACTGCTACTTTATATAACCAACTTTTGAAAGAACCTTTCTGATCATATTTCCCCAACTTTTCATACACCTTTATAAAAGATTCTTGTACTAAATCCTGTGCAGTTTGTGGATTTTTTGTCATACGTAGGATGGTTGCATACAACGGGTTTTTGTATTTATCAATAATTTTTATGTAAGCTTGCTTATCCCCCTTCAATATTTGTTGAACAAGCTGAATATCGTCTTCCATTTCATCCCTCCTTGTCACTTCACTTAGTAAAACGAGTGGAGTCTTAAAAAAATTTCACCGAAAATAAAGATTTTATAAAAAATATCTCAAAAATTAGTATTAGTCCTAATTATGTAATTCTCTTCCCATAATTCTTCATACAAAAAGGACTAAGGTTCCCCCTAGTCCTTTTCTAAACTATAAACACTATCTCGATTATTAACCACTACTTATCGTTAAAATAAAACAATAAACTGTACCTCAATTCTTCCACGGACTGTTTTGATTGATAAGGCATTTTGTCTGCTCTTTTGATGAAAACTTTTATAAATGGTCTAAGGCGTTAATCCCCTCTAGGATTAACGCCTCTTATACAAACATCATTCATAGCCTTGATAATCTACCTACACCAAATGTTATCCTGTGTTACTACTTTAAACTAAAGTAATGGGTTTTGGTTATTTGAATAAGTATCAAAACCTGTATTTAAATCACGTTCAGACCCCATTCTATCCAAATAGTCATCAGTATAAATGATGACCCCACCATTCTCCACTACCTCTTTATAATTTTGCAATTGACTTTCAGGTAGATCTACTCCTTTTAACCCTTCCATCACTGCATCCTCACCTGTAAAGAGCGACTTAAACTTGTCCGCTAAGTTCCCAGCATTGTGCACATCTACATCCGCATCCCATTTTAAATTCGTAAATTCAGATAAGTCTTTACCTACAATATTAATCTGACCTTTTGGAATGCCATCATTTTTCAATCTGTCGATAATCGCCATCGCCTCTTGTTTCGTATGAGCTACCTCAATGTTGTTGTTCGAGTTCATATTGTTTGAATACATCCTGAATTCCTCCTTTTAATAGGTTATTAGATTAGTACCCGGGGAGAATATTTGTAAACATTTGATTTAAATTTCCAATTTACTTTTGAACTTAATTTTGAGGATAAGTTTGTTGGGATAGTCATTTTCCATTTGAATAAAACATCTATTGTGGATAAACCATGTTTTCTACCTTAATATCGTACATAAAAATCATTTTTTGTGGATAATCATTACATTTTTAACTTATTTATCCACATATTAGAATTTTACTGTGGAAAAGTTGTGGAGTGTCCTTAATTTAAATGAATAGACTTTATAAGTGGATCTAAATATAAAAAGCATTTCTCCAAACACACTAGGAGAAACACTTCACACTAAAACCATTATTCTCGATCATTTAAATCTTGTACCATCATCTAAGGTAGCAGTATCATCCATAATATTAGAATCCCTAAGATTATGGATAAACGTATATATATAAGGGCATAAAAAAACTGCCTGTTACCAAGCAGTTTCGCATCCCTAGCCTCATCTTTTAGAAAGTTGCATTTCAATTTCCCTTTTTGCTGCTAGCAAATATTCCTTATACATTTCTGTTTGTTCATCCTTGTATCGAACATCCGGAATAATTATCGCAATCGAGGCGATAGGTCTACCTTGTGACATAATCGGTGTACTAATCGAGCAGGCACCAATGATTCGTTCACTTTTTGTTGTTACATAGCCTTGTTGACGAATCATTTCAATCTCTGCTAACAACTTATTTCGGTCAATTACCGTCGATTCTGTAATAGGGACCCTTTTTACCCGGTCTAAATAATCTTCAATTTCTGCTTGAGGTAGAAAAGAAAGTAATGCCTTTGCCGACGCACCAGCATATAAAGGAGACGTGTCCCCTACTTGATGCCTAGCAGTTAATGAATGGATACTTTCGTAATTCAAGATACATCTTCGCTGGTCGCCATCAAAAATACTCATCGACACACTTTCACCGATTTTTTCGTTTAATGATTTTAATATCGGTTCAGCAACTGCCAGAATCGTGGACTCCTGCTCCACCAATTTTCCTAAATAAAATAAAGATAACCCTAACTGATACTGCTTTGATTTTTCGTCTTTGATTAAGAAACCTTCATATACTAAGGTAGCCACGAACCGTTGTAAGCTAGAGATACCTATTCCTGTGATTTTATGAAGATCTGTTAATGTTAACTTAGGTTCTTCCCTTGTAAAGGCTCTTAAAATTAACACCGTTTTCTGAACCGTATTCATTAAATAATTTTTCTCAAATGTTGTTTGATCCATAAAGTCTCCCCCTTACAACAAAAGCCTTCTAGTTTCCATTATTAGATGAATCAATTATAACTTCAAGGTACTTAAATATTCTGTCGTGTGTTCACCCAGTAAAGGAGGAGCCTGGTCATACGAAATATTTAACCCTGAATGCTGTAATGGATTTTTGACAAACTTTATTTTACCGTAATCAGGATGTTCCACTTCTCCAATCAATTCTCTCGCCTTTACTTGTGGTTGTTCTAGAGCTTCTGCAATCGTATTTACCCGACCACCCGGAATTTTATATTGTTGTAGGAGGGCTAACCATTCATCACGGGTTTTCGTTACCGTTATTTCTTGAAGTAACTCTGTTAGCACCTGTTCATTTTGTTTTCTTGCGGTATTCGTTTTAAATCGCTCATCTGTCGCCCATGCTTCTCGGTGAATCATTTTGCAAAACTTTTCAAACTGTCCATCCGTACCAATACAAAACATTAATGGTCCATCTGAACAAGGGAATACCTGATAGGGAGCCACATTATTATGCTTGTTGCCCAAGCGTTTTGAAACAAAATTTGCGTTCAAATATGCACTAGATACATTGGCCAAGCTACTTAACTGTACATCAAGAAGAGCCAAATCAATAAATTGACCTTCATTCGTTTGATCACGTATGCGTAAAGCAGCTAAAATACCGATAACTACATAGTTAGAGGTTAAAATATCTGCGATTGGAACCCCAACTTTTGTTGCCTCACCATCTACGTCACCCGTAACGTCCATAAGTCCACTCATTGCTTGTATGACGGGATCAAACCCAGGTTCTTGAGCAAGTGGCCCAGTTTGCCCAAAGCCCGTTACTGCACAATGAATAATACGAGGATTCACCTTTTTTAAAACCTCATACCCTAGCCCCATGTTCACCATGTCTCCGGTCTTAAAATTTTCTAACACGACATCTGCTTCTGCAACTAATGCTAGAAACTTCTTTTTATCCTCTTCTCTTTTCAAATCTAAAATGATTGATTTCTTGTTGCGATTCGCACATAGATAATAGGTACTTTGATTATTAACAAAAGGCCCCCATTCACGCATACTATCTGAGCCATTAGGATGCTCAATCCGAATAACCTCGGCCCCTAAATCAGCCAACAGCATCGAACCAGCTGGTGCCGCATAAACTCTCGATAAATCTAACACTCGAATCCCATCTAACGGGCGCATAGCTCACCCTCCTCTTGTTTAACTAATGAGGAAACTTTTCCCCTTTCCGCTTCTAACTACTCGCTATTTCATTTACTTTTTTCTCTTTAATTAAAACTTGCATTATTACAATCCCACAAACGATGGCTAAGGTAAGAATATTAATAACTAGCTTTGTATCTATTAAGCTAATACCTGCGATTAATAATAAAAGTCTTTCGATGATAAATGTTCTTCTGATCATATAGCCCTTTAATCCTGCTGCTAATACCACTCCGCCTATAATGGCAGTAACCCCCGCATAGATATACTCCACAACCGTTCCACCTATTAATAATAAGGTCGGGTTAAAGATGAAGAAGAATGGAACAATAAATCCGATAATCCCTAACCGGACAGATTCAAGCGCCACTTTGTTCGGCGATTCTCCAGCAATTCCTGCTGCAGCATAGGCTGCTAAAGCTACAGGTGGTGTAATACTTGAAAGGGCCGCAAAATAAAAGGCAAACATATGCGCTGCAATTGGGGCTACACCTAACTGTGTTAAAATGGGCACCGATATGGTTGCAACGATGATATACGCAGCCGTTGCTGGAACACCCATCCCTAGAACAATACTAATGAGTGCAGTCAATAGTGCAGCAAGTAACACACTTTGTCCAGCAAACTCTAAAACATTATTCCCAATTATTAAGCCGACACTTGTTAATGTAATTGTCGCGATGACAATCCCTACAACTGCACATGCAATTCCTACACTAATTGCACCTTTTGCTCCTTCCACAATCGAATCCATTACGACGGAAAAACTCATTCTCGTACTCTTTCGAATGGCTGCAGTTGGAACAACTGAAATCAGAGAAATGATTGCTGCGTAAAGTGGTGAAAATCCACCAAATAGCATAACGAGTAAAATCACAAGTGGTATGAATAGATGTCCACCTTCTTTTAATACCTTTTTAGCGTTCGGAATATTTTCCTTTGAAATACCAGAGAGTCCCATTTTCTTTGCTTCAAAGTGAACGATCATAAATAATGTTAAGTAATACAATATTGCCGGAATAATCGCTGCAAGGAGCACGACTGAATAAGATACTCCCAAATACTCAGCCATAATAAAGGCTGCAGCCCCCATCACAGGTGGTGCAATTAACCCTCCAGTAGAAGCAACAGACTCAACGGCCCCTGCAAATTTCTTTGAATAGCCTGCCTTCTTCATCATAGGAATTGTAACAGTACCAGTTGTTACCACATTACTTACAGCACTTCCGCTCACTGTTGCCATTAAAGCACTTGCAAATACAGCTACTTTCGCTGGTCCACCTGCTGTTCTACCGGCAATGGTCAGGGCTAAATCATTGATAAAATCAGAAAACCCACTATTTTTAAGAAAGGCCCCAAACATGACAAAGACGAAAATGTACGTAGCTGAGACACCTAATGCTGTTCCAAATATCCCTTGACCGCCCCAATACATGAGGTTCACAACCCTTTCAATACTAAAACCATAATGACCTAGAATGCCGGGAATGTAGGCCCCAAAGAAGTTATAAGTTAAAAAGAACAATGCGATCAGTGTTAGACCAATTCCTACGACGCGACGACTTGCTTCAAATAAGAGAATCAAGGCTAGTGTGCCTACATAAATATCAAAGGTAGTATTTTCGCCCGCACGATCACGTACAAACGTGTCATAAGTAAAGAGAAAATAGAAAATGACGAAAGCTGATAAAATGATACAAAGAATATCTAGTATCGTTGGTAATTTTCGATTCCCTACACTCTTTTTTGTCGCTGGATAAAAAATAAAACTAAATAATAGAAGAAACCCTAAGTGCCAAGCTCGAAACTTTACAGCATCCATTACACCAATGCTACTCATATAGAGCTGGAAAATGGTCCAAATAACTGCTAAGAGCACAACGATTTTTCCGAAAACCCCAATATATTTTCTTGAATTTAGCGACTTTTCCTCTATTTCAACTAGCTGTTGCACATCAACATCAATTCCAGACTTTGTTGTCATTTAAATCGCCCCCTATTCCATTACGCCAATTTCTTTATAGTACTTTTCTGCCCCTGGATGCAGTGGTACTCCTGCAGTACCTTCAATAGCTTTTTGAGGATCAAACTGTTTGGCAATACTAAAGGATTTTTCTAATTCGTCTACATTTTCCCAAAGTATTTTTGTCAGCTCATAGGCAGCCTCTTCCGATACACTTTCATCGATCACGATCGTACTATATTGTCCAACTGTTGTAATGGGTTCGGGTTGTTTATCATAGGTATTTGCTTCGATCACATATTTAAAATTCCATGGATACTGATCGACCATCTGTTGAATTGCTTCTTCTGAAAAATTCAACACCTTTGTATCAAGAGTGGATATTAGTTCTGTTGTTGCCGCTGCTGGTACGCCTGAGTAAATGTTTACTCCATCAACCTGACCATTCCTCATCAAATCTGTTGCCTCTGTAAAACCAACATAGTTCCCCTTTACTTCATCAGCTTTAATGCCGTGTGCTTCTAACACGAGCTTAGATTCCATTTCTGTTGAACTACCTGCAGCACCATATACGAAACTTTTTCCTCTTAGATCTTCAATCGATTGGATATCATCATCATTCAAAACAACAATATGACTAACATTTGGATAGAGGTTAGCTAGAATTCTTACCCCATCATAGCGTTTATTCTTAAAAGTTCCCTCCCCGTTATAGGCTTCATAAGCAATGTTTACCGTTGTAAATGCGAGATTTGCTTCCCCTTTACTCATTAATTTAAGATTTTCAACACTACCATTCGATGCTTGTGAAGCAACTCGCTTCCCCATTTCTTTCGTCCATAATGTTGCAAGACCTGCTCCTAATGAGTAAAAAACTCCCGTGGTCGTTCCTGTAGTGAAAATAAGCGGTTCCCCATATCGCTCTGCATTACTTTGACATCCAACAAGAAGACTTACACATAACAACATTGTTATGAAAAATTTCCCCTTCAATCACTATCCCCCTTGCCAAGGTTAGTTAAATTTAGCTTTTCTTTTTTCTAATACAGCCGATACGCCTTCTTTATAATCTTGTAATTCTGTGACAATTCCCATTTTGGAAGATATATAGTCTAGTGAAGAACGAAGACTCATCGTTTGGCTTTGATAAACCGCTCGTTTAATAATTCGAATGACCTCTTGTGGACCATTACTTAACTTCTCTACATATCCTTGAACAAAAGCATCTAACTCATCATCTGGAACTACAAAGGTTACTAACCCTTTTTCCTTTGCTTCTTCTGCTGTTAGAACTCGGGCCGTCCATAGCATATCCAGTGCCTGATCAATGCCCACTAACTTCGGTAAAAAATAAGCCCCACCATCGCCAGGCACGATACCTACATTAATGTAGCTCTCAGCACATTTAGCAGATGCTGCCGCAATTCGGATATCACACATTAAAGCCATATCTAAACCTGCTCCCATTGAAAATCCATGCATTTGGCAGATAACCGGCTTATCGATTTCTTCTAATAGAAGCGGTACACGCTGTATTTTTTTCCATAGAGAATTTTTTCGAGCAAGCGCAGTGGAGGTAATATCATCCTGACTTTCATAGAACCCCTTTCCAGCTCCCATCGCCTTAATATCCCCACCAGCACAAAACGATTTCCCATTTCCTTTGACAAGTAACACACGTATAGAGTCATTGTCTCGCACTTCTTCTAAAGCCGAAATCCATAGATGAATCATTTCCTCACTGAAGGCATTAAAGCTCTCAGGTCGATTTAATGTAATAGTTGCAATTCCGTTATTCACATCAAAAAGTAAATCTGCCACTGTTTCATCCCCCTTAAATATGCTCCACCTGTTTTTTCTTTGTTAATGTCTCCCATAACGTCCCCGATGAATTAACCAATTGCTTCGCTAATTCTTTTTTCCAATACTTTGCGGAATAGTCCTCGTCTCGCCAAGCCCACAATCTGCGTGTGTAATGGTGTAAACGGTGTTCATGTGTCACACCAATAGCGGCATGGACTTGGTGGGCACTCGTTGCCACAATCCGACTAGCATCATCTAGTTTTAGTCGAGCGTAGGCAATCTCATCATTTGATTCTCCTTTAAGAAGTAGTGCAACGATATTGTCTAATGCTGCCGTTGAAAGCGCTTGCTCTCCAGCCAAAATCGCAAGATGCTGTTGGACTAATTGGAAGCGATGAATAGGTCGACCGAATTGCTCCCTTTCTTTACTAAACTGAACTGACAACTCAAAAGCACGCTCAATGGCACCGGTCATCTTGCTCACAGTTGCAGCTGTCTGCAACTTCTGAAGGAATTCCACCTGCTCATCATTTATGAGACTGCTTGCTAGAATCGTAGCTTCCGATAAGGTAACCGTATCCCTTGGCTCTGCCGCTAAGTTTGTTTGCTGTTGAATCGTAGCATCCTTCAAGTCGATTAAAACTACAAATTGATTCCCTTGTTCTGTTGCGAGCGTAACAAACTTCTTGGCATATCTTGCCCACGGAACAAACAGTATCTGACCAGTAACTTTCCCATCCTTTAGCGTTAGAGGCTGCGCTGCCAAATGTACTGTAGATAACTCTGCTTGTGGAAGAAGGTTCGTGTATTCTAGAATTAGGTTTGCTAATGTATGCTCAACAAATGGAATTGGGGCTGCATACTTACCGACTAATTGATACAAATTAAGTAAATCCTCAATATCTCCACCTGCACCACCTGTCGCTTCTTTAATGGCAACCTTCTCAATCTCGTTTTCTAGGATTAAATTCCAAACGTCTACTGCCCATTTCCCTTTTTCTAATAAGTCCACAGTTTCCTTGTGAATGTTGTCCTTAAAAATCCGTTCAACCACATCAATAATCATGTCTCTCATTTCACTCATCCAGCAAGCACTCCTTTTGCGATAATTCCATATAGCACTTCTGATGTTCCACCTCGGATAGTAAAGCCCGGTGCATGAAGAGTTGATTCTGCTAAGAAACGGTCTACTTCTCGTTCTGCTTTAAGGTTTGGATACACATCTAGTAATAATCGAACTACTTCAGGGATTTTCTGTTCAAACTTTGTTCCAACACTTTTAACTAAAGCGGCCGAAACACCTACTTCTCCACCCTCTTCTAACACTTTAGCAACACCAATTGAAAGATTCCGTAAACTCCAAAATTCAGCTACTAACTTTGAAGCTTCTCCTAACCCCTCTAAATCTTGCTTTCGTTTTAACTCCTCGATTGCTTCATTTAATAATGGGAAAGTACTTAAGATACGTTCAGGGCCACTTCGTTCAAATGCTAGTTCAGCTAAGCCCTGTACCCATCCATTACCTAGTGTGCCAACGACCATTTCATCTGGTACAAATACATTGTCAAAAAAGACGTCGTTGAAATGATGTTCGCCAGTCAGGTAATGGATTGGCTTGATGGTTACACCTTCTGACTTTAAATTGATGATTAATTGACTTAAGCCTTGGTGTTTCTTTTCAGTCATTGGCTCAGTTCGAACAAGCGTCACCATGTAGTGTGCATCATGAGCGTTACTCGTCCACGTCTTCGCGCCATTTACGATCCAGCCACCCTCTACTTTTTCTGCTTTTGTACGAACAGATGCTAAATCTGAACCACTATTTGGTTCACTTAAACCGATGGCGAAGAAACACTCTCCTTTAACGATTTTCGGCAGGAAGAAATTCTTCTGATAATCTGTTCCAAATCTCAGTAATAAAGGCCCCGTTTGGCGGTCCGCAAACCAATGCGCTGCTACTGGAGCACCTATCGCCAAAAATTCCTCCGTCAAAATATAGCGATCGATTGAGCTTCTTTCAGCTCCACCGTATTCTTTTGGCCATGTCAACCCAATCCAACCTTGTTGTCCGATAAGCTTTGAAAAGGCAGGATCACTCCCGCTTAACCAGGAATCACATTTTGTTTGAAATGTTCCCTTTTGAAGCTCCCCTTGTAAGAACGCCCGAACCTCTTCTCTAAATTCTTCTTGCTCCCTTGTAAATTGAACAGTAGGTAAATTCAATACAGCCACCCCTTTTACGCATTTGCGATAATCATTACCTTATATTTATAGTATATGTTGTAAAGGCTTCCATATACTAGTGGAATTTTAGAAAAAAACATATTTTGATAGATTTTATTAGTGTTCAAATCGCGGAGGAAGATTATTAATCAATGCTTTTTAGAACAAATTACTCAGTTATTATAAAAATTAATTACAAAAATTCCATTTTATAGTAAATTATAATTACTAATGATATGAAAGAGAGTGGAGATTTTGTTAAAAAAGCTAATTAATAATGTAAAGGACCTACTAAACACCCCTACTTCAACGAAATCAACAGTCAAGACCAATCAAAAATCAGTCATCTCTACCTATAAGGAGCAAACCGGTAACGGTCTATTATCCACCATGTTCAATAAAGGTAATTATGGTGAATTCTCCTCCTATGGAAAAATGGCAAAATTGCCGGGCTACCATAAAGCACTATTCAATCTCTATATCCCTAATGGTAAAGAGCAAACGACAGAAGTAGATTTAGTCTATCTTCATGAAACGGGCATTTATGTCGTTGAATCTAAAAATTACAGTGGCTGGATTTTTGGAGACGAAAATTCTCAAAAGTGGACGCAAACCTTTCCAAACGGCCAAAAGTACCCCTTTTACAATCCAATCAAACAAAATATCGGGCATATCAAAGCCTTACAATCCATCCTCCCCTCGATTGAAAAGGAGCATTATAAGTCCGTCATTGTTTTCAGTGAAAGATGTGAATTGAAGAAAATCTCCTACGAGGCACAGGATACATATGTGATCAAACGTACTGATTTAGCAAAGTTAATGAAGCAACAAATTCAAGATTCACCTAAGGCACTAGAACCCAACTACATCGAACGCATTTATAACTTTTTATCGCAGTATCAAAAAGCAGACAAAAGCGTAAAGCAAGAGCATATTGAGGCGATTAAGGGGAAGTATTCTTAATAGAGAATACTTCCAGACTGTCGATAACCGTTTTGAATAGAAAAGAATGCTGCTCTATTTTTGCGAATCAGCTAAAATTAGAGTATTAACAGTAAAAAGGTGATAAAAATGAAAAAGCAAGTTCACGTAGTTGGTGCAATTATTGAAAATGAAAAGAATGAGATTTTCTGTGCCTTAAGAAGTCCGGAAATGTCTCTTCCGAATTATTGGGAATTTCCAGGTGGTAAAATCGAAGCTGGCGAAACACCACATCAAGCATTAGCCCGCGAAATTCAAGAGGAATTCAACTGCACAATCCGTGTTGGAGAAAAAGTTGAAGATACAACCTATGAGTATGAAAAAGTAATTGTTCGACTAGAAACATACAAAGCACAATTAGAAGATGGACAACCTACCGCGCTAGAACATGCGGACACAAAATGGGTAACAAGAAGCGAAATTGCTCAGCTTAATTTTGCTCCTGCTGATATTCCAGCAGTAGAAAAAATCTCGAGAGAAAAATAATTGAAGAAGTGGTGGAAATAGTTTGGAACATCTTATTCGTAAAATTGAGAACTCCTTACATAGAGGCTTTATAGATCAAAACAAACCTGTCTCTGCACAATTTAAGCCCAAGCTTTTAACAAATAAAAATCATGAATCTGTATTATCTACACTCCTTCAGGAACTAAAAACATGTAATACTTTTACATTTTCTGTTGCTTTCATTACTGAAGGTGGTTTAGCAACTTTAAAAACAATGTTGTTAGATTTAAAGATTAAAGGTATTAAGGGAAGAATACTTACTTCTACTTTTCTAAACTTCAATCAACCAAAGATGTTTAAAGAACTTCTTAAACTAGATAATGTTGAAGTTCGCTTAACTGGAGAAAAAGGCTTCCATTCAAAAGGTTATATATTTGAGCACAAGGATTATTACTCATTAATAGTTGGAAGTTCAAATTTAACTGATAGTGCATTAAAAGCTAACTATGAATGGAATGTATTTTTAACATCTTTAGAAAACGGAGAAATTATTAACCATTTCAAAAATCAGTTTGAGGATGCTTGGAATTCAGCTATTCCATTAACAGAAGAGTGGATTGCGAATTATAAACAAACCTATGATTTGCAGCCATACATTAAACAATTAACTACAAATGCATTAGAAATTAATACTAGTTATTTAACAAATGATTTGGCAAAAAGCTTATCGGTTAAACCAAATAAAATGCAATCCGTAGCACTCCAACAACTTAAAGATCTAAGAGAAACTGGTGCTAAAAAAGGGTTAATTATTTCTGCTACTGGTACAGGTAAAACCTACCTTTCTGCTTTTGATGTAAGAAACTTTGCCCCAAAGAAAATGCTGTTTATTGTACATCGGGAGCAAATTTTAAAAAAAGCAATGCAGGATTATCGAACTATCCTTGGTGGAAATGAAGATGATTATGGTATTCTTTCTGGCAATTCAAAAGATGTAAATGCTAAATACTTATTTGCAACAATTCAAACGATATCAAGAGATCCCTATTTACATGAATTCACGAAAGATCAATTCGATTATGTATTAATAGATGAAGTTCATAAAGCCGGTGCTGATTCATACCTAAAAGTTATTAATTATTTTGAACCAGAGTTTTTACTTGGGATGACTGCTACACCAGAACGTACCGATGGATTTAATATCTATGAGTTATTTGATTATAATATTGCTTATGAAATCCGTCTGCAAGCGGCACTTGAAGAAGATATGCTTTGTCCATTCCACTATTTTGGTGTAACAGATTATGAAAAAGATGGTGAATTGATAGACGAAACAGCTCAACTCAAAAATTTAGTTTCTGACGAACGTGTAAAACACATTATCGAAAAAATAAACTATTACGGGCATTCAGGTGATCGGGTTAAAGGACTAATGTTTTGTAGTTCTAAAGATGAAGCAGGTAATCTCTCTAAGGCATTTAATGAAGCAGGACTTAAAACGACTGTATTAACTGGTGACAATACACAAGAAGAACGTGAAGAAGCTATTAAAAAGTTAGAAAATGGTGAACTTCAGTATATATTAACGGTGGATATTTTTAATGAAGGAATTGATATACCTTTCTTAAACCAAATTGTTATGTTACGCCAAACTCAATCGAGTATTATATTTATTCAACAACTTGGTCGTGGTTTACGAAAACATAATTCAAAAGATTATGTATCAATTATCGACTTTATAGGTAACTATAAAAACAACTATCTAATCCCTATTGCTTTATCAGGGGATCAATCGATGAACAAGGATAATGTTCGTCGAAAGACTGTAAATACTGATTACATTCAAGGAGTCTCAACCATTAACTTTGAAGAGATTGCTAAGAAGAAGATTTTCGATGCAATTAACAATACAAATTTATCTACATTGAAAACTTTAAAAGATGCATACACAGAAGTAAAGAATCGCCTTGGTAGGATTCCAACTCTGTTTGATTTTATAGAACAAAATTCACTCGATCCTGAAGTAATTATTAGCTATTCCGATAATTACTACAATTTCCTACTAAAAATGAAAGAAGAAGTCCCTTCCCTATCTGAATATGAACAAGCCATACTAACAATGCTTTCAAAAGAATTCTTAAATGGGAAAAGAATACATGAAGTGATTTTAATTGAGGAATTACTGGAGAAATCAACAATTTCTAAAGAAGATTACTTAGATAAATTAAGGCATTTTGGGACTTATATAGATGAAGCAACAATACAGTCTATAGAAAACATATTTTCTTTAAATTTCTTTGTACAAAGCGATATAAAAAAATATGGTGGTAAACCTCTGATTAAAACTAATAATGAAACATACGAATTTAATGAAGAAATTCAAGAGTTTCTTAGAGATTCTAATTACTTCGGTTATATTAAAGATATTATTAAATGTTCTTATTTCAAAAATAAAAAGTATGATAGAACGAAGCCGTTTACATTGTATGAAAAGTATTCTAGGCGAGATGTTTGTAGGCTCTTAAATTGGGACAAGAACGAAGAAGGCACTTTAAATGGTGGACGTATAAAGAATGGATCATGTCCGATATTTGTTAACTATCATAAGAATGAAGAGGACTCAGACACTAAATACTTAGATGAGTTTTTATCCAACGACCTATTCCAATGGTGCTCCACAAAAAAGCGAACAATAATGGCAAAAGATATTAATCCAATTATCCATTCAACAGAAAACGGTGTTCATGTTCACTTGTTTGTAAAAAAGCATAACGGAGAAGGTAAAGATTTTTATTACCTAGGCCCAGTAAATGTTGAAAGTGAGTCAGCTAGCAATCAAAAAATCGAAGATGCTGGTACCCAATACGGGGTCGTTACTATGAATATGATTCTCGAAACACCTGTCCAATATGATATCTATCATTATTTAGTTGAGGAATAGAGTTTCAGTCTAAAATGGTCACTCCTGATGTTTTAAATGATCCGGAGTGACTTTAAATATATAAACCTTCAAAATAAAAATTATTAAAACCCGTTTATTTCTCCCATAACTCAATCCATCGACCTTCAGGATCTTCAATCCAAATAAACTTTCCATATTCACCTACCTCTTTTTCCTTCACAAGAGGTACACCAATTTGCTCTAAATGCTTAATCGTTTCATCTAGGTTATCAACTTGAAAGTTTAACATTACTTGCTGTTCTAAGGGAAAATAACTGTCACCTTCAGCGAAGAAAGAAAACATTGTTTCATTTTCTGAATGGGGTTTAATTATTGTGCCATTCCAAGTTTCTAAATCAATCTTTAATACTTCACTGTACCATTTTTTTACTGTATCTAGATTTTTAGTTCGCCAAAATATTCCCCCAAAACCTTTTATCATCATCATAAACTCCCTTCACTCACTCATTATTCTTTCGCTTAATTAGACATTCAAGAAGTTACCACAAAGTCCTTCTTCAATCGAGTAGGAGGGAGTGATTAACTCCCGACCTCTCACACCACCGTACGTACGGTTCCGTATACGGCGGTTCAACTAAGATGAATAACGCAAAGTTTCATAACGAACTTGCAGACTTTTCAG
>Ga0180217_1002767_pt1 | contig 15575 bp, 18 predicted proteins | sample eDN3rd37CBELigOP_FD_128521 | JGI IMG/M metagenome (GOLD analysis project Ga0180217, IMG submission 128521) | Enriched Organic Plus compost microbial communities from Emeryville, California, USA - eDNA 3rd pass 37_C BE-Lig OP (version 2) (version 2) ... | reverse complement strand
CTGTGAAGCTCGCGCGTAGTCCCATACATGACAATCAGCACAAGGAGGTATTTATGGGACTACTGGTTGATGGCGTCTGGCATGACGAATGGTACGACACTTCCAAGACGGGTGGGCGCTTTGGACGTTCGAAGTCGCAGTTCCGGGACTTCGTGACGCGAACCGGTGAACCGGCAGCCGGTCGCAGCCGCGGCTTCAAGGCTGAGCCGGGCAGGTATCACCTCTATATCTCGTATGCCTGCCCGTGGGCGCATCGCACCCTCATTTTCCGAAAGCTGAAGAAGCTGGAGGACGTAATCTCGGTCTCCGTCGTCCATCACTTCATGGGCGAGAACGGCTGGACGTTCCTCAAGGAAGATGGCGCTACCGGCGACGACCTCTATGGCTACGACTACCTGCACCAGATCTATACGCGTGCGGACCCGCATTATTCAGGCCGCGTGACGGTGCCGGTACTGTGGGACAAGAAGACCGAGACGATCGTCTCGAACGAGTCCGCGGAGATCATCCGCATGCTGAACGAGGCGTTTGACGAATGGGGCGATGCATCGCTGGACTTCTACCCTGAAGAGCATCGCGCGGAAATCGATACGATCAACGACATCGTCTACGAGAAGGTCAACAACGGCGTCTATCGCGCAGGCTTTGCCACGACGCAGGAAGCTTACGAGGAAGCTGTCACGCAGCTTTTCGCGACACTGGACAAGCTTGAGAACCGGCTGTTACGCCAGCGCTATCTCGTTGGCAACCAGCTGACCGAAGCCGACTGGAGGCTGTTCACCACGTTGGTGCGCTTCGATCCGGTCTATGTCGGCCACTTCAAATGCAACATCCGGCGGATCGCTGACTATCCGAATCTTTCGAACTACCTGCGGGAACTCTTTCAGGTTCCGGGTGTGGCCGAGACGGTCAACATGCTGCACATCAAGGCGCACTACTACGGCAGCCACAAGACCATCAATCCGACGGGCATCGTCCCGGTCGGCCCCGAGATCGACTATACCCTGCCGCATGACCGGGATCGGTTTGAGTAAGTTTCAAAACTTGTAGTTAATTCCAGCCTGCTTCATGACGGCATTGGCTGTGTGCTTCGACTGGCAACCACGGTCGACGGGAAATGTCCGATTGGTAATTGGACTGAACCAGAGTTCGTGGTCGCCAGCACCGTGGCGCCGGAAGAAGCAGCCATGCCGTTTCAGTTGCTCAATGATGAGGTGGTAATACCCACGCGGCAGTGAGTTAAAGCTGATTGCGAGATGACCGAGGAGTCAACGCAAATGCGCACCAGATCGTCTCCTGAGTCATCTTGAGACCGTCGAATGTGTTGGGCATTTTCTTTGAGAAGTTCAGGAACGAGTGCAAGAACCTTGTCCTTGATCGCATCGAGCGATGGAGCCTCTGCGACCAGTCCAGGCACATCGTCGCTGGTGGCAACGTAGACTTGCGCTTCTTCATCCCATTCTACGGTGACAAGGAATTTCATCGTCATCAGTGCCTTAAGTGCGTTTCGCACACTTCTCCCTGACCCTCAGAGGTACTTGCGCAAAATGGTGCCAATGTGTCAACGCGGCGTCGGGCTCGGCGTGCGCGTGCAACATTTCAATTTAGCGCCGGTTCCTGGCAGGATGATACCGAAGCCTGTTTATTGCCCGACAACTCTAATCCGCGTTCGGCAGGCGGCGCATGGTGAATTCGATGTGGTCGCCCGGCCGTTCCGCCCAGCTTTCAATCTCGGTCCAGTAGGCCTGTTTTGGCCAGCGCTCCAGCCATTCCCTGGCCTTGGCGCGGGCCTCCGCGCGCGGCAGTTTGAATGTCTCGCGCACAAATCCGTCGCGGGGCAGCCGTCCGCCGTCCTGCGAACGCTTCTTGTCGAGGCTGTTCTTCAGCCCCGAAAGGGGTGGTTTGGCGGGTACTCGCACGAAAGAACTCCTTGACCCGACACACAATGAGATTAGGGATCAGGACTCAAAATTGCGAGTCAAATGTTGCACTTGGCCACGTTGATTAGCCTTGTGCAGGAAGGAGTTCCATGGAGCGGCAAGACATTCCCGTTGGCCTGCCGGAGGGCATCGACCAGAAGAAGGAAATTGCCCGCAGGTGGTTCGAGGAATTGCGCGACCGCATCTGCGCGGCCTTCGAGACCCTGGAAGATGAACTCACCGGACCTCTGTCGAGCCACGCACCTGGCCGCTTCGAGCGTACGCCCTGGCTGCGCCAGGAGGGCAGGGGTGGCGGTGGTGTCATGTCGATCATGCATGGCCGCGTGTTCGAGAAGGTGGGTGTCCACGTCTCCACCGTCCATGGCGAATTCTCGCCCGAGTTCCGCAAGCAGATCCCGGGTGCCGAGGCCGATCCCCAGTTCTGGGCCTCCGGCATTTCGCTGATTGCCCATCCGCAGAACCCTAACGTGCCTGCGGTTCATATGAACACCCGCATGGTGGTCACAAGCCGTCAGTGGTTCGGTGGTGGCGCGGACCTGACGCCGGTGCTGGACCGTCGCCGCACCCAGGACGACCCGGATACGATTGCCTTCCACAAGGCGATGCAGTTCGTCTGTGACAAGCACAGTGCCGTCGCCGACTATGCCAAGATGAAGGAATGGTGCGACGAGTACTTCTTCCTTCCGCACCGGAACGAGCCGCGCGGCATCGGCGGCATCTTCTACGACTGGCTGCATTCGCCGGAAGAGAAGGGAGGCTGGGATGCCGATTTCGCCTTCACGCAGGACCTTGGTCGCGCTTTCCTTGTTATCTATCCCTATCTCGTGCGTAAAAACTTCAACACCAACTGGACGGAAGCCGACCGCGAGGAGCAGCTCGTGCGCCGGGGCCGCTATGTAGAGTTCAATTTGCTCTACGACCGCGGCACCACCTTCGGTCTGAAGACTGGCGGCAATGTCGACTCCATCCTGTCCAGCATGCCGCCTGTCGTGAAGTGGCCGTAGGCACAGACGGGTCCGATTTCAGCCCGGCGCACCTTCTGGTCGCCGGGCTTTTTATTTGGGCGCGAGTGTCCTATTTTCGCAGCCATAGAGCCGCAATCTCCGCAAAGAGGAGAATCAAGCCCATGCTGCGCATGCCCGGATCGACCAATTCTACCTTCCGGCAGACCGGAATCGATGTTCTGGACTACGAGCTGGCGGGCGAAATCGCGACTGCCCTCGGTCATGCGGGCCGCAATGCACAGGAATGTGTAGAACGTCTTCTGGCGTATTCCGGAGACGCCGAGCAAAGGGTGGCAGTGCGCAAGAAGGCGGTGGATGCAGTCTATGCCTATTTCATCCAGCGCGAGCTTGCCGGCATGCGCAAGCATGATGAAATCATTCGAGAACTGAACATTCCCCGGGAAGTGCTTGTGCGGCTGGGACAGCGTTAGATGGCCTTACCCCAAGCTGGTCGGATCGTTCCAGAAGCGATCAGCATCCTCGTGTTGGCAGCGATCTGTCCCGAAAATGCCCCAAACAGTCCATCTTGTGAGTAATTTGCCCCGCGACAATCTGCCCAATAATCCAGGTGCGACTGGACAAGCGCTTATGTCGAGCATAGAAACCATCGCAAATTGCCGGGGGAATTGCTTGCCCATCAGCGGATAGTCCGTTGCATGGGTTTAGTGATATAAGCCTTTTCTCCGGGTTCTAGCCTGAGGTGAAAGGATCGAGGTCTCGTGAGCGCTACCGATTCCCAACATACTCGCCGCGATTTTCTCTACGTCGCCACCGGTACTGCCGGTGCAGTAGGTCTCGCCGGCGCTGTTTGGCCGTTTATTGACCAGATGCAGCCTGACGCATCGACGCGTGCCCTTGCTTCGATCCAGGTCGATGTCTCGGCAGTCGAACCTGGCATGTCGCTGACCGTGAAGTGGCGCGGCCGCCCTGTCTTCATTCGCAACCGCACTGAAGCAGAAATCGAGCAGGCTCGTCAGGTTCCCCTGTCCGAGTTGAAGGACCCCATTGCTCGTAACCAGAACCTGAATGCCGATGCACCCGCTGACGATCTCAGCCGCTCGGCAGGCGAGGGCAAGGAAAACTGGCTGGTGATGCTGGGCGTCTGTACGCACCTTGGTTGCGTGCCGCTTGGTCAGGCCGGTGACTTTGGTGGCTGGTTCTGCCCGTGCCACGGATCGCACTACGATACGGCTGGCCGCATCCGTAAGGGACCTGCGCCAGAGAACCTTCTCGTACCGACCTTTTCATTCGTATCCGATACCGTCATTCAGATCGGCTAAGGGCGTAGGGAGCACATTTTTATGAGCGGTGGACACTCTACCTATACACCCAAGACCGGCTTGGGCCGCTGGATGGATGCGCGGCTACCGTTGCCGCGTCTGGTCTATGATTCCTTCGTAGCCTACCCGGTTCCTCGGAACCTGAACTATGCCTACACGTTCGGCGGCATCCTCAGCCTGATGCTGGCGGTGCAGATCGTAACCGGTATCGTTCTGGCCATGCACTATGCGGCCAATACGGGTATCGCCTTCACCTCCGTTGAGCAGATCATGCGCGACGTCAACTCCGGTTGGCTGCTTCGCTACATGCACGCCAACGGTGCGTCGTTCTTCTTCATTGCAGTCTATGTCCACATCATGCGCGGCCTGTACTACGGTTCGTACAAGGCTCCCCGCGAGATGCTGTGGATCCTCGGCTGCGTGATCTACCTCCTCATGATGGCGACTGCTTTCATGGGCTACGTGCTTCCGTGGGGCCAGATGAGCTTCTGGGGTGCAACCGTTATCACCGGCTTCTTCACCGCGATCCCGGTCGTTGGTGACTGGATCCAGCAGCTGCTGCTGGGTGGCTTCGCCGTTGACAACCCGACCCTCAACCGTTTCTTCTCGCTGCACTACCTGCTGCCCTTCATGATCGCTGGCGTTGTCGTCCTGCACGTCTGGGCACTGCATGTAACCGGCCAGACCAACCCGACCGGCATTGAAGTGAAGCAGAAGACCGACACCGTGGCCTTCACGCCCTATGCGACCGTCAAGGACGCTCTGGCGATGGTCGTGTTCCTGCTCGTCTTCGCCTACTTCATCTTCTACATGCCGAACTTCCTGGGTCACCCGGACAACTACACCGAGGCCAACCCGCTGGTCACGCCGGCCCACATCGTTCCGGAATGGTACTTCCTGCCGTTCTACGCGATCCTGCGTGCGATCACGTTCAACATTGGACCGATCGACTCCAAGCTTGGTGGCGTTCTGGCCATGTTCGGTGCAATCGCTGTCCTGTTCGTGGTTCCGTGGCTCGACACCTCCAAGGTTCGCTCGGCGGTCTACCGTCCGTGGTACAAGCTGTTCTTCTGGCTCTTCGTCATTGACGCTGTGTTCCTCGGCTGGCTCGGTTCCCGTCCGGCAGAAGGCCTGTACGTTGCACTCGCTCAGGCTGCGACGCTCTACTATTTCGCCTTCTTCCTCATCATCATGCCTGTTCTTGGTCTGATCGAGACGCCGCGTCGTCTGCCGAACTCCATCACTGAAGCAGTGTTGGAAAAGAACAAGGCTGGTGCGAATGCCGCAGCCCAGACGACCCAGGGCTAAGCGATGCGCAAAGGGATTATGTCGATGAATACGTTTATCCGCACCTTGGCTGCGCTTGGCGTTGGGCTCTCGCTGGCCGGTGCTGCTGGTGCAGCTGAATTCCCGCACGAGAAGCCGGTCGAGCAGAGCTGGAGCTTCGCAGGTCCATTCGGTTCCTACGACAAGGGCCAGCTGCAGCGCGGTCTGAAGATCTATCGTGAGGTCTGCTCTTCCTGTCACTCGCTGAGCCGCGTGGCCTTCCGCACCCTGGAAGACCTTGGCTACGAGGATGCACAGGTCCGTGCGCTGGCTGCCGAATATGAAGTCCAGGATGGTCCGGACGATGCCGGTGACATGTTCACCCGCCCGGCGACGCCTTCGGACTACTTCCCGGCTCCGTTCGCCAATGCAAATCAGGCTGCTGCATCCAACAACGGTGCTGTGCCGCCAGATCTGTCGCTGATCGCGAAGGCCCGTGCCGTAGAGCGAGGCTTCCCGACCTTCATCTTCGACATCTTCACGCAGTACAACGAAGGCGGCGTGGACTACATCTACAGCCTGCTGACGGGTTACCAGGAAGCACCTGAGGGTGTGCAGATTCCGGAAGGAACGCACTACAACCCGCACTTCATCTCCGCAAACTCGCTGGCGATGGCGCAGCCGCTGACCGACGGCCAGGTGACCTACGAAGACGGCACGCCTGAGACCCTCGACCAGTACGCTCGTGACATCTCCGCCTTCCTGATGTGGGCCGCCGAGCCGCACCTCGAGGCACGCAAGTCCACCGGCTTTGTGGTCATGGTCTTCCTGGTCCTCTTCGCAGGCCTGATGTTCCTGACCAAGCGCAAGGTGTGGTCGGACGTACCGCACTGATCCGGAAGCTGACTTCCATCGAAAAGGGCGCCCTGCGGCGCCCTTTTTTGTTGCGCTGGAAAGAGGGTTGGATATTGGTTGGGGGAATGAGTGATGCCCCGAACGCAGATGATGGCGAGGACTGCACAATGAACCGGACGCTGGAACAAACACTGCTGGAATCAATCCGGACGATTCCGGATTATCCGAAACCCGGTGTTCTCTTCCGCGATATCACCACGCTGCTCGGCAATGCGCGCGCCTTCCGCCGTGCCATCGATGAGCTTGTTCACCCCTATGCGGGTAACAAGATCGAAAAGATTGCCGGTATAGAAGCCCGTGGCTTCATCCTGGGGGGCGCCATGGCTCATCAGCTCTCGTCAGGCTTCGTGCCGATCCGCAAGAAAGGCAAGCTCCCGCATGAGACGGTGCGGGTTGCGTACAGCCTTGAGTATGGCCTCGACGAAATGGAGATGCATGTCGACGCTGTCGCTCCCGGAGAGAAGGTGATCCTTGTGGATGACCTGATCGCCACCGGCGGTACGGCAGAAGCGGCCTGCCGGCTCCTGCGCCAGATCGGCGCAGACATCGTTGCCGCCTGCTTCGTCATCGACCTGCCAGACCTCGGAGGCCGAGCCCGCCTCGAGGCGATGGGCGTGGATGTACGCACCCTGATCGCGTTCGAGGGCGAGTAAAGCGCGCTCAGTCTGCGGCTTCAGTCCTGGCCTGGCCGATCCTGAACAGAACGGCGTTCTCCATCTCCATCAACGGCTCGCCGTCAGCATTGACGCCCTCGCCCTTGATCTGCAGCACCATCCAGCCCGGCCGGGTGGCAAGATCGCGGTAGCCGAGGGCAGTGCGATAGAAGGTGACGGTGTCGCCGGCGAAGATGGGCCTGATCCAGCGCAGGTTCCTGAACCCCGGCGAGGGCCCCATCTCCGGTTTTGGGCCTTCGCCATTCACGCGCCTCACGCTCGCCCGCACGCGTTCGGCATAGTTGTAGCGCATCCACATGGCGCAGGTGTGCCAGCCGGAAGCGCAGAGTCCGCCGAGCAGGCTGCTTTCTGCCCTGGCCGGATCGACGTGGAACGCCTGCGGGTCGAACTCCCGCGCGAATTCGATGATCTCTTCCGCCGTGAAATGGTGGCTGCCGAGGTTCACCCGCTCGCCGATTCTCAGGTAGGCGTCCAGTTCCCGGCTCATGCGCCAGCCTCCTTCTGCGGGTTTCTGAGCGCGAACAGAATGGGGTTGTCGAGTTCCATTACCGCTTCGCCGCGCTGGTTCGTGATCGTGTGCCGGAAGGTGATCAGCCCCACGTGCGGCCTCGACTTCAGCACGCGCTTATCGAGGACGGTCGAGGAACCCGTCAGCTCATCGCCGGCCAGCACCGGCCGCCGCCAGCGCAGATCGGTGACGCCGGGTGCTCCCTGCGCCGTCGAATTCTTGATGAAGGCTTCATAGGCAAGCTGCATGAAAACGCCGCACGTGTGCCAGCCGGAAGCTGCGAGCCCGCCGAGGAGGCTTGCCTTTCCCGCCTCCTCGTCGAGATGCATGGGCTGGGGATCGAACTGGCTCGCGAAGCGGATGATTTCCTCGGCGGTCATCAGCTTTCTGTCGTAGGGGAAGGATTGCCCCACGGCAAAGTCTTCGTACGCGCGGATTGTAGCGTCCATGTCGATTATCCAGGGCGGGCTAGAGCCAGCCGCGCCGCTTGAAATAGAGGTAGGGCAGGAGCGCGGACAGAACCATCAGGCCGATGGCCAGTGGATACCCATGCGTCCAGTGAAGTTCTGGCATGATATCAAAGTTCATCCCGTAGATGGAAGCCACCAGCGTCGGCGGCAGGAACACAACCGCTGCGACCGAGAAGATCTTGATGATCGCGCTTTGCTCGATGTTGATCATGCCGAGCGTTGCATCCAGCAGGAAGTTGATCTTCTGCGACTTGGCGATCGCGTGGTCGGAAAGGGAAATGATGTCGCGCGACAGGATCTTGATGCGCGCACTCGCCTCCCGGTCGGGCGCGGAAAGCTTGAGCGCCGTCAGGTAGCCGGACATGCGCTTCAGCGTCAGCAGGCTTTCCTGAAGGACCGAGAGCAGGTGCTCCTTCCCGCCGATCTGCCGCAGGATTGCATGAAACTGCAGGTCCCGCTTCGACGCCTTCCTTTCGCGCGACTGGAAGATAGTCGATGAGATCTCGAGGATGTCCTGGCTGACCCGCTCCAGCACATCGGCGATGCGGTCCACAATGACCTCCAGAAGGCCGATCAGAACCATGCTCCCCGAGCTGCAGCCGAGTGGCGATTTTGCGGCGAGCTCCGGAAAGGTCTGGAACGCATATGGCGTGTGAAAGCGCACGGTAAGCAATCGGTCGCCGGCAAGGATGAACGTCACCGGGCCTGTCTCCGGAGCCTCGCGCTCGGACTTCGCGGGCAGCGTCACTGTCATGTAGTGCACACCGTTCTCAGCGTAGAGGCGGCTGGAGATCTCTATCTCCTCCATCTCCTCGCGGCTGGGAAACTCGATCCCGAGCCATTCTTCCACCGCGCGCTGTTCTTCAGCTGTGGGTGTCAGAAGGTCGGCCCAGACGATCTCTTCCTTGTGCAGGGTGAGGTCCGTTACAGGCAGAAGCCGGTCACGTTCGACCACATATGCAGTGAGCAATGGCGTCCTCCTTCTGCCGCACCTGAGCCGGAGACTTACTTACACAATCGCGCGGCCGCAATCGACCATCTCGTTCATCCGAATGAGGTCTTGTCGTGAGGGAGGGTTGTTTACCTGTTTGGTGCTGAATTTGTATATAGCCGGTGCTGACCTAACATCTTCTGTTTACCTTGAGCGCTAGGCCCCTGGGCACCACCAGTGTCCCGGACACAGAACGACTGGCACAGGCACCCGACTTGGGCCGGGTTTTTGCTTTCTCTGGGGCAGCTGCTCCGGGACAGAAAAAAGCCCCGCTCAGTGCAGAACTGACCGGGGCTCTCGTTGAAGTGACGTTGTACGGCGAGGCGATCAGACGTTGAACTTGAACAGCATGACGTCGCCGTCCTGAACGACGTATTCCTTGCCTTCGTCACGCGCCTTGCCAGCTTCGCGCGCTGCAGTTTCGCCGCCGAGCGTGGTGAAGTCGTCATATGCGATTGTCTGAGCACGAATGAAGCCGCGTTCGAAGTCGGAGTGGATCACGCCTGCCGCCTGCGGTGCCTTGGCACCCTTCAGAACCGTCCAGGCGCGCGTTTCCTTCGGGCCTGCGGTGAAGAAGGTGATGAGGTCCAGCAGCTTGTAGCCGGCGTGGATGAGGCGGTTGAGGCCCGGCTCCTCGAGACCCATGGCCTCAAGATATTCAGCGGCTTCCTCATCGCCCAGCTGTGCGATTTCAGATTCGATGGCGGCGGAAATGACGACGCTGGCCGCACCCTGTGCGGCTGCCATGGCCTCAACAGCCTTCGTGTGCTCGTTGCCCGTGGCAGCTTCGCCTTCTGAAACGTTGCACACATAGAGCACCGGCTTGGATGTGAGCAGGTTCAGCCCGCGCAGGATCTTCAGCTCTTCTGGGTCCAGCTTCGGAAGCAGCAGGCGCACTGGCTTGCCGTCCTGCAGGAGGGCAAGTGCGGGTTCCATGACGGGGAGGACCGCCAGAGCTTCCTTGTCCTTGGCCGTAGCCTTCTTGCGGAAACCCGCAACGCGGCGTTCCAGGCTTTCCAGGTCGGCAAGCATCAGTTCCGTCTCGACGGTCTCGGCGTCCGCCACCGGGTCGATACGGCCTTCCACGTGGGTGATGTCGTCATCCTCGAAGCAGCGCAGCACGTGGACGATGGCGTCCACCTCGCGAATGTTGGCAAGGAACTGATTGCCCAGGCCTTCGCCCTTGGAAGCGCCGCGCACGAGGCCTGCAATGTCAACGAAGGAGATGCGCGTCGGAATGATCTCCTTGGAGCCCGCAGCCGCCGCGATCTTCTTCAGGCGCGGATCCGGCACGGCCACTTCGCCGGTGTTCGGTTCAATGGTGCAGAACGGGTAGTTTGCGGCCTGTGCCGCAGCCGTCTTGGTGAGTGCGTTGAAAAGGGTCGACTTGCCGACATTCGGAAGTCCGACGATCCCGCATTTGAAACCCATTATGCGTGTCCTGTAGCGTTCAACAGATGTTTGGCTTGGCTATGGGGTAGGGGAGCATACCCCGTCAAGCCCCGGTGGGCGAAGCGCAGGTGTGTTTGATCAATTGGACGCACCAGCCCAGGGCGGTGCGTACCGTCTTACTCGCTCTTCGAACCGAAAAGCTTCTTCAGCATGGCGGCCATCGGCCCCGTCTGCGGAACATTGACGGCCGGTTGAGAAGGCCGTGCCTCGCGAATGTGGCTCTGGCCTTTGGGCTTGGGTGCTGCTGCCGGCGCCTGCTGGCTGCCCTTGCCTTGGACGGCAAGGCTGACGCGATTCATGAAACCTGCGTCGTCGCCCCTGCACAGCATCTCGGCATTGTCGGCGATTGCGTCTAGAAGCGGCTCCAGCCAGTCCTGATCAGCCTTGGCGAAATCGCCGAGCACGTAGCCGCTGACGCGCGCCTTGTCGCCCGGGTGCCCGATGCCAATGCGGACGCGCTTGTAGTTGGGATTGCCGCAGTGGGCGTCGATGGACTTGATGCCATTGTGGCCGCCCGATCCGCCGCCAAGCTTCACCCGCACCTTGGAAGGCGCGAGGTCCAGCTCGTCATAGAGGACGATCAGGTCCTTGGGCTCAAGCTTGTAGAAGCGCATGGCCTCGCCAACCGCCTGGCCGGAATTGTTCATGTAGGTCTGCGGCTTGATCAGCAGCACCTTCTCGCCGCCGATACGGCCCTCTGCAACGAGGGCGCTGAATTTCTTGGACCACGGCCCAAAGGAATGGCGGCGGTGTATTGCATCCGCCGCCATGAACCCGACATTGTGCCGCTGACCCGCATATTGCGACCCGGGATTTCCAAGCCCTGCGATAAGCAGCATCTCTGTCCTGCCCTTGTGTCAGGGTTAAGCCTGGAAGCCTTACTCGGCTTCGGCTTCGCCCTCAGCAGCTTCGCTCTCAGCTTCCTCGGCCTTCAGGCCAGCCGGAGCTGCGATCGTTGCGATGGTGAAGTCGCGATCGGTGATGGTCGGCGTTACACCCTTCGGCAGCTTGACGGCCGAGATGTGGATGGAGTCGCCAAGATCAACGCCTTCGAGGTTGACAACGATTGCCTCGGGAATTGCATCGGCCGGGGAGTGTACTTCAACTTCGTGACGAACGACGTTCAGAACGCCACCGCGCTTGATGCCGGGGGACAGCTCTTCGTTCTCGAAGTGAACCGGAACTTCGACGGTCACGACGGAATTCTTGCCGACGCGCAGGAAGTCCACGTGCAGCGGCGTGTCCTTGACCTTGTCCAGCTGGTATTCCTTCGGCAGCACGTGGAAGAGCTTGCCGTCGACGTCGATGTCGATAACGGTGGTCGAGAAGTGACCTGCATAGATGCGCTGGTAGATTTCCTTGGCGGAAACCGTGATCGCAACGGGGGCCTGCTTGTCGCCGTAGATTACGGCTGGAATCTTTCCTTCGCGGCGAAGAGCACGGGCGGACCCCTTACCAACCCGTTCGCGCGCCTCGGCCTTAAGCGTCTTGCCCTGGCTCATGGCATTTTCCTTTCAGTTTGCTGGAGTATTCCCAAACACGCACCGTGCTCAGCACGCAGCACATCCGGAAACAGCAAAGCCGCCACTGACGGAAACCGTCTGGCGTATCTGCATCCACGTTGCCTCCAAGGGTGTCTACGCGGACGCGGGGTCTATAGCGCGGACCGTCCATTTGTGCAAGCGCGCGGGGCCCGGTAACCCTGGACTTGCGCCTTTGTCACATCCTCCTATCATGCCGGGTGACAACGGGGGAGTTCGATATGGCCATTCACATCGTTCGTCTCGGGACACCCAGGCAGGAGAACGAAGGGCTGCGGATCGGAACGGTGCGCCGTCCCCCGCGCGGTGTGCCGAAGGAACGCTTTGCCGCCGATAACTGGTACGATGTCTGGTACCCGGAACTTTCACCGTCACCCGAGCTGGTCTCGCAGGCGCTTCATGCAGAGACAGAGGCAGACTGGAACAGGTTCGTCCGCGCCTTCCGCAAGGAGATGAAGGAGACCGCCGCAAGCCGCACGCTGGACCTGCTTGCAGCGCTCTCTCACTCTGCAAACTTCTCCGTTGGCTGCTACTGCGAGAACGAGTCGCGCTGCCACCGCTCGGTCTTGCGTGAGCTTCTCAAGGAACGGGGAGCAGAGATCGCATGAAAAAAGGGCGGATGAACCGCCCTTTGGAAACGTGTAGTTGACGCTTCCGATCAGTCGAACAGGCTGGAGACCGACTGTTCCGATGCCGTGCGCAGGATGGCCTCGCCGATTAGGTCGGCGATCGTCACAACGCGGATGTTGTGGGCAGCCACGACGGCTTCGCTCGGCTCGATGGAGTCGGTGATGACCAGCTCCTTGAGCTTCGATCCGGTGATGCGCTCTACGGCAGCACCCGAGAGAACACCATGCGTGATGTAGGCTGTCACGCTGGTCGCGCCATTGGCAAGCAGTGCCTCGGCCGCGTTGCAGAGCGTGCCACCGGAATCGACGATGTCGTCGACCAGAAGGCAGTCGCGGCCGCTGACGTCACCGATGATGTTCATGACCTCGGACTCACCCGGGCGGTCACGGCGCTTGTCGACGATGGCGAGCGGCGCATCAATGCGTTTTGCAAGTGAGCGGGCGCGAACCACGCCGCCAACGTCCGGCGAAACCACCATGACGTTTTCCTGCTTGTAGTTGACCCGTACGTCGCGGGCCATGACCGGAACCGCGAACAGGTTGTCCGTCGGAATGTCGAAGAAGCCCTGGATCTGGCCGGCGTGCAGATCAAGCGTAAGCACGCGGTCGGCGCCGGCCTGGGTGATCAGGTTGGCGACCAGCTTGGCCGAGATCGGCGTACGGCCAGAGGTGCGGCGGTCCTGGCGGGCATAGCCGAAGTAGGGCAGCACTGCCGTGATGCGCCGTGCCGACGACCGGCGGAACGCGTCGATCATGATCAACAGTTCCATCAGATGGTCATTGGCAGGGTAGGAGGTGGACTGCAGGATGAACACATCCTGGCCGCGCACGTTCTCCTGGATTTCGAAGAAGATCTCCTGGTCAGCAAACCGCTTGGCGACTGCTTTTCCGAGAGTGACGTTGAGATATCGGGCAACGGCTTCCGCAAGCACCCGGTTCGAATTGCCCGCAAAGAGCTTCATGGGAGATGTCCTTGGCAAATGCCTTCGTTGAACGCGCTTTTACCGCCATGGAAGGTTAATGCAAGCTTTGCGTTCCAAAAATCCCCTGCTGCATGCCTGCGCGTGTCCTCCAGGCCACTGTTAAAGCTGAGAATGCACACTTTGTCGCGGCGGTTCCATCACGGCTTCAAGCGCTCCACATCTCCTGCCTATGCGTTGCTGCGGGAAAGCCAGGCGGCCAGTTCATCGATCGTTCGCTGGCCGATCCGGCTGATCGTTGCCGCGTCGACGGCTTCCCAGCCGCCACTGGTGTTGCTGACCTTCTCCTGCCCCTGCAGGCGGTGCAGCCGGTTGCCGGACTTGTCGGACACGTCCCAGACATAGATGATGATCGTGCCGCGATCCTCGGCAACCGTGGAGAAGTAGCCGTTGACGACCAGAGTCGCCTTGTCGGCGGTTTCAATCGTCAGCCCGCGCTCCCGCGCACGCTGATTGAGGGCATCCTGCAAAGGCTGGAGCGCTTCCGCCGGTGTTCCAATCGCCGCCGCGAAATGAACGCGTGCGGCTGCGACTGCGGCTGCCGTGGCCTGCTGTTCCACCGGACTGACAGCTGGAGTGGACGCCGCGCCCTGAGGAGCACCTGCTCCCTGACTCTCCTGGCCGAGATCGATTGCGTCCGAACCGGAACAGGCAGCAAGGGCGAGCCCGATCAGCATCAGGCACGCTGACTTTCTCAAATGCCTCATCTGTAATCTTCCCCGCTCAAATAGCTCATATGCCCATATGAATGAGAGCCCCCACGGATGTCCTACTTGACGATCAGATCCAGTCCGTGCCGCGACAGGAGCCTGGGATCGCCCATGGTGGTAAGATAGGTTCGACCGAGCGTCATCGCGCATTCCTGCTCTGAATCCATGATGATCATGTGTGCGAACAGCGTCATGTCCGGACCGATCGGTTCGGGATTGCCCGAATAGAACATCTGCGTTTCCATCCACGAGGGCGCAAACCGCGCGCCGACGGAGTAACCACAGGCGTTCAGCCGGTGCTTTGTCAGACCATGCGCTTCCATCACCTTGGCATGGGTGTCGAACACGTCGCCAAACGTAGAGCCCGGCGTCAACACCTTCTCGACAGCCTGCAGTGCCGCGCGCGCACCCTCGTATAGCTCCTGATGAAGCCGCGAGACCTTGCCGGTGAGCACCGTCTGCATCATCGGCGCATGGTAGTGATGGAACACGCCCGCCCATTCCAGCGTCAGCTGGTCGTTTCTGGTGAGCTTCCGGCGACCGGATTTGTAGCGGCAAAGCAGGGCATCAGGCCCGGAGCCGATGATGTACCCATTGGCCGGATAGTCGCCGCCGCCTGCAAGAACTGCACCCTGCATGGCTGCGAGAATGGCAGCTTCGTCCGCACCCTGCTTGATGATGCTGAGTCCGGCATCGAAGGCCTCATCGGCAAGGTTCGCCGCCTTCACCACCTTCTCGATCTCCGCCGGGCTCTTCACCAGCCGCAGACGCGGCACGATGTACGATGCATCCTCAACCTTGGCGAAGGTCTGCAGCTGCTCATCGAGCGCGCGCGCGTTCTTTCCGGTAAGGCCATGGGTATCGTATTCGACGCCGATCCGCATGCCCAGCAGGTCGAGGTCGTTCAGCAGATTGCGCAACTCAGCGGCCGGGTTTGCACCCTGTCTGTCGTTCCATACAACAATATTGTCGAGGATGGAGGTGTGACGTGCCTGGCGCAGATCGGCTGAACGGGTCAGCAGCACCATCTCGCCGTTCGCCTTGACCACAAGGCACTGGAAAAAGCAGAAGCCGAACGTGTCGTAGCCGGTCAGCCAATACATGCTTTCCTGCGCGAAAAGCAGCATGGCATCGAGCTTGCGCTCAGCCATCTCGATCATAAGGCGGTCACGGCGGGCGTCGAATTCGGATCGTTCAAAATGCAGGGCCATCACG
>Ga0180217_1002766_pt1 | contig 15576 bp, 20 predicted proteins | sample eDN3rd37CBELigOP_FD_128521 | JGI IMG/M metagenome (GOLD analysis project Ga0180217, IMG submission 128521) | Enriched Organic Plus compost microbial communities from Emeryville, California, USA - eDNA 3rd pass 37_C BE-Lig OP (version 2) (version 2) ... | reverse complement strand
TGGACGCCAAGAGGATGCAATAATCGTCGGCGCGGGTTCGTGGCAGTGCCAAACCGCCTTATTTCTGGTGAAACGCGGAGCTATGTAAAGTGGCGGGCAGTCCGCCCCAAACAAATCACCAAGTGTCATCTGCCGTTCAGACCGTGCAGCTATGAGCGCCGAAGTCAAAAAACCATCCCGTTCGCCCAATCGCCCCACGACAAACAGACGCCTTCTTGCCTGGGCAACGCCGTAATACGAGGCATCCAGCTTGCATTCAGTCAGCCCATATCCAGCCTTCACCAGCATTGCCCGTGCTTCTGCCCACGCCTTGGATTTGCTGGCTAGCTCAACATTCTCCATCAAAAACCATTGCGGGCGGGCAATGCAAACGAGCATGGCAAAGGCCTTAGTCATCGAAGCATTCTCGCCTTCTTGCCGCTCACCCGCGATAGAATAATCCTGACATGGAGGCCCGCCACAAATCATGTCCGGCTGCAGTTGCGCCAGCATCGCCCCGACGCCGAGAATATCTTTCAAGTCATGCTTCCACGCATGATGTCCAACATTCTCGCGATATGTGTCTATCGCTGGCTGCCAAGCATCATAAGCTTGCACCAGTTCAAAACCCGCATTCTTAAGACCAAGCGACAGTCCGCCCGCACCACAAAATAATTCAACTACTCTCAAAACGCCCCGCTTTCTGTCATAGACATGTCTATGACAAATTATTCGAGCGAGGCAGGCTAAAATCAAATTTCCACAACCGCCGACAGCTTCCCCATTCTTCGGTTCGCGAAGCTCTAAACTGTCAACTTTTTGGCTGCATTACCCATTTTCTAGAACGGGATTTCGCCTGGTGGGCTTAAATATCCAACGGGCGGGGCGAACGCCCCCGGCCCCTTGGATAGGTGTCGATTAAATGGAGATGAATCTTTGAAAACAATAATATCATCTGTGCTTTGAGACGTGGCACCTTCGGATTCGAATCCCGAATTAAATTCCTCCACCATCTTCGCGGCAGTTTCCTCATCAACGATTTTCCACGCGTCCGGTGTCTTAATCATCGTTTCGCCGGACAGGTCAAAAATCGCCAAACGACCGCTTGGCCGTTTGCTGAATCTGAATCCGGCAGTCTCGGCCAGACCAAAAAACACCTTTCTAAACCGCCAAACCGTCAATTCACGGCCATTTCGCTTCTCGGCAAGCTTATTTACGGCAAATCTCAGCGCCTCCGAAAGCCCTAAAGCCTCCGCAGCTTCCTGAATTTCCGCTTCTTGCGGCATGTCGCTTCCGAATGTGAACCGTGTCACAGCCCCCACAGCGCCGACCGTTTTTTGAACCGCCTCGCCATATCCATTTTCGCCAGTTTCGCGCAACGGCATGGGCGGAAGCGGATCGGTAGCCAGACGTTTAATGATCGTCGCGGATTCCGCGACTTCATCAATCTCAACGCCCGTCATTTCCCACTCCGCCACCGCTTCGCGCAGCCACTTTACTTCAACCGGATCGAGATCGGAATCCGGCCACATCCCTAAAGCAATAGCTGTATGCCACGCCTCCGTCGCGGCGGCGTCCGAATGCTGGCGCAGTGTCTCATCCATTTCGGCCAGAGTCTCGTCCCCTTCGGTCAATGCCTGAATTTCGGACCGGACGCCTTCCGCTAGCTTGGAAAACTCCCGCACTTTGAGCATATGACGCATGGCAATTGCCATGCGGGCGTCTTCCGGCTCGCGGTCGCCGCGCTGCGCGCATTTCCAGAGAACATCCCACATTTCATTAGGCGCACGGCTGGAATCGAGGCCGATCCAGGTGTGTGTGCGAGTCCGGCGAATCCATTTCCAAGCGCGATAACGCTCCGAATCCAGTATCTCTTTTACAGCCTTTTGCTCCCGCTGGAATTCCTTCAGTTCCTCGCCAAAAAGTTTGCGGTCGCCGATTTTCTTTCTCCATTCTTCAAACTTTTCGACACGCTTCAAATCGACCTTCTGCTCTTGCCTTGTCGAGTATCGGGCGGCATAACGAGCCGCTGACATTGGCGTCGTTTCCCGGCCGTCCGGCTGGGGTTTTGCCGCATATCGCTTGTCCGTATCACCGATCACGCGGGCATCGCAGCCGCGATCCTGCCCCCGGCCATCGGCCTCTAAGCGTGTCGAAAATTTCTTGCGGAATTCATCGCAAACGCCCCGCGCCTCTTCCAGCGTCGGCACAGCCAGCAAAATATGTCTGTGTGGCGACCCCGACTGTTGAGGCTGCCCGCACCACATGCCGGATGGACGAATTTTCTTGTTTCGCAGGATTTGCAGGACGACTTTCATATCATCCTGAATCTTGTCTAGGGCCTCCCACGGCCCGAACATACGCGGATCGTGCTGGCTGGTGCGTGTCTCTTCGTTTGTGGCGTGGCAGACATATTCGCCGGGCAATGTAACGGTAATCCAGCACACTCGCCAGCCCAATGCCTGCCAACGTTTCAGCATCATATCAATCATGAGAGAACGCTTTGCAGCGGCCTGCCGCTTCGCTTTCTCATTCAATTCCGTCATAGAGATTTGCACGGTCGGATCATCGACCTTCACGAGCCGCAGCCCCTGCAAAATCTCTTCCGTGAGGTCTACGTGCTCACGGTACAGGTCGAGCAGGTAATCGCTTACATATGTCGGTCTAGCCCACGCATTACGCCCGCCAACGGCCTTCAATGCGCCTTCAACACGCAGGATCGTCTTACGCTGCAACTTCGCCAGTTTGCGCAGATGCCACTTTTCATCGCGGCGTCTGCGTTGGTCTGGGTGCTGGTTGATAAGATTGCCGTCCTTGTCCTTGTGAGGCCATTCCAGCGCATATGCAGCGGCCTCATTTGCCGCCATCTCACGCAGCTTCTCGGGCCGCAGGCCAAGCACTTCCAGGCCATCCCACCCCACCAGTTCAATTATGAGTTTCTCACGTTCGACGCGGCGGGTATCGCTCAGCTTCTCCAGAAATTTGCGCCACTCAGGCGGCAAGAAACTCGCAACATGTTCGTGCGTCCGCGTCTCGCGGGAGAGTAGCTTGTCATTTGGCGCAACGAATTCCGCCGTGTGACGTGGCAGAACCTTCCGGCTAGACTTCTCTGCCTCTTCCTCATCCAGTTCGGCCATATCGGCGCGCAAGCGCTCTTCTGGAGAAAGTACGTTAGCTGGCCGATGAAATCCGCCGACAGAAGCAGTGTGGCTGTAACAATCTAGAAAATCTTTGCGGTAGTGCCCGTCGCCAAGTCGCGGTGCAGCCGCTAGCCTTTCGGCGAGAAAACTCTTGCCCTGCTTAGCGTCGTCAACAAATTTGGTTTCGGGGGTAAGGAGGTTTTGTTTGCTGGAAACGGGGGTTCCCAGCGCGGCGGTCACCGCGTGTTACGTGGGGTCTTTACAGTCTCTGAATATTGAATCAGACTCATCTTGTACTTCCTAAAAGGCTGCGTAGGGTTCCCGCCCTTTGACCGCAGCCTTTATAGTTTGCAGCGCACTTTTCCTGTAAGTCAAATCCGCCTCAATTTCCGCCGACCGAAATAAACCTTGCATTCATCTTCGCCGACAAGCAGCATGAATGTGCGACAGGTCGTCCTTACTCACCACGTCTGGCGTTTCGATATCTGATTTTTCCAATGAGCTAGGGGAACGGTCTTCAAGGAAACTTGGTGGCCGTTTCTCTTTGTGTATGCAGCGGGGTAACGCTCGCTCCTTTCCATGTCGATTTTTCTGACGCACTTCAACCAACGCCCCGGCCGAGCTACGCATCTCGTCCGGTTCGGGTTTTCGTTACGTCACAAAAATAGAGCATGGAACCTTTTCGCTCGGTGACGGCAGATCGAGCCGACGCCTCCCTTCGGTCGCAATCCCGCCCGCCGATGCGGGCAAGATTGTTAAAAGCGTATGTCGGCCCGCCTGCCATCAACCCCGCTGCCGGTGTCGTCAAAACCCCTCTTGCAATCCAAATTCAGTCCGATTATAGAGCCGATCCCAATCAAACCAGGGCGCACCTCAACACTATCTATAAAGCCTTGCGCGTCGAAAACCGCACGCAGGCTGGAATCTTGGGCAAGGAAATTCTCCGCAACATCGAATGAGGTTGGGGCTTCGGCCCCTTCCTTCCATCCAATAAAATCAAGCATTTCTATAAGACAGTTCACTGTCGTATAGTTGTTGCCTTCATTTCAATTGAAATATCAATAGATAATCTCCGAAAATTATTCGACTTTTCGTATTTTTATTGTTGCACCGACAGAGATATCTGCCACACTAAGTATAGGCAGATCAATGAAGGTTGCCTAAACATTAAGGAGTAAATCAATGTCGAATAACTACTACGAACTGCACTGGACTGGAAAAGACGGTGACGGCGATCTTAGTGGCGGGGCCTACGCTTCTAAGTCGGACGCGCTTGCTGCTATCGAAAGCGTCCGCAACGAATTTATTGCGGTCGGCGATGGCGAGGAAGACCGCGCAGCTATCGAGGCAGGCAGTTTTTATGTTCGCTACACTGGCCCTGAAATTGTCGTTGAAAACATCAACGTCGAGGATAATGAAGGCGACTTGTTTGCAAGTTTCACGGTTCGTCAGATCAATGAAAACGGCGACGAAACTGTGCATAGTACAGGGGAATGGATCGATTACGAAGACGGTCTACTGACCGTGGATGACTGCAATCTGAAGCTTAATTCTTGGTTTTCCGACAGGGCGCAGGCCGAAGTTCAGGGTGTCGTTAATGACCACCTTCGCGCAAATCCGATCCCCGAAGACCTTCTTGAAGCTTACCAGCTAGCAGCGGAATCCAGACAGGAGGCTATTCGCTACGCCATGCGCTAATGCCTCGCCCAAACCCTCTCTTTCGAAGCCATTGGAGGGGGTTTTAGAGGGGCATCCAGCCCTCACTTTTGATCTCCTATAGGGAGCGGCCCGAGAGGCCAGAAACAGCCAGAATAGGAGTAAATAATATGGCTATTTATCGCATCACATACGAAGACAGCAACACGAGCTACCACGACGAAGAGAGCCAGCACCTGGCGCAGCTTTACATGACTCTCACGGGGCGGCTTGTCGAAGACGTTAGCGACCTTCCCGACGCCGAGGACCATGCTCGCGGCAATCTCACCATTGAACAAGAGTTTGGCGTTTGGGAAGGCGAACAGTTGGAAGCGGCATTCGCCGAAGCCAAGGCCAACGGCTTTCAGAAAGAGTTTTCGGATTTCAGGAAGCGTCCCGAATATCCCGACTTTCCAGCACTCTACAGCGAAGCCCGCCGCCAGATCGCCAGCGGCGAAGCGCCGGAGGTCGAAATCATCGAGCGCGAAAGCGTGTTCACCCTCTAATTCAACCGCCTCCCGCTGCACAGCAGGGGAGGCACCATTTCCAGCACGAAAGGAATTGCCTATGTACTACAGCGACCGTCCCCCATACGCCCAGACCGACGCTGAAAAGGAATGGCGACGTGACGAATACCGCCGTTTGCGCAGCGCCCTCAATCTCCCCCGTGCCGAGCTATCGGCCCTAACAGGCCTCGCCATCAGCACTCTCAATCAGATACCGGCACGCTCTAAGCCGCCATCTCTGCTAGTTCTGGAGCGAATGCGGGAAGCACTGGAACAGCGTCAAGCCGCGTGACGAAAACCCTGTTTTTGGCTACAATCGTGGCGGGAATAACATAGGAGGGGATGCTCACAATGATTGTCACGGTAGGCGCTGCAAGGCGCGAATGGGCAGATACGGCAGTAATTTACGACGAAGCAATCAATGAATCTCATGCCGAACCAACTCAGGACGGTGGTCTACAAATCAGTTTCGTGGCTAGTGGTATTCATGGTCGCGACCGCGATTCATCCCAATACAGATATACGCTGATCCTTTCACCCGATGAGCTAGAAATCCTTAGCGGTGCAGCTTCGGGCTAGTATCACCCATCAGTTAATGCCAAGAACCAAAGCAGCCATTTCGGCTGCTTTTTATTTGCCGCGATTGCCTCCATTTCAAAGTACTTGTTAATATATTTTTCAATAACCGCCCAATAAAACTCAAAATATTTATCAAATAACCTTGCGCCGACAGAATTATCATCCAATACTTACTTATAGGTTGATCAATAACGGTCGCCAACATTGAAGGAAAATCAAATGGAAAGTCTTATTATCGAAGAACTCTCTAAACTGCCTATTGAAGCCCAGGTTGCTTACGCGATTATCGGCGCTGTTATGCTTGCCGCCTTCTTTTTGTGGCCTGCAGCAATTTACTACTCATTCCGCGCCTTCGTCGCCGCGCCCGTGTGGATCGCTCGCAAATTTGGCATCAAGAAGCCTGAGAAGACCGAGGATGACAACACCCCCGCAGCCTAATGCCTCGCCCTAACGCCTCGCCACCGGAGGCGTTTTGGAGTGGCATGCAGCCCTCACAACTGGAAGGAAAATCAGATGAAAACCACCGATTTAGAAACCGCCCGCGAATGGCAAAGCACCGCTCAAAAGGTATACGCCGACGCTCTAAAATGGCTTGAATTCCTGCCGAGCGAAGACGCTAGAATGCTTGCCCGCCGCGCCCGCCGCCAGCTGCTGGAAGCCGCCGCTCAGGTGGCGAAGCTGGAGGGCAGAGACGACGACCCGCTGCAAATCTTGGCCTTGCTCGAACAAGTGCCGGGGCATCGGCTTTCCCGCCTGGTCAACGAGTTACAGGCTACCGCCGCCTAATTTCGTTACATAACGAAAATCAGACATCAGGGAGGAACACCATGGAATTCCACGAGAAGCAAACCGCCATCAGATCGGCAATCGAGCGCCTACATGCGGCCCGCATGGCTCATAAGGCAGCCATCAAAATCCACAACGACGCCAAAATCTGGCGGCTTGGAGCATCGGAAGACGAACGGCTGTGGGAACTCGAAACCCGCGTGTTGCTCGATAGAGCGGGCGATGAGGTGAAGGCCGTCGAAGCCGAACTTAGGCGCATCAAACTCACCAGGCTCCATTGAGCGAGGCACCTGCAAATCCGGCATATCGGCTCTCCGGTGTGCCGCATGCTCTTTGAAAATTTGACCCGCATATAGCTGCAATCGATTTTTCCATTGCAAGGGGCCTGAGTTGGGCAAAGCCCTGCCCACGCAAAACCCCTGGCAATTCAATCGCTTACCGCTTATAATTGGTCAGATTTTCAGACAGCATCCAACCAAGGAGAACCAACATGAGCCGCAATCCACTTCTCGTTTTCATCGCCTTTTCGAGCCTTGTCTACTTCCCTGTCGCCTTCATCGGTGGCGTCGTTATGACGGCTCTCGGCTACTAAGTCGGGCCGTCCACTTCCCCAAATAAAAGGCCCCCAATTACGGGGGCTTTTTGGTGTCTAGTGCTTGCCTTTATGAGCATGCCGAACCCGTTGGATACCGAAAGACGAACCTTGCGCCACCGGCAGGAACAGGCATAGGCTTGCATGCCGTTTTTTCTGGCGTCTCTGGATCGACAGGCGTTTCCGGCTTCGGTGTTTCCTCTTTCGCGACCTCAAAATTTTCCATCACGAAGCCGCCCCACAAGTTAAAATCTCTAACGGATAGCGTCGCGCCGAAGGCTAGCATGAAGTTTTCAGCGTCGATATCGGTTTGCTTCACGGTATATGCTCCCGAACAGCGAAATCCGCCGCCTACAGGCACGCCAGCGCCGACACTTTCACAGGTGAAGCCGAAATCTTGATTGCTGTCGGTTCCGTGAGGCCGCACAATATCCGCTGCTGTGATGTCCGTTCGTATGTAGTCGCCAGCCGGAATCGAGCGAGTTAAATCTGAGACGTTGAAGGCAAAGGTTATCACTTCGCCCGCCTTGCGAATTTTACGGTCTGGATGACTAGTCAGCACACCTTCAACATTAGCGTGTTGGCTGTCATCAAAAGGCGGCTCGACATAGCTCACGGTTTCGGGCGAGGTGTAATCCTTCGTTCCGGTGCTATCGACAATCGTCAGTCTCGGAGTGAATGAAACTCCTTTATCGCTCGACTTCGGTGTGAAGGCCGCTTCGCAGTTGAGAAACATTGTCGAGATAACTGAGCAGACAAAGGGGCTATCGAGAACGATAGCCGTACCGGTTCCGGCATTAATTATTTGGGGTACATCGAGAGAAATTGGCGTCCCCGACATGCCAGCGCCGATGCCGGCACTAGTCAAATTTGCGGCCACACGCAGTGTCAGTTTTTGACCACCTGTCCACGTCGACGGCGTGGACGCGTTGGAGAAAGTGGCGACGCCAAAAACGGTGTAATGAGCCGGATCGGCATGCGCTGAGGTCGAAAGTAGTGCTGCAAGCGCAGCGGTGAGAAGTGTAGTCTTGAACATCTGATAGTTCCCCGTGGCGGCTTGTTGAAATTTCCCCTGCCGACGCCGCAAAGCCGTCAGGGGAATTTTGTGTTACTGAGTGCTGGTCTTTTCACCGATTGGCGCGCTCTTTGGTCGCTGACCGCCGCCGTTCGGCTTATCGCCGTCCTTGTCGTCTTTTTTGCCTTTTGGTCCTGGCATCTTAGGCAGACCAGGCATTCCTCTGCCCATAGTCGCCGCAACAGCGGTAGCTGCGCCGAGCGCCATGCCTTTATCGCCAAAATCGCTGCCCTGACCGCCACCAGCCCACATGACGACACGCTGTGGAATAGTCAGAATTTGGCTGAAAACGTGCATGGTGAGATACATTGTGAGGAATGTTATCATCGCAAAACTGATGATCAGGGCACCGGGGCCGAGCGGATAACCGCCTGTCTGGCCAAAGAACGCTTTGGCCCAAAGCACTTCCACCGTTCCGACAATGAGCGGCAACAACATGAAAGAAGCAGCATAGGCGAGCACGCCGAGGGCGGGCATCAAGAAAACTTGGTAGATGATCTTTGAGCCAAGTTCCGAGCCGCGATGCATTAGCTCGTCACCGTCTAGTTTGACCCATGACAACGCCCATACTCCCAACTGGATCATGCATTCGACAAAACCGATCAACCACGTCGAGGCGAAGATAGTCATCGAAATGAATGGCAGCACTGGCAACACGTAGGCGCGCACCGCCCCGATTATGTATAGCGAGCCGATGGGAATCGTTGACCAGATCATGGCCCATATCGCCGCGCCGTCGAGGCCTGCGGCATCTCCGAACGTCGTAAACGCACCAGTGATCGGGACGAACGACGCAAGAATTGCGGCAACAGCAAGCGTCATGAACCAATGTCCCGACTGTACTTGGTCGAGGATTGGGTCGGATTTCCTTATTTGATCTACAGTTGAATCGGTGGCGTCTTTTTTGCTTTTCGTCATCACCCACTCTTGTAGTGGGCGCATCATCTTGTTCACCATTTTCGTGAAAAAGTTGCTGTCCTGATCGGCGTTAAAGGCCAGTTCTTGCGAGTCAACTTCAATTTCAGCTTCTTCGGCTAGCAACAACGTTCTAAAGGCCTTGATGGCTTCTATCACTTCCGTTCGAGTGGCAACAAAATCGGCGTTATTTGATGATGTATGCTGGCGCGGCTTGTTTATTACATGTTTGACATCGGTCATCGCCAGAATTTGCTGACTCTGTGTTGACATGTTAACAAAGTACATTCCGATTGCGATAAAACCCTGCTGCTTAAGACTTGCCTTCAGCTTGTCGCGGACGGCTTGTCCTTCGGTGTCCTTCGCAAGGTCTTCTTCTACGGCCTTTGTGATTGTCCTGTCATACTCAGCCGCCAGTGATTTCACCTTCTCCAGCATTGGCGGCAAGATTTTATAGTCGAGCAGATATAGCGCTAGCTGTTGCGAGCTTGTATGACTTCCCAAATCGTCAAACTTGTACGTCTGGAAATGTTTCGCGTCTGCTCTGGCCGCGAGCAGTATTTTCCCAACGGCCATCTGTCTCGCCAGATTGAGCGTTTGGTGTCCTTCCAGCATCGGCATCTTGACGGTGCTACAAGAGCCGTATCGCCATTCCGTAGCTTTCTCACTACGATCACCCATAGCAGCGGGCAGGCCGATCCTTTCGAGGTACGGCGCATATTCCCATCGAAAATTCTGCCACGCCGCGCAAATTTCACTCTCGTACACGTCGAGAACGAGTTGCAGGCCGTTTTTGGTCGGTGGCACCAAGGGCGTTTTCTGTGCGCCGTCGAACCAGACAATTGCGATGTTATCGGCAAAATTGATGCCTGCCCGCGCAACCACATCGCGTAGCAGATAGTGACCGCTCGCGAAGCTGGCCCCGATAGGCAAGAGCAACCCGAATCCGACGAAAGCGCGCAAAGGTGCCCAAATTTGATGATATTTGTCGCCAAGGACTTTGCCCGTGTACGCCGAATGAACAATGCCAGAAATAATTGCCCAAATGACGGCAAACGCCCCGAACCAGAGAAGTAATCCATTAAAAACGCCGAGCGCCAGGCCAAAGGGCGAGGTAAAGTCCGATGGGATCAAAACTTTGATCCAGGACCATGCGATATTGTGTTCGCTGGGGTCACGCAGGAGGTCGGTGAAAATATTCATTTCACTTACTCCCTTTGAGCGCTTACCACGCCATTAACATTGCCGTTTTCGGAATCCGTTTTCGCAAAATCGAAAATCGCTTTATCGCGGTCGCTCGCATACGTGAGCACCAAATTCTGAATCCAGTTCTCTGAAATCCGGGCGTCCGCTTCCGCTTTGATCAGGCATGCGCCGAGAACGATTTTTCGCCTGTTCTCCAGCTTCCGCGCAGCCGTCTTATCTGCGTGCTCCAGCCGCTTAATATCGCTCTGTAGCTTCGCCAACTTCTGCAACTTGGCTTCAAGCTTCTCGCGGTGTGGCGTTTTCAAAACAATCGACATCCGAATTTCTCCTAACAAAAGCGCCGACAGTTCAAATATCCGCCGACAAAATCAAGTTTATCGACTTCCAAAAATGTAGACAACGCAAGTTGTTTCTAGCGAAACCGTCATCTGTATTTTTGAATATCTAAACAATGATTTTCCGACAACTTGCGCTAGTCAAGTATTGAAACCAAACTCCTCTTACGACACCGACAACGGCCCACTGCCGTGAAGTGCGCGCTTAAGGGAACAAGTTCCCCGCTTGCTCTGCGAGGCTGAAAGTTGGTGTCAAGCTAGGAGAAAATCAGATGAATCAAATTCACTTACACTACACCCACTTTCCGAACAGACAATATATGTCCGTTTCGGCAATTGGACTCACACCGGAGCAGCTTGAATATTATGCTCAACGGGCTGGTTTCTTTGTAATCAATACGCCCAACAATTCGCAGAAATTCATAACCAAAAAAACGAACGTTAAGGCCAAGATTAAGCTTTTCGTTTCTTTGGAAAATGCTGGCTATGATGTTGTTTCAGTCTCTTCCGACTGCATCGAAATCCTGCCGCCAATTCCTTCAACTCTCCCAGCGGATTCACCCGCCAGAAAATGGCTGGGCGATGAAGCCTGGTATTGCGGCTTGTGAGGTGCGGCATGACCTTCCGAGAAATTTTCATCGACAATTACGGCTGGATCGGCGTCCTCGTTGCCTTTGTTCTGGCTTTCTCAAGCGAACTAGCATCCGGCCTCAAGGCGTGGCGCGTTTTGCGCTGGATACACCGCCCATCCTCCCCAATCCCCGAAACCACCACTCCCGCCACCGACGCCGCCACGTCATCGCTAGACGACGACTGGGCCGACATCGCGCAGCAGGTCAAGGAGGAAAACCACAATGCGTAATCGTCGCCCTCCTTTCCGTCGCAATCCCAGCTTCGCCCCGCTCTGCTATGAAATCCCCGTTGTGCTGGATTTTGAAGGCATCGCCACACTGGACGAGTTGGACGGCGAACCGCTTCAACAACAGGCCCTGTTGCTTGCATACCGCGAAAGCGGGCGCATGCGCGTGGTTGTCTGGGCACATGAAAAGATGTGGTCGGAACAGGCCTTTGAAGCCCTCTGGGCAGACAGCCATATGGGCAGTTTCCAAGGCGGCATTGATAAATGGGATGACCAGACCTTTTGCGAGTATCTGGAATTTCTGTCTAGCTGGACAATGGGTAAGCCCATCGGCTTTATCGAAGAACTAAGTAGCTTCGACCCCGTGCCGAAATTCTCCCAGAAAGCACAGGAAATCTTGGCAATCACTGAGCTTAGCCGCGCTCGCAAGGCTGGGGAGGCGGTCCATTGAAAACCTCCCTCCCTGCCGACGCCGCCCTGTACCACGCGCAGGCGAAAGTTTTCCAGCGCTCGAAAGGTCGCTCTTCCGTTGCCGCAGCGGCCTACCGTTCCGGCACCAAGCTCACCGACCGCCGCACTGGCGAGACATACGACTACCGCAACAAAGGCCACGTCATCACGTCATTCATCGTCGCGCCCGCCAATGCACCAGCGTGGACGCAGGACCGCGAAGAACTCTGGAACCGCGCCGAGGAAGCAGAGCGCAAGGGCAATGCGGTCGTGGCGAGAGAGTGGGAAATCAGCATTCCCCGCGACATACCTGTAAACGAGTGGAAAGCTTTCGCCTGCGAAGCCGTCCAGCCCTGGATTGACGCCGGAGCAATCGCAGACATCGCCATACACTGCCCGCTCGACCAGTACGGCGCACCGCAGCCGCATATCCACGTCATGTTGACGACAAGAAAGCTCGATTCAGCGTCGGAAACGGGCTTCGCGAAGACGAAAAATGACGACCTCCGCAAGCTTCATGAAAGCGGCGGCAAGGACGGTGCAGAAGGCAAATTCGCAGACGCCTTGAAAGCGCAGCGCGAACGCCTCGCCAACGTCATGAACGAATTTCTAGAGCGCGCAGGCTCACCCCGCCGTGTTTCCCACCTTTCCAACGCCGCCCGATACGCTGGCTCGCCCCATATTCCAGAGCCAGAGCCAACCATGGGCGAGCAACGAATTTCTACGGCTCGCCGTATGAAAAGGCCCGACCTCATCAAAGATGTCGCGCAACACCGCAGCGCCCGTGCTCTGCAAAATGCACTCACAACCATAGAGGAGGAAATAATGTCTGAATTTCCACGATACCAATCCGACGCCGAAAACGGCATCAGGCCGAAGCACCAGCAGGATTACAAGCAGCGGCTCATGTGTGACCGTCTGCCTGGCGTCAACGTCAACAGCAATGATCTTTATATGATCGACGTGAAAAACCCCCGTCTATCCCGCATTCAGATGCGCGATAGCTCATGGGTTGAGATCGAGCATGCAACCCGCAAGGCCACCGTATACGGCCCGCGTGGCATGGCCGACAAGCTGGCCGCCGCTATCGTTGCCGCTGATCATGCTGACTACATCGACCGTCTGGCGGAAACCGCCACCATGGCGAAGCGAGGCCGGAAACATCAACAGCAGGCAACGCCATCAAGCAACATGCCGCCCAAAATCCCTGAAACCGTTGTCGATAGCCTGGCGCAAAAGTGGATGGAGCGAGGCTATACGAACGTCATTTCCGCGCCGGATGGTTGCTTTGTGACCATTGGCAGTTGTCGAATTCAAGACACCGGAACGGACGTGAAAATTCACGGCAAGCCGAGTGATGCAGCGATAAATGCCCTTGTAGTCAAAGCGCTGGATGAGTGGCAGGGCGAAGTTGAGTTGCATGCGGGATCGTCTCAGGACTTCAAGGACCGTCTCTGGCTTGCCGCTCAGCGTGAAGGTGTAAAAGTTTATGACCCCGACACGGGAAAGCTCTACGAACCATCGCCGGAAATCCGCGCCCAGTTCGAGGCCGACAAGGCACGGCTGGACGCTCAGGCGCTCGACTTGGAAGGCGTCCGCCAGCGGAAGAAGATTGGTGATTTGATGCTTGAGGCCGCGAACGGCAGCAAGGAAGCCCTTCAGGACCTGAAGGAGCGCGACGGCTATCTCTGGTTACTCGTTACCAATTTTGACGAGGAACAGCTTGCGGCCCTCAAAACGGAAACGGTCGAAACCCTAGAGCCGCAGCTTGACGGCTTTCGCGCATTAGGCCGCGAGATCGAGCAAGAGGAAAAATCCGAAGCCCAGACCCCAGCACCGTCGCCGGCACCGGACGATGAGCCGGAACCCAAAAAATCCAAAGAGCCAACGCCAGCCTAATCAAGGAGAAATGGCATGCTTCACGACTATAGAAAACCGTACAAGAAACGCCGCATCGAGCCGCTAGGCCAATGGCTCATCACCCCGTTAGCGGAAGCCCGCGAGAAGAGAAGGGGCGTTCGCGCAACGTGCCTAGGCATCGCCAGACGAGACGGGAAACCCGTTCGTTTGTGGGCTTTCCAAGTCCACAACCATCGCGGCCATCCCTGCAAGTTTCTCGAATATTTCGAGACGGCAGTGTCCAACGATGACGACGAAATCAGCGCAATGGTCGATCACGGGCGCACATTGGCTGCTCGTCACTAACAACCAGAAAGGGGAACCAAAAAATGAACAAGACCAGAATCGAGCAATTCTTCTCAGATCACGCCGACACCTTGGAGGCCTACAACGCCAAGCATGCGGAACCGGATTTCACGTTTGAAACTAAGGTTGACCCCGTGAATCGCTACATAGACGAAGCAATTGACGCTCTGGAGGACGACGCCGATCCAGCAATAGAAGACGGTTTCGACTTCCTTGACGACGAGCCGGAGGCCGAACCTGCATGGGGGCCGAGGCCATGACCATAGCCACCGACCTCACACCCGACACAGAAATTGCGCAGGCCAATAGCTTGCGCATATACCTGTTTCGGCGGGCCAGCCAGCTAAAAACACTCGAATACTCAGCCAACGGCCAGGAAGTCGAGAAATCCTATGCGCTTGCAAAGGGTCTGCCATTCCGTCGTGTTCGGCAAGATGGGCAAGGCTGGTGCGAATGGCTTGGCCGCGATACATCTGTGCAGGGCGATCCCCATTTACAGGCCTTTTTCGTCCTTTGCGCGCCTGACAAAGACGACCCTGAAGCAAATTATCGCTGGCAGCGCTTGCACAAGGAGTGTCAAGCGAACCGCCTCAAGGCCCTGCGCAATTGGCGCAATCTTGGCGCAGAGGCCATGACTCGCGCCGCATCACAGCGCGTAGCGCCCTTGTCCGATTCAGATTTGGCTAAGGCCAAGCTCAAGCCCATCTATCTGCGCAAAGCGTCTGGCAAAAAGCCGCTCAAATCCTCGCCAAAACCCACGCAACAGCGCGGACGTGCACGAGAAGCTTAGAACGAGAAAACCCACCGCTCGCATTCGGGGTGGGTTTCCAAGAGTGTTCCGCTATGGGGTACGGTCATCGGCACCTCTGCCTGTTCCGCACTCCAATTAACTCACGTCGGCCAACTAGGCGCAAGCCCCCACCCACCGCGTTGGGGTGGAAATACCTTGGGTGAGCCGTGCGAAGGCACGGCGAGGGCAAAGCCCTTATTCTGTCAGAATCGGGAGAAAAGCCTTGCCATGGTGCACCAAATTGTGCACCTATCTGGGTGCACAAGCGTTAAACCCTGTCTGAAAAGTCAGCGCGATTCGCGTTACAAAATCAATGACTTAGGGCCAGAAGGCTCGAAGCCTCCCTCCGGGCCCACCATTTTCCTCTCAGCAGTTTTTAGCGACAGAAATTCCTGTCCGAACGCGCGCTTTCCGTGGCGTGTCCGCTGCAAAAATTCGATCTCCGATAAGTCAGTTTCGACAGG
>Ga0180217_1002764_pt1 | contig 15587 bp, 16 predicted proteins | sample eDN3rd37CBELigOP_FD_128521 | JGI IMG/M metagenome (GOLD analysis project Ga0180217, IMG submission 128521) | Enriched Organic Plus compost microbial communities from Emeryville, California, USA - eDNA 3rd pass 37_C BE-Lig OP (version 2) (version 2) ... | reverse complement strand
GAGTCCCTCAACGTGGCGATGGCCGGCACCGTCTTGTGCTTCGAGGCGCTCCGGCAGCGGCGGGCGGCGTCGTGACCGACCTCGACGTCGACGTCCTCCCCGACGCGGTGCTCGTCGTCGACCGCGACCTGCGCCTGCTGGCCCTCAACGCGGCGGCCCGAGGGCTGCTCGGGCCCGACGCGGACGCCCGGCTCGGTCAGCCCGTCGGTGAGGCGTTCGCGGTGCGCCACGGCTCGGGGGCGCCCGCGCTGCGGAGCGACCTCCCGCCCGGCGACGGCCAGGTGGACCTCGTCTTCACCCGCACCGACGGCGTCGACGTCCCCGTCACGGCCACGATCGGGACCCGCGACGACGGGGCCGTGCTGTGCCTGCGCCCCGCCGGGGAGCGCAGCGGCATCGCGATCATCTCGACGGTGTCGCACGAGCTGCGCAGCCCGCTCACGTCGGTGAAGGGGTACACGTCGCTGCTCCTGTCGCGCTGGGACCGCCTCAGCGACGACCAGAAGCGCTCGATGCTCGAGCAGGTCCTGCACGACGCCGACCGGGTGACCCGCCTCGTCACCGAGCTGCTCGACATCTCCCGGCTCGAGACCGGCCGCCTCGTCCTCCGCCGGCAGCTCGTCGACCTCCCGGAGGTCGCCCGGCTCGTCGTCGACAAGGTGCGGATGGGGATCCCCGAGCTCGAGTGCGAGATCACCTTCCCGCCGTCGTTCCCGGCGGTGTACGCCGACCCCGACAAGGTGGAGCAGGTCCTCACCAACCTGGTCGAGAACGCGGCGAAGTACGGCAGCCCCACCGGCATGTCGATCGTCGGATCCGTGGGGGAGGGGGTCGTGGTCGTGGAGGTCCGCGACGTGGGGGAGGGGATCCCGCCGGAGGACCTGCCCCGCGTGTTCACCAAGTTCTTCCGGCGCGACCACGGCCGACCGAGCGGGACCGGCCTCGGCCTGTGGATCAGCCAGGGCCTCGTCGAGGCGCACGGCGGCACGCTCACCGCCTCGTCGACCGTGGGGGAGGGCAGCACCTTCCGCTTCACCCTCCCCACCGACGCGTTCGAGCGGCTCCACGGCGAACCGATTGGCGACGGCCCGGCCTGAGCGGGGAGCATCACACGACCATGTCGCCCGACGCCCTGCTCGAGGAGATCGCGGCCATCCGGGCCGCAGCCGCCCCCAAGATCGCGGCAGCGGAGGACCTCGCCGCGCTGCGCGAGGTCGAGGCCGAGGTGCTCGGCAAGCGCTCGGCGCTGTCACGGCTCAAGTCCGCGCTGGGGTCGCTCGACGCCGACGGCAGGCGCCGGGTCGGCCAGGCCACCAACGAGGCCCGCCAGGCCCTCGAGGCGGCGGTCGCCGAGCGGCGCGCCGCGCTGGAGGCCGAGGAGCGCCGGGCCCGCCTCGCCGCCGAGCGGCTCGACCTCACCGAGGTGCCACCGTCGATCGGGGCCGGCCACCTGCACCTCGTGACCGAGTCGATCCAGCGGCTCGAGGACGTCTTCGTCGGGATGGGCTTCACCGTCGAGGAGGGGCCCGAGGTCGAGACCGACTGGCACAACTTCGGAGCGCTCAACTTCCCGCCCGATCACCCGGCCCGCGACATGTACGACACCCTGTACGTGGAGATGGGCGAGCCCGGGTCCACCGTGCTGCGCACCCACACCTCCCCCGTGCAGGTCCGGGTGATGACCACGCAGGAGCCCCCGATCTACTCGGTGATGCCGGGCCGGGTGTTCCGCCAGGACACCCCCGACGCCACCCACATGCCGGTCTTCCACCAGATCGAGGGCCTCGTCATCGACCGGGACATCACCTTCGCCGACCTGGCCGGCACCCTCGACGCGTTCACGAAGGCCTACTTCGGCGGCGACTTCGCGTCGCGCCTGCGTCCCTCCTACTTCCCGTTCACCGAGCCCTCCGCCGAGTTCGACATCATCCGCCCCGACGGGTCGTTCCTCGAGCTCGGCGGCTGCGGGATGGTGCACCCGAACGTGCTGCGCAACTGCGGCATCGACCCCGAGGAGTGGCAGGGCTTCGCGTTCGGGTTCGGGATCGACCGCCTGGCGATCACCCGCCACGGCGTCGACGACCTGCGCCACCTCTTCACCAACGACATCCGCTTCCTCTCCCAGTTCTAGGACGCCCGCGATGAAGGTCCTGCTCTCCTGGCTGCGCGACTTCGCCCCGTTCGGGGGGGACCCGGTCGCGCTCGGCGACGAGCTCTCCGACCTCGGCATGGCCGTCGAGGACATGCAGCGGGTCGGGGAGGGGCTCGACGGCATCGTCGTCGCCCGGGTCCTCGAGACCCGCCCGATCCCGGGCGCCACCAAGATCCACCAGGTCGTCGTCGACGCCGGCGACGGCGAGCCCCTCGAGATCGGCTGCGGGGCGTTCAACATGGCGCCCGGCGACCTCGTGCCGCTGGCCACGATCGGCACCGTCATGCCCAACGGCATGGAGATCGGCCGTCGCAAGATGGCCGGCGTCTGGTCCAACGGGATGCTGTGCTCGGCCCGCGAGCTCGGCCTCGGCGACGACCACGGGGGGATCATGATCCTCCCGCCCCACCTCGAGCCCGGCACGCCCTTCGCCGAGGCGATGGGGATCGAGCGCGACGTCCTCTGGGACCTCGAGATCAACCCGAACCGGCCCGACGCCATGTCGATCGCCGGCGTGGCCCGGGACCTCGCCGCCCGGCTCGGCCTCCCGTTCCAGCTGCCCGACCCGGCGCCCCGCACCGTCCCGGCCGACCGCATCGGCGGCGTGACCGTCGAGATCCTCGACCCCGACCGGTGCGGGTCCTTCGAGGCCCGGGTCCTGCGCGACGTCGCCGTGGGCCCCGGCGACCCGAAGCTGGCGGCCCGGCTGACGCTGCTCGGCATGCGCCCGATCAACAACGTGGTCGACGTCTCGAACTACGTGATGCTCGAGCTCGGGCAGCCCAACCACCCCTACGACCTGGCCAAGGTGGCCGGCCCCGGGTTCCGGATCCGCCGGGCCCGCGACGGCGAGGTGCTGACCACCCTCGACGACGTCGAGCGCACGCTGACCACCGAGGACCTGCTCATCTGCGACGGCGCCGACCAGCCCGTCGGGCTGGCGGGGATCATGGGCGGCGCCAACAGCGAGATCTCCGAGGCCACCACCGACGTGCTCCTCGAGATGGCGTGGTTCGAGCCGATCGGGATCGTCCGCTCCAGCCGGCGCCACAAGGTCCGCTCCGAGGCGTCGGCCCGCTTCGAGAAGGGCACCGACCCCGAGGTGGTGGACCTGGCCATGCGGCGCTTCGCCGACCTGCTCGGCGCGCCGCTCGAGGACGGGCGCGCCGTCGCCACCGGCGACCTCCCGGTGCGGCCCCGGGTGCGGCTCCGCACCCAGCGGGTCGCCCGCCTCCTCGGCACCGACCTGGGCCGGGACCGCATCGCCCAGCTGCTCGAGCCCATCGGCTTCGCCTGCACCCCAGCCGGCGACGGCCTCGACGTCCAGATCCCGTCGTGGCGCTACGACTCGTCGACCGAGATCGACGTCATCGAGGAGGTGGCTCGGCACCACGGCTACTCCCGGCTGGGCAAGACGGTGCCCCGCTCGCCGATCACCGGAGCGCTCACCCAGCGCCAGCTCGACCGGCGCTGGCTGCGGGCCGTGCTCGTGGGCCGAGGGATCACCGAGGCCATGCCGATGCCGTTCCTGGCCCCCGGCGAGCTGGCCCGCTGCGGGCTCCCCGACGACGGCATCCGGATCACGAACCCGCTCGTGGCCGAGCAGTCGGTCCTGCGCACGTCCCTCCTCCCCGGGCTCGTGGGCGCCGTCGCCTACAACTGGTCGCACCGCAACCACGGGGTGCGCCTCTTCGAGATCGGGCACACCTTCGCCCGGCCGGCTGCGCCCGACGCCGAGCTGCCCGACGAGCGCGAGGTCCTCGCCGCCGTGCTCGCCGGGGCGGAGGCCCCCGAGGCGGTCCACCTGTGGCGCTTCGTCGCCGAGGCCCTCGGAGTGGACGGGGTCGACCTGGCCAACGCCGAGGTGCCGGGCCTGCACCCGACCCGGTCGGCCCGCCTCAGCCACGGCGGGACGCCGCTCGGCTCGCTCGGCGAGATCGACCCCGCCGTTCTCGAGGCCTACGGCATCGGCGAGCGGGTTGCCTACCTCGAGATCGACCTGACGACGCTCCTCGACCTGCCCCACGGCGACAAGGCGTGGCGGCCGTTCAGCCTGTTCCCGTCGAGCGACATCGACCTCGCCTTCGAGGTGGACGACGAGGTCCCGGCCACCGCCGTCGAGGACGCCATCCGAGCCGCGGGCGGCGACCTGCTCTGGGCGGTGTCGCTGTTCGACGTGTACCGGGGGGAGGGCGTGGCCGAGGGGCGGCGCAGCCTCGCCTACCGGCTCCGCCTCCAGGCCCCGGACCGCACCCTCACCGACGCCGAGGTGGCCGAGGTGCGGGCCCAGGTCATCGCGGCGGTGGAGGGCGCGCTGCCCGCCGCGCTGCGGGGCTGAGCCCCTCAGCCGCCCGGGGTCTCGTTCAGGCGCCCGTCGCTCGCCTGCCGGTACAGGTCGTAGATCTCCTTGCAGACCTGGCAGACGGGCAGCTTCTTCGGGTCCTGCTGGGGGACGAAGCGCTCCCCGCAGAGCGCCTCGACCGGGTAGCCGTACACCCGGGCCTCGGTCACCTTGGCCACGGCCGACTCGCCGGGCTCGGTCTTCACGATGTGGGCTGCCTTCGGCGGTCCGGTCTGGGTGACCTCGTCGGTGCGACGGTCGAGATCCGGGTCGATCGTGATCGGCGACACCGAGGGATGGGACATGCCCCGATCCTACTGGAGGCCCCGGTTTGCATGATGATGCAGGATCATGAATGATCTTCCGGTGGTCGACGTCGGCATCATCGGAGGATCGGGCTTCACGGGCGCGGAGCTGCTCCGGCTCTGCGCCCTGCACCCCACGCTGCAGGTCCGCGTCGCCACCGGGGACACCCAGGCCGGCACCCCGGCCGCGGCGCTCTACCCGAGCCTGGGCGCCGCCTACCCGGACCTCGTGTTCGAGCGGTACGACGCGAGCCTCCTCGACGGGCTCGACCTCGTCTTCGTGGCCCTGCCCCACGGGGCGAGCCAGGAGGTGATGCCCGAGCTCGTCGATCGCGTCGGCCACGTCGTCGACCTGGCCGCCGACTTCCGGCTCCAGGACCCGAGCCTCTACCCGCAGTGGTACGGGGAGGTCCACAAGGTCCCTGAGCTGCTGCCGCGGTTCGCCTACGGACTGCCCGAGCTGTTCCGGGCCCAGGTCCTCGAGCACGACCACGTGGCCACCCCCGGCTGCTACCCGACGGCTGCGTCGCTGGCGCTGGCCCCGCTCGTGCGGGCCGGCGCGGTCGAGACCGACGGCATCGTCGTCGACGCCGCCTCGGGCGTCTCCGGGGCGGGGCGACCGCCCAAGCCGAGCACCACCTTCTGCGCCGTCGACGAGGACTTCACCGCCTACGGCCTCCTCGACCACCGCCACACCCCGGAGATGGAGCAGGTCCTCGGTGCCACCGTCTTGTTCACGCCGCACCTGGCGCCGATGAACCGGGGCATCCTCGCCACCTGCTACGCCCGGCCCACCGGCGACGAGGACACCGCGGCGCTGCTCGCCGTCCTGCAGGACGCCTACGCCGGCGAGCCCTTCGTCGTCGTCACCGAGGGGTCGCCGTCCACCAAGGCCACGCTGGGCTCGAACTGCGCCCACGTGACCGTGCGGCGCGACCCCCGCACCGGCTGGGTGGTGGCCATCGCCGCCATCGACAACCTCACCAAGGGCGCCTCGGGCGCTGCCGTCCAGTGCGCCAACCTGCTGCTCGACCTGCCCGAGACGGCCGGGCTGCCGACCGTGGGGGTCTATCCCTGATGTCCGTCACCGCTGCATCCGGGTTCACCGCCAACGGCGTCGCCTGCGGGATCAAGCCGTCCGGCGACCTCGACCTCAGCCTCGTCGCGACCGCCGACGGGCGACCGGTGGCTGCCGCCGCCGTGTTCACCCAGAACCGGCTCACGGCCGCGCCCGTCGTCACCACCGCCTCCCACCTGGCTCGCAGCGGCGGACGCGCCGCCGCCGTGGTCCTGAACAGCGGCTGCGCCAACGCCGCCACCGGCCTGCAGGGCTCCCAGGACGCCGAGGAGATGACGGCCCTCGTGGCCGCCGAGCTCGGGTGCGCGCCCGACGAGGTGCTCGTCTGCAGCACCGGGCTCATCGGCTACCTCCTCCCCATGGACGCCGTGCGCCGCGGGGTCGCTCCGCTCGTGGCCGGCCGGGGTGACGACGAGGCGGCCGGGCGTCGGGCCGCCGAGGCGATCATGACCACCGACACCCGGCCCAAGGAGGTGCTCGTCGAGCGCGACGGCTTCCGGGTCGGCGGGATGGCGAAGGGGGCGGCGATGCTGGCCCCCAACATGGCGACGATGCTCGCCGTGCTCACCACCGACGCCGCCGTGGCGCCCGACCGGCTGACCGAGCTGCTGCGCGCGGCGGTCGCCGACTCGTTCAACGCGATCACCGTCGACGGGTGCACCTCCACCAACGACACCGTCATCGTCCTGGCCTCGGGGACGGCCGGTGACGTGGACAAGCGGGCGCTCGAGACGGCGCTCGCCGAGGCCTGCCTCGACCTCGCCCGGCAGATGGTCGGCGACGCCGAGGGCCACACGAAGGTCGTCACCGTCGAGGTGGTCGGCGCCCTCTCCGACGACGAGGCCCGCGCCGGGGCCCGCAAGGTGGCTGAGAGCCAGCTCGTGAAGTGCTCCTGGTACGGGAACGACCCCTACTGGGGTCGGGTGGCCAGCGAGCTCGGCACCGCGGGGATCGCCTTCGAGGCCGACAAGCTGAGCATCCGCTACGGCGATCACGTCGTCGCCCGGGGCGGCGTCGCCGCCGCGGTCGACGAGGCCGCCCTCGCCGCCTACATGGCCGGGCCCGAGCTGCACGTCGTCGCCAACCTCGGGATCGGGGACGGCCGGGCTCGGCTCCTCACCAACGACCTCACCCACGCCTACATCGACGAGAACATGGGGACCTCGTGAGCGGCACCGACCCGTCCACCACCCACGCCGAGGCCGCCACCCGCGCCGAGGTGCTCCTCGAGGCGCTGCCGTACATCCAGCGCTTCCGGGGCCGCACGATCGTCGTGAAGTTCGGCGGCAACGCCATGGTCGACCCCGAGCTGACCGCCACCTTCGCCCAGGACATCGTCCTGATGCACTCGGTCGGGCTGCGCCCGGTCGTCGTCCACGGCGGCGGCCCCCAGATCAGCGAGCTCATGGAGCGGCTCGGCAAGGTGCCGGAGTTCATCGACGGCCAGCGCGTCACCGACGCCGAGACCGTCGACATCGCCCGGATGGTGCTCATGGGCAAGGTCAACCGCGACCTCGTCGGCGCCATCAACGTGCACGGCCCCCTCGCCGTGGGGCTCTCCGGCGAGGACGCCGGGCTCATCGAGGCCGGGGCCCGGGACCCCGCCCTCGGCTACGTCGGCGACGTCGTGTCGGTCAACCCCTCGATCCTCGAGCGGCTGCTCGCCGAGCAGCTCATCCCGGTCGTGTCCACGATCGCCGCCGACGCCAAGGGCCAGACCTACAACATCAATGCCGACACCGTGGCCGGCGCCCTCGCCGAGGCCCTCAGCGCGGAGAAGGTCATCTACCTGACCGACGTTCCCGGTCTGCTCGCCGACGTGGAGGACCCCGACAGCCTGATCAGCCACATCGGTGCGGCACCCCTCCAGCGCATGATCGAGGACGGCATCCTCACCGGTGGGATGATCCCGAAGATCACCGCCTGCTTCCACGCGGTCACGAACGGCGTCGGCTCCGCGCACCTCCTCGACGGGCGCCTGCCCCACGTCGTGCTCCTCGAGCTCTTCAGCGACGCCGGCATCGGCACGATGATCACCCGGGAGGGCCCGCGGTGAGCACCCTCATGCCCACCTACCCGCCGCCGCCGGTCACCTTCGTGCGGGGGGAGGGGTCGTGGCTCTGGGATGACCAGGGCCGTCGCTACCTGGACCTGCTCTCGGGCCTGGCCGTGACCTCGCTCGGCCACAGCCACCCCGCGGTCGCCGACGCCCTGGCCGAGCAGGCCCGCACGCTCGTGCACGTGTCCAACCTCTTCGGCACCACGATCGGCCCCGAGGTCGCCGCCACCCTCGACCGCCTCCTCGGGGTCGACCAGCCCGGCTGGCCCGCCGAGGGCACCCGGGGCCAGGTCTTCTTCTGCAACAGCGGCGCCGAGGCCAACGAGTGCGCGATCAAGCTGGCCCGGCGCTTCGGCGGCCGGGGACGCCACGTCGTGGTCAGCGCCTACGGCTCCTTCCACGGCCGCACCCTCGCCACCCTCCACGCCACCGGGCAGCCGGCCAAGCACGAGGCCTTCCAGCCCCTCCCCGAGGGGTTCCGGCACGTCACCTGGTGCGACCTCGACGAGCTCGAGCGCGCCCTCGACCCGTCCGTGGCGGCGGTGCTCCTCGAGCCCGTGCAGGGGGAGGGGGGCGTGAACCCCGCCACCGCGGCGTACTTCCAGGGCGTGCGCCGCCTCTGCGACGAGCGGGGCATCCTCATGGTCGTCGACGAGGTCCAGACCGGCCTCGGCCGCTGCGGGCGCTGGTTCGCCCACCAGGCCCTGGGCGTCGTGCCCGACGTCGTCACGATGGCCAAGGCGCTCGGCAACGGGGTGCCGATCGGCGCCTGCTGGGCCAGGCGCGAGGTGGCCGCGGCCTTCGAGCCCGGGGACCACGCCACGACCTACGGCGGCCAGCCCCTCACCACCGCCGCCGCCCGGGCCGTGCTCGCCGTGATGGAGGCCGAGGACGTCCCCGCCCGGGCCGAGCGGGCCGGCGCCCGGCTGCGGGAGGCGCTCTCGCAGGTGCCCGGCGTGGCTGGGGTGCGAGGGCTCGGCCTGCTCCTCGGGGTCGAGCTCGACGGCCACGACGCCAAGGCGGTGACGGCCCGGCTCCTCGAGCTCGGGGCCGTCGCCAACGCGGTCACCCCCACCGCGCTGCGCCTCGCCCCCTCGCTGCTCATCACCGACGACGAGCTCGACCACGCCGTCGAGCTCATCCGGAGGGCCCTCGCATGACCGCACCCCGCCACCTCCTCGAGATCGACGACCTCACCGCCGACGAGCTGCACCGGGTCCTCGCCCTGGCCGCCGACCCCGTCCACCCGACCGTCCTGAGCGGGCGGACCGTCGGGCTGTACTTCGAGAAGCAGTCGCTGCGCACCCGGCACTCGTGCGAGGCGGCCGTCGTGCAGCTCGGCGGCCACCCGGTCACGTTCCGGGCCGACGAGGTCGGCACCGCCACCCGCGAGCCGCTCACCGACATCGCCCGGGTGCTGTCGGGCTACCACGCCGCCATCGCTGGGCGCGTGTACCGCCACGGGGACCTCGAGGCCTGGGCCGAGGCGGCCACGGTCCCCGTGGTGAACCTGCTCTCGGACCTCGGCCACCCCTGCCAGGCCGTCGCCGACCTCCTCACGATGCAGCAGCAGTGGGGGGAGCTGGCCGGGCGCACGGTGTGCTGGATCGGGGACTTCAACAACGTCGCCCGCAGCCTCTGCCTCGGTGCCGCCGCCTCGGGCATGCGGCTCCAGATCGCCAGCCCCGACGGCTACGGGCCCACGGCCGAGGACCTCGACCGCCTCCGCGCCGCGGGCCTCGCCGAGGATCCGCTCGTCACCACCCGGCCCCTCGAGGCGGCCAAGGGGGCCGACGCCGTCCACACCGACGTGTGGGCGTCGATGGGCCAGGAGGACGAGGCCGAGGCCCGGCGGCGGGCGTTCGAGGGCTTCTGCGTCGACGACGAGGTCATGGCCGCGGCCGCCCCCGGCGCCGTGTTCATGCACTGCCTGCCCGCCCACCGGGGCGAGGAGGTCACCGCCTCGGTCGTCGACGGCCCCCAGAGCGTCGTGATCCCCCAGGCCCACAACCGGCTCCACGCCTTCCGGGGCGTGCTGCGGTTCCTGCTGGAGGAGGCGTAGGTGGCGCTGGCCAAGCCGCAGCGGCAGCACCGGATCGCGAAGATCCTCGCCGAGCACGCCGTCACCAGCCAGGCCCACCTCGTCGAGCTCCTCGCCGCCGAGGGGGTCCAGGCCACCCAGGCCACCGTGTCGCGCGACCTCGAGGACCTCGGCGCGATCAAGGTGCGGGTCGCCGGGGGCGAGACGGTCTACGCCATCCCCGAGCTGCCCACCGAGCAGCGCGCCCCCGAGGACCACCTGCGCCGCGTCTTCGGCGACTGGGTCGTCGAGGTGGCGAGCTCTGGGAACCTCGTCGTGCTCCGCACGCCACCCGGGTCGGCCCACGTCGTGGGATCGGCCCTCGACCGTGCCGGGATCCCCGAGGTCCTCGGTACGGTCGCCGGTGACGACACGCTCATCGTCGTCGTCGCCGAGTCCTCGAGCGGCGCCGAGGTCGCCGCCCGGCTGGCCGACCTGGCCGGGCTCGCCTGACCGAGTCGCCCACCGTCCCCGAACCACCACCGAGCACACCCCCAGCAAAGGAACCAGCCATGGTCAAGCGCGTCGTCCTCGCCTACAGCGGCGGCCTCGACACCTCCGTCGCCGTCCGGTGGATGATCGACAACTACGGCGTCGAGGTCATCGCCCTGGCCGTCGACGTCGGCCAGGCCGCCGAGGACTACGACGTCCTGCGCGAGCGGGCCAAGGCGGCCGGTGCCGTCGAGGCCATCGTCGTCGACGCCAAGGAGGAGTACGCGGCGGAGTACTGCATGCCCGCGCTCGCCGCCAACGCCCTCTACGAGCAGCGCTACCCGCTCGTGTCCGCCCTGTCCCGGCCGGTGATCGTGAAGCACCTCGTCGAGGCGGCCAAGTTCCACGGCGCCGACGCCGTCGCGCACGGCTGCACCGGCAAGGGCAACGACCAGGTCCGCTTCGAGGTGTCCACCCGGGCCCTCAACCCGGACCTCGAGGTCCTCGCCCCGGTCCGCTCCTGGGGCATGACCCGCGAGGACAGCATCCTCTACGCCTACGACCACGGCATCCCGATCAAGGCGACGAAGGAGAAGGTGTACTCCATCGACGACAACATCTGGGGCCGGGCCATCGAGTGCGGCGAGATGGAGGATCCGTGGGCCAAGCCGCCGGAGGGCGTCTGGCTGCTCACCAAGCCCACCGCCACCGAGCCGCGCGACGTCGAGATCTCCTTCGAGGCCGGCGTGCCCGTCGCCGTCGACGGCGAGGCCCTCACCCCGCTCGGCGTCGTGCAGCGGCTCAACGAGCTCGTCGGCGCCTACGGCTGGGGGCGGATCGACATCGTCGAGAACCGCCGGGTCGGCATCAAGAGCCGCGAGACCTACGAGTGCCCCGGCAGCCTGGCCCTGATCCTCGCCCACCGCGACCTCGAGGGGATCTGCCTCGAGCGGGACCTGCAGCGCGAGAAGGCCCGCCTCGAGCCCCGCTACGCCGAGCTCGTCTACGACGGGCTGTGGTTCAGCCCGCTGAAGCAGGCGCTCGACGCGTTCATGGTCGAGAGCCAGCGCTACGTCACCGGCGACGTCCGGCTCCACCTGTCGCCCGGCTCGTGCCAGGTCACCGGGCGGCGCAGCCCCCACAGCCTCTACGACTACGGCCTCGCCACCTACGACGCCGCCGACACGTTCCGCCACGAGGACTCCGCCGGCTTCGTGCGGATCTGGGGTCTCTCGGTCGAGACCTGGGCCGGGGTCCAGGGGCACCTCACCGCCTCCCCGCAGGTCCACCCGCAGGGCCCCGACGAGGTCTGATGGCCACCCTCTGGCACGGCCGCTTCGAGGGAGGTCCGGCCGAGGAGCTGCTCGCCTACACGGTGAGCCTGCCCTTCGACCAGCGCCTCGCCCCCGACGACATCGCCGGCTCCCGGGCCCACGTCCGCGGGCTCGTCCGCGCCGGGGTGCTCACCGAGGCCGAGCGGGACGCCGTGCTCGCCGCCCTCGACCAGGTGGCGCGCGAGCTGGCCGACGGCTCCTTCGAGTTCGCCCCCTCCGACGAGGACATCCACACCGCCGTCGAGCGGCGGGTCACCGAGCTGGCCGGCCCCGCCGGCGCGAAGCTCCACACCGGCCGCAGCCGCAACGACCAGGTGGCCACCGACCTGCGCCTGTACACCAAGCGGGCGCTGCTCGAGGTCGCCGAGCGGGTGCTCGCCCTGCAGGAGGTCCTGGCCGAGCGGGCGGACGAGGCCGGCGACGCCTACCTGCCCGGCTACACCCACCTGCAGCGGGCCCAGCCGGTGCTGCTCGCCCACCACCTGCTGGCCCACGGCTGGGCCCTCGCCCGCGACGTGGACCGGCTCCTCGACTGCCGGCGCCGGCTCGACGTGTCGCCGCTCGGCGCCGGCGCCCTCGCCGGGTCGTCGATCCCCCTCGACCCCGACGGGGTGGCCGCGGACCTCGGCTTCGCCGCCCGCTTCGAGAACAGCCTCGACGCGGTCAGCGACCGGGACTTCGTCGCCGAGGCGCTCTTCGCCCTCACCATGGTGGGCCTGCACCTCTCCCGGCTCGGGGAGGAGTGGGTGCTCTGGACGAGCGAGGAGGTCGGCTTCGCCCGCCTCGACGACGCCTACGCCACCGGCAGCTCGATGCTGCCCCAGAAGAAGAACCCGGACATCGCCGAGCTGGCCCGCGGCAAGGCGGGGCGCCTCATCGGCGACCTCGCCGGCCTGCTGGCCACGCTCAAGGCCCTCCCGCTCTCGTACAACCGGGACCTGCAGGAGGACAAGGAGCCCCTCTTCGACGCCGTCGACCAGGTGTCCCTGGCCCTCGGCGCCATCGCCGGGATGATCCGCACCGCCACCTTCGACACCGCTCGCATGCAGGCCGCCGCCGACTCGCCCACCGCGGCGGCCACGGACCTCGCCGAGCACCTCGTGGTCCACGGCACGCCGTTCCGGGAGGCCCACGCCATCGTCGGTGGCCTCGTGCGCGAGTCCCTCGAGTCGGGCCGACCCCTGGCGGAGCTCGTCGCCGCCCACCCTGCGCTCGGCGCGGAGGCGGCCGCCCTGCTCGCCCCCGGCGTCGCCGTCACCCGCCGGACCACGCCCGGCGGCGGGGGACCGGGCCCCGTGGCCGAGCAGCGCCGCCGCTTCGCCGAGCGCCTGGCCGCGGACCGCCAGCGTCTCGCCGAGGCCTGATCGCGACCGCGGTTGGCGTCACGCCCGGGCGCGGGTAGGTGAGGAGCATGGGCTTCTTCCTCTTCTTCAGCGACCGGCTCGGCTGCGCCGGCTCGCTGCTCCTGTCGGCGCTCGTCACCGCGCTGCTCATCCTCCTCCTGCGGCTGCTGTGACCGACGCCGCCACCACCTGGCAGCATCACCCGCCGATGCCCCGAGCCCGACGACTCCCGCGGTCGTTCTACCGGCGCGACCCGCGCGCGGTCGCGCCCGAGCTCCTCAACAAGGTGCTGCAGCGAGGGCCGCTGTCGGCCCGGATCGTCGAGGTGGAGGCCTACTGCGGTGCCGAGGACCCCGGCAGCCACGCCTTCCGGGGCCAGACCCGCCGCAACGCCACGATGTTCGGCCCGCCCGGCGGGCTCTACGTGTACTTCACCTACGGGATGCACTGGTGCGCCAACGCCGTCTGCGGCGAGGAGGGGGAGGGGATCGCCGTGCTGCTGCGGGCCGCCGAGCCGCTCACCGGCCTCGAGATCATGCGGGCCCGCCGCCCCGCCGCCCGGGGCGACCGCGACCTCTGCCGAGGTCCCGCCCGGCTCTGCCAGGCCTTCGGGATCGATGGCAGCCACGACGGCGCCGACCTCCCCACCGCCGACCGGGAGGTCACGATCGTCGACGACGGCACCCCGCCCCCGGCGCAGCCGGCCGTGACCACCCGGATCGGGCTCAGCGCCGGCGCGGACCTCCCGTGGCGCTGGTGCGTGCCGGGCAGCCCCCACCTCTCACGACCGGCGTGAGCACCACCCGCCTCCTCGTGGCCGCCGACCTGGCGCCCGCCCCCGGGGACCTGGCCCGGGCCCGGGCGGCGGTGGCCGACGCCCGTCCCGGCGAGGCCAGCCACGAGGTCGCCCGTCGCCGGATCCTCGCGTTCCTCGACGAGCACCCCGACGCGCTCCTGCGCAGCTGCGCGCCCGGGCACCTGACCGGGTCGGCCCTCGTCGTCGACCCCTCGACCCGCGCCATCCTGCTCCTGTTCCACGCCAAGGTCCGGCGCTGGCTGCAACCCGGCGGCCACGCCGACGGCGACGGCGACCTCGCCCACGTGGCCCTGCGCGAGGCCCGGGAGGAGACCGGCATCGACGACCTCCAGGTGGCCGTGCCGGCCATCGACCTCGACGTCCACGAGTTCCGCGACGCCCGAGGACGCGAGCCGGAGCACCTCCACCTCGACGTGCGCCACCTCGTCGTCGCCCCGGCGGGCGCGGTGGCCGCCACGAACCACGAGTCCGAGGGCCACCGCTGGGTGCAGGCCCGGGACCTGCCGGCGCTCGACGTCGACCCCGGCACGGTCCGGATGGCCCGCGCCGGCCTGGCGCTGCTCGACGAGCTCGGCGCCTAGGACCGCCGGGCCCTCAGACGTCGAGCGGCGTGCCGCAGGCGGGCATCCGGTTGTCGGCCGCGAACGCGTCCATGTACTCGGTGACCTGGTCGCCCTGCCGGCTCGTCACGAGGAACGGGGCGGTCGGGTCCGCTCGCAGCGCGTCCGCGTAGCGGGCTCGGTCCTCGAGGTACGTGCGCCAGTCCTCCAGCCAGGCCGCGACGATCTCGCCCTCCTCGCCCTCGGGGGCCAGGGCCGCAAGGTCGTCGAGCATCTCGGCGAAGATGGCGTTGGCCGCCTCGATCACCGCTGCTCGCTCCTCGGCCGAGCGGGTGGCGCTGGCCGTCGGCAGCTTCGCCACCTCGTCGTGCGCGGCGTCGCAGCGGGCCTGGGCGGCGGGCGCGAAGTCCGGGTCGGCGAGGCGGTCCGGCGGATCCTGCCGGCCCGGTCCGATCGCCAGGTAGAGGACGTAGACCCACAGGGCGACGAGCCCGAGGACGACCACGCCGAGCACCGCTCGGACGGGCGTGACCCGGCGGGGCGGGGGCGACACGGCGGTGGACGGCGCGCTCACCCGGCCAGCCTCGCCAGCGGCGGCCGCACCTGTCCAGACGGCCCCGGCCGGCGCCGCTCAGCCCGCGGGATCGCCGGCCACCTCGATGCGCACGACGGAGCCCGCCGGCACGGTGGCGCCGGCCCGGGGGGACTGGGCCACGACCGCGCCCTCCGGACCGGCGTCGGGCGGTCCCGGGAGGCGCTCGACGACGAAGCCGAGGTCGGCGAGCGCCTCCATGGCCTCCTCGACGGTCATGCCCTCCACGGCCGGGACCTCCGTCGGGGGCCCCGGCACCGCCGTGGTGGTGGGCGCCGGACCGCCCGAGGGCACGGTGGTCGTGGTGGTGGGCGGAGACGGGAAGTCGACGACGGGCAGCCCGTCGTGGGCGGCGGCCATGAACCGCTGCCAGATCTCGGCCGGGTAGGAGCCGCCGGTGACCCGCAGCGGGGTGTTCGGGGGCTGCATCTTCACGAGCCGCCCGTCGGGCCCCAGCTGCGGGAACCCGACCCACACCGCGGTGGCCAGCTGCG
>Ga0180217_1002759_pt1 | contig 15598 bp, 10 predicted proteins | sample eDN3rd37CBELigOP_FD_128521 | JGI IMG/M metagenome (GOLD analysis project Ga0180217, IMG submission 128521) | Enriched Organic Plus compost microbial communities from Emeryville, California, USA - eDNA 3rd pass 37_C BE-Lig OP (version 2) (version 2) ... | reverse complement strand
AGCTCGGTCTCGCCCTTCGGCGTGACCTTGCCGACGAGGATGTCGCCGGGGCGCACCTCGGCGCCGATGCGGATGATGCCGCGCTCGTCGAGGTCCTTCAGCAGGTCGGGGCTCACGTTCGGCAGGTCGCGCGTGATCTCCTCCTTGCCGAGCTTCGTGTCGCGGGCGTCCACCTCGTACTCCTCGATGTGGATCGAGGAGAGGGTGTCGTCCTTCACGAGGTTCTGGCTGAGGATGATCGCGTCCTCGAAGTTGTGGCCCTCCCACGTCATGAACGCGACGAGGAGGTTCTTGCCGAGTGCGAGCTCGCCGTTCTCCGTCGCCGGGCCGTCGGCGATGACCTCGCCGGCCTCGACGCGGTCACCCGCCGAGACGACGACGCGCTGGTTGTACGACGTGCCCTGGTTCGAGCGGTCGAACTTGCGCAGGTAGTAGTCCTGCGTGCCGCCCTCGTCGAGCTGGACCGTCACGACGTCGGCCGAGACCTCGACCACGACGCCCGGGCGCTCCGCGATGACGACGTCGCCCGCGTCGATGGCCGCGTAGCCCTCCATGCCGGTGCCCACGAGCGGGGCCTCCGAGCGCAGAAGCGGCACGGCCTGACGCTGCATGTTCGCGCCCATGAGCGCGCGGTTCGCGTCGTCGTGCTCGAGGAACGGGATGAGCGAGGTCGCCACCGACACCATCTGGCGCGGCGAGACGTCCATGTAGCCGATCTCCTCGGCCGGGAACAGGTCGACCTCGCCGCCCTTCTTGCGGGCGAGCACGCGGTCGTCGGCGAAGTGACCGTCGGCCTTCAGGCGCGCGTTGGCCTGGGCGACGATGTAGTCGTCTTCCTCCGACGCCGTGAGGTAGTCGATCTGGTCGGTGACCTTGCCGTCGACCACCTTGCGGTACGGCGTCTCGATGAAGCCGAACGCGTTGATGCGCGCGAACGACGCGAGCGAGCCGATGAGGCCGATGTTCGGGCCTTCCGGCGTCTCGATCGGGCACATGCGGCCGTAGTGCGACGGGTGGACGTCGCGGACCTCGACGCCGGCGCGCTCACGCGACAGACCGCCGGGGCCCAGCGCCGACAGGCGGCGCTTGTGGGTCAGGCCCGCGAGCGGGTTGTTCTGGTCCATGAACTGCGACAGCTGCGACGTGCCGAAGAACTCCTTGATCGCCGCCACCACGGGGCGCACGTTGATCAGGGTCTGCGGCGTGATCGCCTCGATGTCCTGCGTGGTCATGCGCTCGCGGACGACGCGCTCCATGCGCGACAGACCCGTGCGGACCTGGTTCTGGATGAGCTCGCCGACCGCGCGGATGCGGCGGTTGCCGAAGTTGTCGATGTCGTCGACGTCGAGGCGGATCTCGGTGAGCTTGCCGTTGCGGTAGCCCTCGAAGGTCTCGTCGCCGCGGTGCAGGCGGACGAGGTACTTGATGGTCGCGACGATGTCCTCGACCGTCAGCACCGACTCCGTCAGGTCGGCGCGCAGGCCGAGCTTCTGGTTGATCTTGTAGCGACCCACCTTGGCGAGGTCGTAGCGCTTCGGGTTGAAGTAGAAGTTGTCCAGCAGCGCACGCGCGGCCTCGGCGGCCACCTGCTCACCCGGACGGAGCTTGCGGTAGATGTCGCGGAGCGCGTCCTCCTTGGTGAGGATCGTGTCCTTCGAGAGCGTCTCCTCGATCGACTCGAAGCCCGCGAACTCCTCCAGGATCTGCTCGCTGGAAAGACCCAGCGCCTTGAGGAAGACGGTCACGGACTGCTTGCGCTTGCGGTCGATGCGGACGCCGACCTGGTCGCGCTTGTCGATCTCGAACTCGAGCCACGCTCCGCGGCTCGGGATGATGCGGGCCGAGACGATGTCCTTGTCGGACGTCTTGTCGGGCGTCTTGTCGAAGTACACACCGGGCGAGCGCACGAGCTGCGAGACGACGACGCGCTCGGTGCCGTTGATGATGAAGGTGCCCTTGTCGGTCTGGAGCGGGAAGTCGCCCATGAAGACCGTCTGGGTCTTGATCTCACCGGTCTGGTGGTTCATGAACTCGGCCTCGACGTACAGGGGCGCCGCGTAGGTCTTACCGCGCTCCTTGCACTCCTCGATGGAGTACTTCTCGGGCTCGAGGTAGGGGTTCGTGAACGAGAGCTGCATCGTCTCGCTCAGGTCTTCGATCGGCGAGATCTCCTCGAAGATCTCCTCGAGACCGGAGACCTCGGGCACGTCGGTGCGGCCGGCGGCCTTGGCCTCGGCGACGCGCGCCTTCCATGCGTCGTTGCCGACGAGCCAGTCGAAGGACTCGGTCTGCAGGGCGAGCAGGTCAGGGACCGTCAGCGTGTCGGAGATCTTGGCGAACGAGAGGCGGGATGCTCCGCGGCCGTTCTTGGGGGTGGTGGTGGGGTTGGATGCGTTGCGCGCAGCAGCCAAGGGGATTACCTCCGTGGGCCCGGGCGAGGGCTCGTTTCCTTGTCGTGAGTGAAGTGCTCCGGTCCCCGAAGCCCGCGCGACGCACTCCTGCGCGGGAACAGCATTCGCGCAGGGGGCGCACAGGCACAGCCGACCACCATATGAGGGCAGGGGGAATCCAAGAGCGCAACTACCCACTATACGCCGCTCGGTGCGCTGTGTCCACTCACATTCTTGAAAAGTTCCGGATGCTGCGGTATAAGCGCGGAGACGGCATCCGCCTTCCCGGCGATCGGCACCACGTGCTCGATAATCGGCGACGCATTCGCTCGAATGATGGCGCGGCGGGCCCGTCGGGGGGATGATGTGCACATGACTGGGGTGGAGCACCCCGTGATCCGCACGCCCGACCAGCGGATCCGGGTGTTCGTTAGTTCTACGTTGCGTGAGCTCGCGGGGGAGCGACGCGCGGTGCGCGACGCGGTCGAGCGGATGCGACTGGCGCCGGTGATGTTCGAGCTGGGGGCACGGCCGCATCCGCCGCGCAGCCTCTACCGCTCGTACCTCGAGCAGAGCGACGTGTTCGTCGGAATCTACGGGGCGAGCTACGGCTGGGTGGCCCCGGGCGAAGAGGTGTCGGGTCTCGAGGACGAGTACAACCTCGCGCCGCGCTCGATGCCGAAGCTCATCTACATCAAGGACGTGCCTGACCGCGACGAGAAGCTCAAGGAGCTCATCGCGCGCATCCAGGCGGACGACACCGCCGCGTACCTGCACTTCGAGACCGCCGAGGAGCTTGGCGAGCGCGTCGCCGCGGACCTCGCGACGCTGCTCGCCGAGCGGTTCGACCAGTCGAGGGCGGATGCCGCGGCATCCGCCGAGCCGGACCTCGTCGCGCGCGTGCCCGCGCCCTACACGACGACGATCGGGCGCGACGGCGAGCTCGCCGAGCTGCGGGCCCTGCTCGCCGGCGGCGAGCACCGCGTCGTGAGCCTCATCGGCCCCGGCGGCATCGGCAAGAGCCGGCTCGCGATCGTGGCGGCGCACGCGAACGCCGACCTCTTCCCCGACGGCGTCTACTTCGTGCCGCTGGAGGGGGTGCTCGAGCCGGGGCTGCTGCTGCCCACGATCGCGTACGTGCTCGGCATCCGCGACACCGGCGCCGACTCGCTCGACGAGCGCATCGCGCAGGCCCTCGACGACCGCCGCGTGCTCATCGTGCTCGACAACTTCGAGCAGATCGTCGACGAGGCGCCGGTGCTCGTGCGGCTGTACACGCTCGCGCCGAACGCGTGCTTCCTCGTGACCAGTCGCACGATCCTGCGCATCCGCGGCGAGCGCGTGTTCGACGTCGACACGCTGGGGCTTCCGCCGGCGGATGCCCCGGCCACCCTCGCGCAAGCCCGCTCGTCGGCGGCGTGCGTGCTGTTCGCCGAGCGCGCGGCGGCTGTGAAGCCGGAGTTCGAGCTCACCGCAGCCAATGCGGGGGATGTCATCGAGATCTGCCGGCGCCTCGACGGACTGCCGCTCGCGATCGAGCTCGCCGCCGCGAAGGTGCGGCTGCTGCCGCCCGCCGACATCGCGACGCGCCTCGGTCGCGCACTCCCCCTGCTGTCGGCGCCCGTGCGCGACCTGCCCGACCGTCACCGCACGATGCGCGCGACGATCGACTGGAGCGTCGGGCTGCTCGCCCAGGATCAGCGCGAGATGCTCGAAGACCTCGGGGTGTTCGCCGCCCGGTTCACGCTCGACGCGGTCGAGGTCGTCGGGGCGTCGCGGCCGTGGGGCGACCGGGCGATCGAGACGCTCGCCGCGCTCATCGACGCGAGCCTCGTGCGTCAGATGGACCAGGACGGCCGATCCGTGTTCTCGCTGCTGGCGATCGTGCGCGAGTACGCATTGGAGGCGCTCGAGAAGCGCGGCGACGCCGACGCGCTCAAGATCGCGCACGCCGAGCACTACCTGGGCCTCGTGAAGCGCATCGCGCCGAAGCTGCGCGGGCCGGGGCAGATCGAGGCGGTCACCGAGCTCGGTCTCGAGGTGCCGAACCTCCGCGCGGCGGCGCGACACCTCGTGCAGACCGGACGCCTCGAGGAGGCCGCCGACTTCGCATGGTCGCTCATCGTCTACTGGTGGATCTCGGGTTACTTCGCCGACGTGCGGGTGTGGATGCTCGAGCTGCTCGCCTCGGGGCAGCCGATGTCGGATCGGGCACGCGCGGTCGCGGCCTTCTTCACGACATGGGCCGAGATGTGGCAGCAGCCGTCCGTCGAGGTGGTGTCGACCCTGGGGGAGAGCGCGCGGCTGTTCGCCGAGAGCGGCGACGACCACGCGGCCGCGATGGTGCAGACCGCTCGCGCCACGACGCGCCTGCAGTTCCCCGATCTGGACCCGGAGGTCGCGCGCGCCGAGCTCGACGACGCCGTCGTACGCCTGCAGGCGTTCGGCGACCGGTGGTCGGAGTCGCTCGCCGAAGTCGCGCTCGGCCAGCTCGGGGTCGTCTGCCAGGACATCGCGGCGGCGACCGAGCACTTCGACCGATCCGTACGGATCTCCGAGGAGGCGGACGACGCCTTCACGCGCATCGTCGCGGGCAACAACCGCGCCCGGTTCCGCTTCCTCGTCGGCATGCGCGACGAGTGCGAGGAGGAGTTCCTCCTCACACTGCGGCTGTCGATCCTGCTTCGCTTCGTCGACGGTGCGACGTACGGCATCGAAGGCATGTGCGCGCTCGCGGCGGCGCGTGGAGAGGCGTGGCGCGCGGGAGCGCTCGCGGGGGCGGCCGCGACGATCCGCCAGACGACGGGCATCTTCGACATCGAGGAGTTCGCGGTGCATCGCCAGCCGCTCGCGGCGATCCGCGCCGCCGATCCCGAAGCGGTCGCGGCCGGCGAGCGCGCGGGGCGCGACATGAGCCTCGCCGAGGCGATCGCGCTCGCGCTCCCCGACGCCGATGCCGAGATGCGGCGATTGGCGGCCGCGTGGTGACCGGCCAGCGCGAGCATCCGCGCATCCGAACGCCCGATCAGAAGATCCGCGTCTTCGTGAGCTCGACGCTGCGCGAGCTCGCAGACGAGCGGCGAGCGGCGCGCGCGGCGATCGAGCGGATGCGCCTGGCGCCGGTCATGTTCGAGCTGGGGGCCCGGCCGCATCCGCCTCGCAGCCTCTACCGCTCCTATCTCGCCCAGAGCGACATCTTCATCGGCATCTACGGCGACAGCTACGGCTGGGTCGCCCCAGACGAGACGGTGTCGGGGCTTGAGGACGAGTACACCCTCGCCCCGAAGAACATGCCGAAGCTCATCTACGTGCGTGCGTCGGAGGGCCGCGACGCCCGGCTCGAGGAGCTGATCGGGCGCATCCGCGAGGACGACACGGCCGCGTACCTGCCGTTCCGCGATGCGGCGGAGCTCGAGGACCAGATCGCGAACGACCTCGCGATCCTCCTCGCCGAGCGCTTCGACGAGTCCCGCGCCGAGCCGGAGCACCCTGCGCCGGATGCGTCGTCGCTCGCGTCGCGGGTGCCGGTGCCGTACACGACCACCATCGGCCGCGAGCGCGACATCGCCGAGGTGCGCGAGCTGCTCGCGCGCGGCACCGACCGGGTCGTGAGCCTCATCGGACCGGGCGGCATCGGCAAGAGCCGGCTCGCGATCGAGGTCGCACGCGCGACCGAGGACCTGTTCCCCGACGGCACCTACTTCGTGCCGCTGGAGGGCGTCCTGGAGTCGGCGCTGCTGCTCCCGACGATCGGGTACATCCTCGGCATCCGCGACAACGGCGAGGCGTCGCTCGAGGAGCGCATCTCGCGTGCGCTCGACGGCCGCAAGGTGCTGCTCGTGCTGGACAACTTCGAGCAGATCATCGACGCCGCGCCCGTGCTCGTGCGGCTGTACACGGTGGCACCGCTCGCGAGCTTCCTCGTGACGAGCCGCACGATCCTGCGCATCCGCGGCGAGCGCGTGTACGAGGTGCAGGGCCTGCGCACACCCGACGAGGGACGATCGGCGAGCCTCGATCCGTCGACGCGCACGAGCGCGGTCGCCCTGTTCGTCGACCGGGCGCAGGCGGTGAAGCCCGGATTCGAGATCACACCCGACAACGCGGCGGACGTCGCCGACATCTGCCGGCGCCTCGAAGGGCTGCCGCTGGCGATCGAGCTCGCGGCGGCGAAGATGCGCCTGCTCACCCCGCACGGCATCGCGGAGCGCCTCGAGCAGCGACTCCCCCTCCTCACCGCCGGCGTGCGCGACATGCCCGAACGGCACCAGACGATGCGCGCGACGATCGAGTGGAGCGTGAGCCTGCTGCCCGACCGCGACCGCGAGCTGCTCGAGGACCTCGGCGTCTTCGCACGCGTGTTCTCGCTCGACGCGGTCGAGGCGCTGGGCGCCGGACGCTCGTGGGACGGCAACGCGATCGACGGAATCGCGGCGCTCGTCGACGCGTCGCTCGTGAAGCAGACCGAGGTCGGCGGGCGTTCCGCGCTGTCGCTCCTGGCGATCGTGCGCGAGTACGCGCTCGGGCGCCTCAAGGAGCGAGGCGAGGCCGACCGCATGCGCGCGGCCCACGCCGATTACTACAACGCGTTCGTCAAGCGCGTCGCACCCGGCCTGCGCGGGGCAGGACAGGCGGATGCCGTCGCCCGGCTCGGTCTCGAACTGCCGAACCTGCGCGCGGCGGTGCGCCACCTCGTCTACACCGACCGCCTAGACGACGCAGGCGACTTCGCGTGGCGCCTCCTCATCTACTGGTGGATCGCGGGGTTCTTCGGCGAGGTGCGCGTGTGGATGCTCGAGCTCCTCGACAAGCCGCAGCCCATCTCGCAGCACACGCGTGCGGTCGCGTGGTTCTTCGCTCTGTGGGGTGAAATGTGGCAGCGCCCGAGCGAGCAGGTGGTCGCAGGACTCGGCGAGTGCGTGCGCCTGTTCACCGAGGCGGGCGATTCGGATGCCGCGGCCATGGCCCTCGCGGCTCGCGGCACGGCGCGCGTCCAGTTGTCCGACATCGACGTCGAGCGGGCCGAGGCCGAGCTGCTCGAGGCGGTGCAGCGGCTGCACGAGCTCGGCAACGGCTGGGCGGAGGCGATCTCGGAGGTCTCGCTCGGGCGCCTGTGCTGGCGGCGCGGCGCGATCGACGACGCGCTCGCGCACTTCGACCGCGCGAGCGAGGTCGCGCGGGCGGGAGGCGATCTGTTCACGACGTCGGTCGCGGGGAACCTCCGCGCGCGGCTGAACTTCGTGCGGGGCGAGATCGACCTCGCCGAGCCGGAGTTCCTCGAGACGCTCCTGCTGTCGCTGCGATTGCACTACGACGAGGGTGTCGCGTACGGGCTCGAAGGGGTGTGCGCGGTCGCGGCTGCGCGCGGTGAGGGGTGGCGAGCGGCGGCCCTCGCCGTGGCGGCGAGCTCGGTGCGGCACCGGATCGGCGTGTTCGACGTCGAGGCGTTCACGGTGCACACGCCGCACCTCGAGATCCTGCGAGGGCGCGACCCCGAGGCCGTCGCGCGCGGCGAGGCGGCCGGCGAGGAGATGTCGCTCGCCGAGGCGGTGCTTCTCGCGCTCCCCGACGAGGAGCACCACGAGGTCGACGAGATCCTCCGGCACTGGTGAGCTCGGCGGCGATGGCCGCCCTGGCGAGCCGCCGCAAGACGCCCCTCCCCCCTGCACTTCCTGGCGAGCCGCCGCAAGACGCCCCTCCCCCCTGCACTTCCTGGCGAGCCGCCGCAAGACGCCGCCCCTCCCCGCACTTCCTGGCGAGCCGCCGCAAGACGCCGCCCCTCCCCGCACTTCCTGGCGAATCGCCGCAAGACGCCGCCCCTGCCTGCACTTCCCGGCGAGTCGCCAGAAAGGGCCCACGGGCTCGGGCGCGGCGCATCCGCAAGCGGGTCGGGGAACGCGGCTCGGAAAGTCGCCACGAACCGCCGCCCCTGCCTGCACTTCCCGGCGAGTCGCCAGAAAGGGCCCACGGGCTCGGGCGCGGCGCATCCGTAAGCGGGTCGGGGAACGCGGCTCGGAAAGTCGCCGCAAAACGTCGCCCCTGCCTGCACTTCCCGGCGAGTCGCCAAGAAGTGCGCGACGAGGACGACGCGGGCCTCAGGCGGGAGGCCGTGCGTGGCGGAAGCGCAGCCGCGTGCCCGGCCGCGCCTGCGCGAGGAGGTCGAGCGCGGCATCCGTCGCCACCGCGATCACGGGGTAGCCGCCGGTGACCGGGCCGTCCGCGAGGAGGATCGTCGGGCGGCCGCTCGGCGGCACCTGGAGCGCGCCCGGCACCATGCCCTCGCTCGGCAGCTCGCCGTCGCGCGCGCGAGGGAGTTCGGGGCCGTCCAGCCGCATGCCGACGCGGTCGGCGGCGCTCGTCACGGTCCACGTCTCGTCGAACAGGAGGCGGAGCGCGGACGGCTCGAACCAGTCGGCGCGGGGTCCGGGCGCGAGCTCGATCTCGAGCTCGTCGTCGTGCGGGGCTCCCCACGGCGCGGGCGGGGCGACGGGGATCGGCCCCGCGATGTCGTCGCCCACCGCGATCGTCGACCCCGCGGCGAGCGGCGCCGCGCCGATGCCCGCGAGGCGATCCGTCGCGCGGGCGCCGAGGACGACCGGCGCGTCCACTCCCCCGCGCACCGCGATGTAGCCCCGCGCGCCGTGCGCGAACCAGTCGAGGTGCAGTTCCTCGCCCGCGCGCCACTCGTGCGCCGTGTAGGGGTCGACCGCGTGGCCTCCGAGCCGTACGGGTCCCCACGCCCCCGTGACGGCCACCCACACGTCGCGCTCCGCGACGGCGCGGAAGCCGCCCATGGTCACCTCGATGCCCGCCGCGTCGTCGCGGTTGCCCACGAGTCGGTTCGCGACGCCCAGCGCCGTGCGATCGAGTGCGCCGGAGCGCGAGACGCCGAGCGACGCGGCACCCTCGCGCCCGCGGTCCTGGATCGTCGCGAGCAGTCCGGGTTCGACGACGCGGATGCCTCGGCCGGCGGCATCCGTCTCGCTCGACGCCGCCGCCGCGACCGCCGCGACCCGCTCGACGCGCGCGACTCGGCGGAACCGCACGTGGGAGCCGGGCGCCAGCAGCGCGGGGGATGCGGCATCCGGCGACCACAGCGGCGCCGACGTCGTGCCGATGAGCCGCCAGCCGCCGGGTGTCTCACGCGGATACGCGCCGGAGAACGTTCCCGCGAGGCCCACCGCTCCAGCCGGCACGCGCGTGCGGGGCGAAGCGAGGCGAGGGACGTCGAACGTCCAGTCGCGGCTCACGAGGTAGGCGAAGCCGGGTGCGAAGCCCGTGAACGCGACGGTCCACTGGGCGGCGGCGTGCCTGCGCACGAGCTCGTCGGCGCTCACGCCGAGCAGGCGCGCCGTCTCAGCGAGGTCCTCTCCGTCGTACGCGACGTCGAGCTCGACGAGCGAACCGGATGCCGCGGCCGGGGGTGCGGCATCCGACTTCGCCTCCGCGACCCACGCCTGCGCCGCACCCAGCGTCAGCACCGCCGGATCGACGCGCACGAGCACCGTCCGCGCGCCGGGCACGAGGTCGACGACGCCGCGGGGCCGCGATGCATCGAGCCTGTCGCGCAGGTCCATCACCTCGTCGAGTGAACCCATCTCGACGAGGAGCGCACGTTCGCCCATCGGCAGGATCCGGACGCCGGATGCCTCGCGGCCGAGCGTCACCACGGTGCACGCACCTCGACTCCCGCGTCGTCGAGCGCCGCGCGCACGGCGCGCGCCATCGCCACCGAGCCGGGCGAGTCGCCGTGCACGCACAGCGACGCCGCGCCGACCGAGACGATCTCGCCGTCGACGGATTCCACGATGCGCTCGCGCGCGAGGAGTACCGCGCGCTCGGCGACGGCTTCGGGATGGGTCAGAAGTGCCCCGGGCTCGCCGCGCGGCACGAGGGTGCCGTCGGCGCGGTAGCCGCGGTCGAGGAACGCCTCCTGCACGAACGGCAGCCCGCGCTCGGCCGCTGTCGCGGCGCCCGCTCCCCCGAGACCGAGGAGCGGGATCGCGCGCCCGAGCCGCTCCGACAGCGCCGCGACCGCGTCGGCGACCGCCTCGGCCTGCTCGCGGTCGCCGACGATGCGGTTGTAGAGGGCGCCGTGCGGCTTGACGAACCGGATGTCGGCGCCCGCCCTCGACAGCGTCTCGAGCTGATCGGCGATCGCGAGCGTGAGCGCTTCGCGTCCGATCTCGATGCCCACGCGGCCGAAGCCCGCGCGATCGGGGTACGAGGGGTGCGCGCCAACGGCGACGCCGAGACGCACCGCGCGCGCCGCCGAGGCGCGCATCGTCTCCTCGTCGCCCGCATGCCCGCCGCACGCGATGCTCGCGCTCGAGATGACCGCGAACATGGCCTCGTCGTCGGCGGTCGGAATCCCGCCGACCGTCTCGCCGAGGTCGGCGTTGAGGTCGATCGACGTCACTCCTCCACGGTATCGCCGCGCGGCGCCTCCGAGTCGGCCCGCCCGCTCGTGCCCGCCGCGTGCTCGACGATGAGCGACGCGGCCGGCTGGGCCGTGCGGATCATCGCCTCGTGACCGCGGTCGGGCACCTCGCGCAGCACGCCGCGCGGAACGAGCCGCGCGACCTCGCGGGCCCACTCGCGCGGGCTCACCTTGTCGTCCTCGCCGCGGATCACGAGCGTGTCGGCGTCGAGCAGCGGCAGCACGTCCTCGATGCGGTGGTCGACCATGCGGCGAAGCGTCTTCGTGTACCAGATCGGCCCGGCCTTCACGTAGTGGATCGTGCCGAGTGCGAGCACCTTGGGGCTCTCGATCGCGATGTCCTGGAGCAGCCGCAGCCCCTGGAGGACCGCGCTCCGCTCGGCCGGGTTCACGGTCGGCGACACGAGCACGGCTCGACCGCGGAGATGCGGATGCCGAACCAGCGTCTCGGCCACGATCTGGGCCCCCATCGAATGCCCCACCAGAACCCCGTCGCGCACCCCGAGCTCGTCGAGCAGCGCGGCGACGACATCTCCGCACGCGGGCATGTCGAGCGGCCGGCGCGGCTTCGGCGAGTCGCCGAAGCCGGGAAGGTCGAGCGCGATGACCTCGCCCTCGCGCCCCAGCTCCTCGACGAGGTCGCCGAACACCCCGCGGCCCATCCCGATGCCGTGGACGAGCACGAACACGGGCCCGTCCGCGCGACCGGAGCGCGTGTAGACCACGACGTCGTCGCCTCGCTGGAACGTGTGCACGGGAAGGTCCGCCATTCCAGCACGCTAGACCAGGCGCCTGCGCCCGCGGGTAGCGTTGGCATATGGCGCGGGCTCGGGTCGAGGCATCCGGCCCTTCGGTGCGCCTGTCGGACGGATCGATCGCGAGCATCGTCCGCTCGGGGTTCGCGAACGGGTGGGAGCTCGAAGTCGCCGGCACGCCGCAGTCGCACGTCGACCTCGACGATCCGACGCACCTGCACTTCGAGTACGTCGCGCGCATGGGCGCGGTGATCGACAGGCTGCGGATGCCCGGACAGCCGCTGACGGCCGTGCACCTCGGCGCCGGTGCGCTCACCATCCCGCGGTACATCGAAGCGACGCGGCCGGGCTCTCGGCAGCAGGTCATCGAACTCGAGCCCGAGCTCGTGAACCTCGTGCGCGAACACCTGCCGCTCCCGCGCGGCGCGTCGATCCGCGTGCGCATCGGCGACGCGCGGGAGGGCCTCTCGCGGCTGCCCGCGGGGCTCGTCGGCAACGTCGACCTGCTCGTGTCGGATGTGTACTCCGGATCGCAGACGCCCGCGCACCTCACGACGATCGAGTTCTACACGGCCGCGATGCGGCTGCTCGCGCCGGACGGCGTGCTGCTCGTCAACGTCGCCGACGGCAAGGGCCTCGCCTTCGCGCGGCGCCAGGTCGCGACCGTGCGCGCGGTCCTGCCCGAGGTCATCGTCCTCGCCGAGGTGCAGACGCTCAAGGGGCGACGGTTCGGCAACCTCGTGATCGCCGCGTCGCCTGTGCCTCTCCCGACCGAGTGGCTCCCGCGGCTCATGGCCGCCGGCCCCCACCCGGCCAAGGTCGCGCAGGGCGCCGAGCTCGACGAGTTCGTGCGCGGAGCGCTGGTCGCCACGGATGCCGACGCGACGCCGTCGCCTCGCCCCGCGGCATCCGTCTTCGAACGCTGAGAACACGTCGCTGTGTCACCCGCCCTTCCTGGCGAATCGCCAGAGCGCACCCACTCGAGCGACCGCCTCCGGCGAATCGCCACAAAATGCAGACCCCACCCGACCTCTCCGGCGAATCGCCACAAAAGGCGGACCCCGAACGACCCCTTCCGGCGAATCGCCAGAGCGCACCCACTCGAGCGACCGCCTCCGGCGAATCGCCACGAAAGGCAGACCCCACCCGACCCCTCCGGCGAATCGCCACAAAAGGCAGACCCCACCCGACCCCTCCGGCGAATCGCCACGAAAGGCTGAGGCAGGAACGCGCGGGGACGGCGTGGCTCGCCGTCGGCCCCGCGGGACGCAGGCACACTGGAGTGGCGAACGACGAGCGGAAGGGAGTCGACGGTGAGTTACATCCACGGGTACGACCCCGACACGCTGCGCGAGAAGATCGATCCGCACCAGTGCAAGGAGCGACTGGAGGAGATCGGCGAGCAGCGCAGCCTGCCGGCACTGCTCGAGCGGGTGTGGCTGCTGAAGGTGCTCGGCCGGCTCGAGGACGCCCTGGTCATCTCGGAGCAGTCGGTGCGCGTCGCGCGCATGGCCGGCACCCGCAAGGATCTCCTGCGAGCACGCATCCTCCATGCGAGCGTGCAGCAGTACCGCGGGGCGTTCGCCGCCGCCGAGCAGGAGCTCACGACGTGCGCCGAAGAAGCCGAGGGCCAGGGCTGGTCGGCGATCGCGGCGTTCGCGTACCAGCACCGTGGCAAGACCCACTACGACGCAGGCGACTTCGATCAGGCGCGCGACGACTTCAAGCGCGCGCTGTTCCTGCGTCAGGAGTCCGGGGCACCCGACGATCAGCTCGAATCGATGCTCCTCGCCATCGAGGCGGCCGACCGACGCCGCGCCGACGCGGCGCTCGCCGGATGACGCCGCTGGGCACGGCGAGTGTCGTAGGTATGTTCTAACCTCGCCGCCATGTCGGAACTCCATCGAGTGCGCCACTGGGCCGAGGCGCTCATCGCACTGCACCTCGACGACACGTGGTCGTTCGCGTTCGACAACGCGAAGCGCCGCGCAGGCCTGTGCGACTACACACGGAAGCGCATCAGCGTCTCGCGCTACCTGGCGGCCCGCTACGACGACGACGCGAACCACCAGACGCTCCTGCACGAGGTCGCGCACGCGCTCGCGGGTCCGTCCGCGGGGCACGGCCCCACGTGGAAGCGCATCGCGCGCGAGATCGGCTACGTCGGCGGAACGACCCACCGCGGCGAGACGGCGACCGAGCTCGCCCCGTGGGTCGGGGTGTGCCCTGCGGGCCACATCGCCCACCGGCACCGCCGCCCGACGCGGGCGACCTCGTGCGCGCAGTGCGCCCCACGCTACGACGAGCGCTTCGCGTTCACGTGGACGCGGCGCGAGATCACGCCGGCCGCGCGGCTCGCGGCGCTGACTCCGCGCTGACCTCGATCGGCCGGAACACTCCGTCGACGAGCACGGGCGCCGTCGCATCCGCATCGATCTCCGCTGCCGCGAGCACGTCGTCACGCGCGCCGCGCTCGAGGAGCTCCTGCCCTGAACCGCTCGCGGTGAGGAGATGCCGCACAGCACCACGCAGCCCGCGGAACGCCTCGCACGCGGCGGCAGCCTCGGGCGAGGTGTGATCGATGCCGAGCGCGGCGAGTGCGTCGACGACCGCTCCCGCTCCGAGCTGGTCCTCGACCGCGAAGCGCACCGGCGCCCCCGGCTCGCGGCCGGTCAGCTCCCCCGCCGCGATGACCGCGACGCTCGTGCGAGCAGCCCGTGCGGTCTGCTCGGCGAGCACGGCGGATGCCACGGCCGACGCATTGCGGAGGCATCCGATCATGACCGTCGTACCCGCCTCGGCAGCCGCGGCTGCGATCGCGGCGCCGTTGATCGACACGGCGTGCGCGGACTCGTCGAGCGGTACGGGCCGGCCGGCGGTGACCTCGCGCGAGACGGTCGACGAGAAGCGGAGCACGTCGACCACCACGACGACGTCGGAGGGCGCGAGCCGGCGCAGGCCGTCGACGCCCCACTCGAGGCGCACCTGATAGCGGGACTGGTCGAACGGGGGCACCCGCTCAGCCTACGGGCCGCCGCCGCCCACCCCGGTGGGTCACACGAGGATCGGGAACGTCACGAGGATCACGATGCCGACGATCGCGACCACGATCCCGAGCCCGAGCAGGAACCACCCGCTCCAATGCGGGCGGCTGCGCTCGGACACGGCGACGAAGAAGAGCACGAGAGCGAACAGCACCGTGAGGATCGCATAGTCGTCACCCCGCTGATTGCTCTCGAGGGCCTTCGCGAACAGCGCGTCGGCGCGATCCGACGCCCGCCGTGCCTCGACGCTGCCCTCCGGTACGTACGACGGCTCTTTGAAGGGCGACCGCACAGACTCGCCGCCCTGCTGCCAGTCCTCGAACGCGACGGCGAACTCGGGCGTGAACCGCGCCTCGACGTACTCGGCGAACGCGGTGTCGCCGGTCGCCCGCGCCTGGACCCACAGCTCGTAGATCGACAGATCGACGGCCTGGTTGTCGCGGGCGGTGCTCGCCTCGTCGGCTGCCGCGATACGGGCGGCGGATGCCCGGCTGAACTCGATCGACATCATGCCGCCCCACTTCGACGACTCGAACCCGCACCACGCCGTGAGGATCGCGGTGACCGACAGCACGACGACGGCGAGCACCTCGCGCACCCTCTCCGGGCGCTCCCGCCCGTCGCGTGCGGACGGGGCGTCGTCGGAGGGTTCGTCGGTCACTTCGAGTCGGGCTCCGGTGGCGCGGCGTACGCGACGTGCACGCGATCGATGCGTCCGTCGAACGCGAAGGGCATGCGGTCGGCGTACGCGCGCGAGACGGCACCGCCGTACGCGCGCCCGATGTCGAGACAGTCGTTCGCCGAGAACAGCAGCGGCGCGCTCACGGGCACCTGGCCCGAGGCGACCTCGGCGCCGTCGACCCGCAGCACGACGTGCAGCGGACCGCCGGGGCGAGGCTCGACGTAACCCGTCTCGATCTCGATCGTGCGGTCACCGGCGGCGAGCGGTTCCGGGGACGCGATGATCGT
>Ga0180217_1002758_pt1 | contig 15598 bp, 13 predicted proteins | sample eDN3rd37CBELigOP_FD_128521 | JGI IMG/M metagenome (GOLD analysis project Ga0180217, IMG submission 128521) | Enriched Organic Plus compost microbial communities from Emeryville, California, USA - eDNA 3rd pass 37_C BE-Lig OP (version 2) (version 2) ... | reverse complement strand
GGGCCGCTCGCCGTCGCAACGGATGGCGGCGGCTCCACCCGCATCCCGGCCGCCTGCAACGGCGTGGTGGGCTTCAAGCAGGGGCTCGGCGTAGTGCCGCAGGAATGGGCGCAGGACGGCTTCGGCAACATCTCCTACATCACGCCGATGACGCGGACCGTGCTGGACACCGCACTGATGCTGGACGCCATGGCCGGCCCGGATCCCGCCGATCCGCTGACCGTCGGCCGCCCGCAGCCCCGCTTCGCGGAGGCCGCGCGCCCCGAGGGCGATCTGAAGGGCCTGCGCATCGCCTGGCGCCCGCGCCTGGGCAATGCGCGCGTTGCCGCCGAGGTGCTGCGCCTGACGGGTGAGGCACTGCGCGACCTCGCCGGGCTCGGCGCCACGGTGGAGGAGCACGGCGCGCCCTTCGAGAACCCGGAGGCCGTCTGGTTCGTGGTGAATGGCAGCTACCGCATGGCGCAGTACGGCCATCACCTGGCGCGGCATCGCGCCATCATGGACCCGGTCTTCGTGCGCCAGATGGACCGCGTGGCCAGCTACAGCGCGCAGGAACTCTACCAGGGCATCTTCCAGCGCACCGCGCTGTTCCGCCAGGTGCAGTCCTGGTTCGAGGAGGCCGACATCGTCGCCATGCCGACCCTCTCCCGCACCGCGCTGCCCATTGACCAGGACTTCTTCGGCCCGATCGAGATCGATGGCGAGGCGGTGCCGAATCTGCGCGCCGCCTGGTATCCCTACACCATGCCCTTCAACCTCACCGGCAACCCGGCCGTCTCGCTTCCCTGCGGTCTGGCTGCGGACGGGCTGCCGGTGGCGATCCAGCTCGTCGCCCGACCCGGCGAGGATGCGCGCCTGCTGCGCGTCGCCGCCCTGTTCGAGCAGGCGCGGCCCTGGGCGGCGTTGCGGCCCGCCCTGCCGGCGCTCGGCTGAGCCGCATGGAGCTTCGGCCCGCGCCCGGCTGGCTGCCACCCGGCCACCGCGTCTATGCCATCGGCGACATCCATGGCTGCGCCGACCGGCTGGCCAGCCTGCACGCGCTGGTGGCGCGCGATCTCGCAACGCGTCCGGTCGAGCGGCCGCTGCTGCTGCATATCGGCGATTACGTGGACAAGGGGCCGGACAGCGCGGGCGTGCTGGAGCATCTGCTGTCCGGCCCGCCCGTGCCCGGCCTGCCCATGGTGAACCTGATGGGCAATCACGAGCGCACCATGCTGGATGCGCTCGCCGGCGAGCGCGCCGCGATCACCGACTGGCTCTACACCGGCGGGCGCGAGGCGCTGGCGAGCTGGGGCGCGCCGGCGGAGGATCCCACCGCCTGGCCGAGCGCCATCCCCGAGGCGCACCGGGCCTTCCTGCACGGCCTCGCGCTGCACCACCGGCTCGGTGGCTATCTCTTCGTCCATGCCGGGCTGAAGCCGGGCGTGCCGCTCGCGGCGCAGAAGGAGGACGACCTGCTGCGCATCCGCCACGTCTTCCTCTCCTCCGAGGCGGATCACGGCGCCGTCGTGGTGCATGGCCATACCCCGGTGCGGCACGGGCCGGAGGTGTATGCCAACCGCATCAACATCGACACCGGCGCGGTCTTCGGCCGGGAGCTGACCTGCCTGGTGCTGGAAGACCGTCAGCTCGGCTTCCTGACGGCCTGACGCGACAGGTACGCGGAAGTGCCGGGACGCGCGGCGTTCCGGCTGCTGCGCGCTCCGCCGCCCGAGGTCGCGAAGGCCGCCGTGACGCGGCGGCGGATCGGCCGGATGGCCTGGATTGCGCATCCGGGCCGCGCGCCGGATCGTCGCTGCCCTCGGCCCGGGGCCATGCTGCCGGCACGCGGCATGATCCACTGGCTCCGGCCGGCCCCTGCGCCGACGCTTGCTTCAGGCGATCAGTGCCGGCCCCGTACCGGGCCTTCGGTGCGCCAGGACACGAGGCATGCGAGCAGCAGGGGCTTCACGGTCACCGGCGCCCCCATCGCAGGCATGCGGCCCCCATGGGCAGGCGGCGTGCGAAGCGCTCCGGCGGCGACAAGCGAACGTGATCGCAGCCACTACCCTCCCTGGTCCGGCCGCGTCGCGGCACGCAGCGCAGGCAAACGCCCCTCACCGAGCCGGTGACGCGCCCTGCGACCCGATGGCAACCGCTGCGTCAAGAACAATCAGACTAATGAGAAGGTGCCTTGGTCAGAGACACAAAGCACAGGGTCAGGACAAGACAGAAGAAGGCACAACTTGCTGCCGCGCGGGAGGAGCTGACCCTGCGCGGATGAAGGTCTGATCAACTCTCCTCAGCGCATCGCCACTAGGGTGTGGTGCGCATGGACCAGGAGCGCCGTACGTCCGCCGCCGAAAACCAGACCAAGCAGAGCGATGGTCATAAGAAACGCACAGGCCGATTTCATATCTGCCTCCGCACGGGCGACCTGCGTGGCGAACGTCCGGAGCGGCAGTGGGTTGCCCTTCCGGGGCGCCGCGTCCCCAGCCTCGCGTCTGACGGGGCGGCACGGCAAGAGACAAGCAAGAGACAAGAGAGAGACGGTAGAGCATGCGACAGGCGGCGGCTGGTCTTCGGCTCACGGCGGATCGGCATGCCATCCGTCAGCAGCACCTGGACGATCCTGCGCTGACGCGGCGAGAGCTCATCGCCCAGCGGCGGGGACGCAGGAGCCGGCGGCTCGATGCCCAGCACTTTCCGGTGATCGGCACGGCGTGGTGCACACGGGCGCGCTGCGCCGTCCGGAGGCGATCGCCTGCATCATGCCCGCATCGCGAGCGACTGCATGAAGGCCGCAAGCTGGCCTGGATGATCCCATCCCCGGGCGAGCCGGACGATCTCCGCGCCGCGATGGATCGCCACCGAAGGCATGGCGGCCGGACGGCCAGGGCGGCCCATGTCCCCTGCCCGCACCATCGGGCTCGTCTCCGGCACGTAGGATACGCACGACGTCCAGCGCCTAAACAGCAGCAGCAACCTGGGCGCGTTCGCCGGTCGAGCGGGCATGTGCATGCGTGTTCGGAGGAGACAATGTGCTGGCGCGGTTCAGCCACGCAATCCGCGGACGACAATCGCCCGCTCGTCCTTCTCGGTGACCTCGTGCCCGCATGGCGCATGCAGGCAGCGACGTCCTCCTGCGTCCCGCATGGCCGGCAAGGCACAGCGGCAGCGCGGTGACCGGACCATGTACAGGCCATGAATTTGCCGACACCCGGGCCGTTGATTTCCCGGGGCGGCAATCCGATCCTGGATGTCCCCATGATCCCTGTCACCGCCACCATCGCTCTGGATGATTCCGAGTTGGAGGAGGTGTTCCTGCGTGCGTCGGGGGCGGGCGGCCAGAACATCCAGAAGGTGGAGACGGCGGTTCAGCTGCGCTTCGATGTGCGCCGGTCGCCCAACCTGCCGGATCCCGTGCGGGAAAGGCTGATGCGGCTTGCTGGCCGTCGGCTGACGGCGGAGGGCGTGCTGGTCATCACTGCGCAGCGCCACCGGACGCAACAGCGGAACCGGGAGGATGCCCTCGAACGCCTCCTGGCCCTGATCCGCGAAGCAGCCGCACCACCCCCGCCGAAGCGACGCCCGACCAAGCCCACTCGCGCTTCCAGGGTCAGGCGGCTGGAAGGGAAGAGTCGCCGTGCCGGCATCAAGCGGCTGCGTGGGAAGCCGCCGAGCGACTAGCGGAGCGCCACCCTGATACGGGGATGGGCTGCGCGCCTATCGCCGACCGATGGCACCGCTGCTGTCCCGGCCGCCAGGGGTACCCACGGCGGGAGGTGAGGCTCGACGCAGGTGTTCACGCCACAGCGCCCGAAGGCCCGACGACTGGCACAGACTTCTCGGCTGTCGTTCACGCAGTGGTTTGCGGACAGGTGGACGACCATTCGCTGCCCATCCCCCAGCACCTGCTGCTCCGGACGGTCGGCGCTCCAGCCCTGGTCCTGCGAGAACGAGACATGAACCTCCTGCAGGACGAGGTGAGGATACGGCAGGGGCGCATGGGAGGCCTCCCGCTGCATCGCCACGAGGTGCGGCCCGGGCGGCATCCTGCGCCATGCGCGTTTCGCCGGATGCCGCCCTGCATGTCACGGAGGTCGTGGAAGGCTACAGATCCTTCAGCACGGTCCAGAGATTCGCCTTCGCCTCGAATCCGATGCCTGGCACCTCTGGCATGCGGATGCGGCTGTCCTGCACCGGCGTGCTGTCGGCGAAGCCGCCGAAGGGGGCGAAGACCTCCGGATAGCTTTCATTGCCCCCAAGCCCCAGGCCCACCGCGATGTTCAGCGCGAACTGGTGCCCGCCATGCGGCACGCAGCGGCGCGGAGACCAGCCGTGCTGCTGCAGCATGGTCAGCGTGCGGATGTATTCCACCAGCCCGTAGGAGAGTGCAGGGTCGAACTGCAGGATGTCGCGATCCGGCCGCAGACCGCCGTGCCGGATCAGGTTGCGCGCATCCTGCATGGAGAACAGGTTCTCGCCCGTGGCAATCGGTGGGGCGTAGTGCTCCGCGAGCGTCGCGTGAGTGGCGTAGTCCAGCGGATCCAGCGGCTCCTCGTACCAGCGCAGGCGATAGGGAGCGAGGGCGGCGCCATAGGCCAGGGCCGCATGCAGGCCAAAGCGCCCGTTCACATCCACGCAAAGGCGCGCGCCGTCGCCGCCCAGCAGCTTCAGCACGGCTTCGATGCGCGCGACATCCTCCTTCAATGCATCCTTCAGCGGCGTGCCGAGCGCGCCGCCGATCTTCATCTTCACCACGCTGTAGCCGAGGTCGAGATAGCGCTTCATCTCCTCGATCAGTGCCTCCACACCTTTCCCGGGGTAGTAGTAGCCTCCGGCGGCGTAGATCCAGGCGCTCTCGTCGGCCTGGCCCTGGCGGAAGCGGTTGGCCAGCAGCTTCCATAGCGGCAGGCCCTCGAGCTTCGCCGCCGCATCCCACAGCGCCATGTCCAGCACGCCCACCGCGACGCTGCGGTCGCCATGGCCGCCGGGCTTCTCGTTCTTCATCATCGCCGCCCAGGCTCCCGCCGGCTCCAGCCCACCCTCGGGGTGGGCCAGCGTGGCCTCGGGCGCTTCCAGCAGGCGTGGGATGAAGCGCTCGCGCAGCAGCCCAGGCTGGGCGTAGCGGCCATTGCTGTTGAAGCCGTAGCCGGTGGCCGTCCGCCCGTCGCCGGTCTCGACCGTGACGGCGACGACGCTCGCCGTCATCTTGGAAAAGTCGATATAGGCGTTGGCGATGGCGCTGGCGATCGGCACCACCGCGTCGCGGACGGAGGCGATGCGCATCAGACTGCGCCCTTGGCGCGCAGCTCCGCCAGCTCCTGCTCGCTCACACCGAACTCCGCCAGCACCTCGGCGGTGTGCTCGCCACGCTCCGGCGTCGGGCGGCGCGGCGGCTCGGCGCCCACCAGCCTCATCGGCGAGCGCACCAGCGTGACCTCGCCGAGCTTCGGATGCGGCACGGTCCAGGCCAGGCCGAGGTGCTTCACCTGCTCATCGGCGAAGACCTGGTCCATGGTGTAGACCGGGCCGCAAGGCACGCCGGCGGCGTTGAAGGCACGCACCCATTCGTCGGTCGTCTTCGTCGCCAGCACTTCCTGAAGCAGGGCATTGACCTTAGCGCGATTCTTCGAGCGCAGCGCGTCGGTCGCCATGTCGGGGTCCTTCGCCTGCTCCTGGATGCCGAGCGTCTCGACGATGCGCCGCCACATCTCGCCACCGCCGCCAGCGATGTTCACCACGCCGTCCTTCGTGCGGAAGAGTCCGGTGGGGATGGTCGTAGGATGGTCGTTGCCGGCCTGCGGCGGTACCTCGCCCTTCATGGTCCAGCGCGTGGCCTGGAAGTCCATCATCGCCACCATGGCCTCCAGCAGCGAGACATGCACCCAGCGGCCCTTGCCCGTCGCCTCGCGCTCCAGCAGCGCCACCAGGATGCCGATGGCGCAGTAGAGGCCGGCGGAGAGGTCCGCCACCGGGATGCCCGCGCGCACCGGCCCCTGGCCCGGCAGGCCCGTCACACTCATCAGCCCGCCCATGCCCTGGGCGATCTGGTCGAAGCCCGGGCGCTTGGCATAGGGCCCGTCCTGGCCGAAGCCGCTGACCGAGCCGAGCACGATGCGCGGATTGATCGCCGAGAGGGCCTCGTAGTTGATTCCGAGGCGATCCTTCACATCGGGGCGATAGTTCTCCACCACCACATCGGCCTTGGCGACCATGCGCCTGAACAGCGCCAGGCCGTCGGGATGCTTCAAGTTCAGCGTGATGCCCCGCTTGTTGCGGTGCACATGCTGGAAGTCCGGCCCATGCCGGTCGCCGCCCAGCCCCTTTCCGGTGTCCACCTCGTCCGGCGCCTCGATCTTGATGACATTGGCGCCCCAGTCGGCGAGCTGCCGCACGCAGGTGGGGCCGGCGCGGACCCGCGTGAGGTCGAGCACGGTGAAGCGGGCAAGTGGCAGCATGGGTATGGCCCTCCGTGGTCCGATGACGTACCGCCACATTGCCAGGAAGCCCCGGCATCGCAAGGCGGCTTGAACAACGCCCTGGATACCGGCACCTAGGCAGGTCCGAGACCGGGAGGGACCTCCATGGAGGAACTGCTTTACGAAGTGCGGGACGGCATCGGCTTCGTCACGCTGAACCGCCCGCAGGCGCGCAACGCCCTGACATTCCCGATGTATGAGCGGCTGCGAAGCCTCTGCGGCGAGGTGGCGGAGGACCGCTCGATCCGCGCTCTGGTCATCACCGGCGCCGGGGAGAAGGCCTTCGCCGCCGGCACCGATATTTCCCAGTTCACCGAGTTCCGCACCGCGCAGGACGCGCTTGCCTATGAAAGCCGCATCGACCGCGTGCTGACGGCGCTGGAGGAATGCCCGAAGCCCACCATCGCCGCCATCGCAGGCGCCTGCACCGGCGGCGGAGCCGGCATCGCCGCGGTCTGCGACATCCGCCTCGCCGCCGCCAACGCCCGCATCGGCTTTCCCATAGCGAAAACGCTGGGCAACTGCCTCTCCATGGCCAACTACGCGCGGCTGGCAGCCCTGATCGGGCCGGCACGCGTCATCGACCTGGTCTACACCGCCCGGCTGATCGAGGCGGAGGAAGCGAGAGCCATCGGCCTGGTCTCCGAGGTGCTGCCCGACCATGCCGCGCTGCAGGCCCGCGCCGAGGCGCTTGCCCGCACCATCGCCGGCCACGCGCCACTGACCTTGCGCGCGACCAAGGAGGCAATGCGCCGTCTGCGGCTGGCCGCACGCCAGGTGGAAGGCGATGACCTGGTGACCATGTGCTTCACCAGCAACGACTTCCGCGAGGGGGTGGACAGTTTCCTTGCCCGCCGCCCTGCGAACTGGACCGGCACCTGAACTGCCGGAGCAAGCCGCGGGAAGTTGGGACCTTCGTCCCCATGGCAGGGTACAGCCGTCCCAGCCAACCTGCGGTTTGCTCCAGTGGTATGCGCTGGTTCCTTCATCCTCTGCCACGGCCCGGTCTTTTTCAACAGAATTCACCCGAAGAGGACTTAACGCGTCTTCTCCCATTCCATCATTGTCAGCCACGGCACGCGCCGATAGCTGTCCACTTCCTCCGGATCACCTCCGCAGGGTGGGGGTTCATCGAAAAAGCGCAGAACCAAGCCTTGGGCGAGCAGCAAGCGCATGTAGAAGCTGAGCGGCCGATGCCAGTTCTTGATCCGGATGCCGCGCCACTCCATCCAGAGTTCTCGCTCCTCCAGATAATGATCGATGCAGAAGCGCGGCTCCAGCTCCTTTGACCAACCGCCGGAATTCGCCGTGGCAAAGCTGGCGAGATTGGCGATCAGGAGCCTGCCGCGAGGTTTCAGCACGCGAGCCATTTCCCCGATCGCTCGCGCCGCGTTCGGAATATCGGTGAGCGTCAGATAGCTCACAACCAGGTCGAAGGTTTCATCCGGGAAGTCGAGTTCCTCTGCCGAACCGAGGCGATAATCCCCCTCGGGGTCACGGCGACGCGCTTCCTCGATCAAGGTCTCTGTCGGATCAATGCCGATGACGGAAACACCAACCGCGCTCAGCATCCGAGAGAACCGACCTTCTCCGCATCCGACATCCAGGGCATTCTTGACGTCGCCACCGCGGACACGGTGCATCATCGGGGCATCGAGCACGAACTGTCGGCTGAAATCTCCATGATCGCCCATGGCGGCGATCCATGCAGTTGCCGATGTCTTCCATCCATTCGTCATCGGTATCGACCCTGAGCAGACTCTCGCGGAGCAGCCCGACCCTTGACACGTCGCGTCGGCGCGGCGACCTATCCTTCAGGCGCGGCGTACTGCACGCCGTGACCTCATCCGACCAACGAGTCCTGTCGAAGGGCGGTCCGGATGCTCGGCCCGGCAGGTGGAAGGTCGCACTCTATGACCGCCACGCCGTGGCTACCACTTGTTGTCAAAGCCCTAGCAACCGCCCTGCTTGTCATTTCCGCTTCCAGAGCCGCTGAAGCTCTCGGTCCGGTCTGGGGTGCCATCATTGCCAGCCTGCCTGTCTCGGCGGGGCCAGCATATGTCTTCCTGGCCATGCAGCACGGGCCTGAATACGTTGCTGCGAGTGCGCTCAACAGCGCTGTGGCGAATGCGGCAACCGGACTGTTCCTCATCGCCTATGGCGTGATGGCCAGCCGCCTGCCCCCGTGGCGCTGCCTTGCCGCCGCAGTGGCCATCTGGCTGATGGCGAGCATGGTATTGCAACAGGCTGTCTGGACCGTGGCGACAACAGCCGCGCTGAACCTCTCCGTTTATGGTTTGGGCTTGGTCCTCGTGAATAGAAGCGGGACTGCCGAACCAGGACCGGTGCGGCAGTTGCAGCGTCGATGGTTCGATCTGCCTCTCCGCGCAGTCCTGATCGCCGCCTTTGTCTCGCTCGTCGTTGCAGGCAGCGCCGCTCTGGGTCCGGCTGTGACCGGCTTCGCCGCCGTCTTTCCAGTCAGCCTCATCAGCCTGATTGTCATGTTGCAGCCACGGCTGGGTGGCCCGGCGACGGCAGGTGTGGCGACAAAGGCCCTCGCACCGATGCTGGGGTTCGGCGTGATGCTCCTCGTGATGCACCTGGCTATCCGGCCGATAGGAGTTGTGGCGGCCATCGGTCTTGCCCTTGCGGTTTGCGTCCTGTGGTCTGGCGCCCTGCTTCTAATCCAGGTACGGCGCGCCGCGGGGTAGGAGATCGTGCATGCGAGGCGAATCCGGAAAGGCGTGCCGCTCCTCTGCACCCTTGCGCGGCACCGATCCTAGGACGGCCGATCCGTTCGCGCCCTCATCGCTCTGTATGCGTGTGCCATCATGTCGAAAAGACGTGGCACGCGCCTTGGGGCTGAAATGCACGAGGACATGGCCAGGAATGCCACGGGTCAGCGCCAGTCAGCCCCTCCACACCGGCCGCGAGCGACCGCTCCGCTACGGACGGCCGTCCGCAAGCAGCTGATCGAAGACGTACTCGTTGTGCGCCCCGGCGGCGGGCCCGGTCCAGCGCACCATATCGGGTGGACTGACACCGTCCAGCCGGAAGGGTGCCGCAGGGTGCAGCACGCGGCCGACCAGCGGGTCCTTGACCTCCATCACCAGCTGCCGCGCCCGGAAATGCGGATCCTCGGCGCAATCACGAATGTCGTACAGGCGCGAGCAAGGCACTTCCGCCTGCTCCAGAAGGCGTTCCGCCTCGGCCACCGTCCTGGTCCGCGTCCAGGCGGCGATGGCGGCGTCGAGCGCGGCGACGTTCTCGCAGCGCACGATGTTATTGGCGAAGCGTGGATCCTCGGAGAGCTCCGGCCTGCCGATCGCGGTCATCAGCCGGCGGAAGATCAGGTCGGAATTGCCAGCGATCGCCAGCCATTTGCCGTCGGCGCAGGGATAGGTGTTGGTCGGCGCGGCCGTCGGGATGGCGGCGCCCGCGGGCTGCCGCACCCAGCCGAACAACCCGTATTCCGGCAGCATCCCTTCCATCAGGCTGAAGACGGAGGAGACGAGGTCCACGTCGATGATGCGCCCCTTCGCGTCCGGCCCCGCCCGGTCGCGCCCCCAGCAGGCGGATACGACGGCCATCGCCGCGTACATGCCCGCCAGGTCGTCGCTGATCGAGACGCCGCAGCGTGGCGGCGGGTATTCCGTCTGTCCCGGATTGGCGGTGAGGTGCCTGAGGCCCCCCATCGCCTCGCCGATGGCACCGAAGGCCGGCTTGTCGCGATAGGGTCCGTCCTGGCCATAGCCGGAGACGCGCGCGATGACGAGGCGCGGGTTGACGGCGTGCAGCGCCTCCGGCCCCAGGCCGATGCGTTCGAGGTAGCCGGGGCGGAAATTCTCGACCAGCGCATCGGCACGCTTCACCAGGCGCAGCACCTTCTCGCGCCCCTCGGCGGACTTCAGGTCCAATGTGACGCAGAGCTTGTTGCGGCCATGAATGCTGAACCAGACGGCATGGCCGCCGACCTGGCTGCCCCAGCCCCGGATCGGGTCGCCCTCCGGCGGCTCCACCTTGATGACCTCGGCGCCGAGATCGGCCAGCAGCCGTGTGGCGAAGGGCCCGGCGATGTAGTGGCCGAGTTCCAGGAGCTTCAGGCCGGCGAGCGGCAGCGGGGGCGATGGCGGCGCGGTCATGATCCGTCACCGATAGCCGGCGCCCGCGCGCGCGAAAAGGCGTCACCCATCAACCCGACGGCAAGAATTGCCGGTTACAGACCGGGCGGGGCCTGATCTCGCCCCGTCTCTCCCGAGGGTGCCGGCGGCCACAGCCGGCGTGAACTGGCGGGGATGCGCCCCATGCGGGCCATCCCCGTCCCTTTTCGGCCACCGGCGCTCTTCCCCGCGGCTGCCGGATGGAGCCCCGAGCCGCGCCGGGCCCGGAGCGACCGCTCAGACCTCCTCGTCGTATCCGCCGGCGTCGTCATAGCCGGCGCCGTCGGCAGCAGCGTCATCCTGTGCGGCCCAGGCATCCTGGCCATCCCAACCGGCCTGCTGGCCGCTGTCCTGGCTGGCCAGGCCCTGATCGGCCGCAGCCGCGCCGGGGTCGGTCCAGGGCGAGGCGCTGGGCACCGCCTCCTGCCCGAAGGCGCCGCCATCCGTGACGGCCGCATGCGCCGCGCCGTCGCCCGAGAAGGCATTCATCAGCATGTTGCCCAGCACCATGCCGCCGGCTACGCCAGCCGCCGTCATTGCCGCCGTCGCCAGGAAGCCCGGGCCGCTGCGGCCGGGCTGCATCATCGCCGGGTTCACGCCGCCCGGCGGGGGCAGCGGATGCGGGCGCGGCGGCATCGGCTGAGAGCGGCCGCCACCGCCGAACATGCCGCCGAAGAGCCCACCCCTGCCCTGCGCCGCCTGGGCCTCGCGCCGGGCGTTCTCCAGCTCCCACTCCAGTTCCTGGATGCGGTTCTGCGCCTGGGTCAGCGCATGCTCCTGCACGAAGGCGGTCTGCGTGATGCGATAGCGCGCCTCCGGATGGCGGTTGAACAGATCGGCGATCAGGGCGTCGGCCTCCTGATCCACCGGGGGCAGCGGTGGACGCGACTGGGTGGAAGGCACGCTGCCGCCCCAGGGGCCCGCCTTCGGCGCCGCGGCGGAAACGCCTGCCACGCGCTGCACGAACTCGGTGATGATCCGGCGCTCTTCGTCGGTCATGATGTCTGTCTTCTCCCTGGTCCGCCTTCCCGGCGGCCGGGCATCCTTTTCCCGGATGCTCCGGCCTTGCGGACCACGCCGCGCGACGTGGCCCGCCCTCGCTGCGCTTTCAAGCCGATCGGACGGCGTATCCGCAGCGGTCAGGCAATCCGCGCCGGAAGGCCCAGCCGGCGCCACTCGATGACAGGACAACGATCCTGCACGAAGCGCAGCCCCGCGGCCCGCGCGCGCTCTCCCGCCGCATCGTCCATGACGCCAAGCTGCAGCCAGACCGTGCGCGCGCTGAGGCGGATCGCCTCATCCACCACTGCGCCGGCATCCTGGCTGCGCCGGAAGACGTCCACCATGTCGAGCGGCGCTGCCTCCTCCAGCCGGCCGGCCACCGCCGCACCATGCAGGTTGCGCCCCGCGATGCCCGGATTCACCGGCGTGACGGCATAGCCGCGGTCCACCAGGAAACGAGCAACGCCAAAGCTCGGTCGCTCCGGGCGGTCGGATGCGCCGACCACAGCGATGCGGCGGGTGGAGAGCAGGATCTCGCGGATCTCGTCGTCGATCATGCGGTGGCCTTCGTGCTCGGGGAGGGCGGAATCACGGCATTCTGTGGCACCAGAACGCCACCAGGCCCGTGCGTTCCCCTTGGCGCCACAGGGCGTCCGCCGCCGTGAGGCGCCGGATCCCTGCGCTTCCAGATCCAGAGGTGCCGCGATCCCGCCCCCGCGGCGGCGGGATCGCGGCGGCGCATTTCAGACAGCGGCGGGAGACAGCCGTACTGCTAGGCAGCGCGGCGCCTGTCCAGCCGCCGGCGCACATTGGACAGCAGCTGCGCCGAGGCAGTGCTGCCCGGCTCCATGCCGGCGGCCGCTTCCGCATGCGGCAGAGCCTGCTGCGGCCTGTTCCCCTTCAGCAGGGCGGTCGCCAGCAGGTGGTGCGCCTTGCCGTTCTCCGGCGCGACGGTGGTGGCCAGGCTGAAGGCGGCAATGGCATTCACCAGGTAGCCGGCTTCCAGCAGCACCTTGCCGGCCTCGAGGAGCAGTTCCGGTCGCCCTGCCATGCCGAGCAATGCGTTGCCGCCAAAGAGCTCGGCCGGTGGCTGGGCCTGGAGCGCCTTGTAGGTGGTCAGAAGAGGCTTCCAGGCCTGGGTGCAGTAGGGGTGCCGCTCCACGACGCGGCGCAGGCGCTCGGCGGCAGCAGCATGCTGTTCGGCGCGCGCCTCCCGCTGTGCCAGCCGGATCATGAGCTCGGGGTGTTCCCCGGCCAGGGCGATCGCGGCCAGCAGCCGGTCGGAATGGCCGGACGGAAGCGGCTCCGTCTCGTCGATGGCGATGATCAGCCCCTGCAGCATATGACCTTCGTAGCGGCCCTGCGGCAGCATCCGCTCGTAGCCGAAATGCGGCGTGCGGCTGATGACGTGGTCCTCGAAGGCGCCGAGCAGATCGGCGTCGAAATGCGGGCTGTCCTCGACCACGCGCGGCTTGAAGGTGCCGGGCTTCTTCGTGCTGGTGCTGACGCGGACCGCCTTCGCTTCCTCGACCACGGCCTCCACCCGGGCGCGGTCGGCGGTTCCGAGCGCGGCGCGCACGACCTGCTCCACCGCATCCGCGGGATGGTTGGAGAGGAACTGATAGTCCAGATAGATGCCGTTGGGCACGCGGCTGCTAAGCCACTTGTCGTGGTACCGGCGGTAGTACACGGCCTTCACGGCAAGCCAATAGGCGTAGTGCTCGCGGCTCATGCGGTAGTTCAGGCTGATGCGCCCGAGGCCGTCCTGGACATCCAGTTCCCGATCCGACAGTGCCTCCGGGACCGGGTGCCGGTACTGCAGCACATAGACGGCATCGGGGACGTCCTTCGGAACTTCCATGTCCCGATCGTGGCTCTTCTGGAAGATGACGGAATAATCACCTCGACGGGTGCAGGGAACGTTCCTGCAGCAGTCCCTCGGCGAGTAGAACTCGCAGTAGTGCATATCCGCACCGAAGTACTTCGTCATCAAATTCTGCAGGAAATGATGGCCCGACCGCGGGATGGACGCGCCGATCAGGATCTTCGGGGATTCGATCATTCGTTCCTCGGAGGCAGGCGCTTGCGCCGTCTTGCCGGTGCCCCGCGTGGACAGCACGGCCCGTGCGGAGATGCAACCTAGTCCGGCGCTGAAATGCGGACAAGCGGAAGCCGCGATGCGGCGCCGGAGCGACGCGCTCGTGACCCTCCGTCACGCCTCACCGGGAACCTGGTCCAGCCGCTGCTGGCGCCCCTGGTGGGCGACGATACCGTGCCGAGGTGCTTGCGCTCCGCGCGTCCCTCTGCAAAGCCTTGGGCGGCGGGGGCCTGTAGCTCAACGGTCAGAGCGGGCCGCTCATAACGGCTTGGTTGCAGGTTCGAGTCCTGCCGGGCCCACCGCGCCCGGCCATCGGCATCGATCCGGCCCTGCCGGATCCGGGAGGCCGGCCGGGCCAAGGCCGACCTCCCTCGCCGAGGTACCGGTCAGGCCGCCTTGCGCTGCGCGGCATCGATGACTTCGTCCATGGCCGGCTTGATATGGCGCATGAACAGGTCGAGGGTCTCGATCACCACCTCCTTCGGCGTCTGGGCGTAGTGGTTGATCAGCGTGATGTACTCCGCCGGGAAGACCTTCCACTGCTCGATCATCTGCCGCCGAACGCTTTCGACAGTGCCGAACACGAAGAGGCCGGAGTTCACGAGCGAACCGAAGTAGTCGTCGTTCTCCACCTTCCGCCGGCCCATCGCGGCGTAGAAATTCTTCCAGATGTCCAGATCGTAGGAGCGGATGCGGTCGAGCGCGTCCTCCTCGCTCTTGCCGATCTGGATCCAGCGCACCAGGCACTGGTTCTGCCCGGGGCCGAACTGGCGGCCCGATGCGGCAGCCGCCTGGCGGTAGTGTTCCGCGAGCGGCCCCGCGGCGCCGATTGAGGTGAAGTAGGTCGGGATGAAGCCGTGCTTGCCGCAGAAGGCGATCGTCTCCGGGCTGCCGCTGCCGGAGACGAAGACCGGCGGATGGGGCCTGGTCCAGGGCGCCGGGCAGACCGAGACGCGGCGTGTCGCCCCCGTCGTCTCGTCGATCTCGCCCGGCGCGCCGAGCCGCTGGGTCACGCCCGCCCGCGCCAGCGGCCAGTCCTCCACGCCCGTGTCGTAGGGATAGGGGATCTGCCAGTTCAGGCCCCTGTGGGAGAAGCTCTCCTGCGTCCAGGCCTTGAGCACGATCTCGACATTCTCCTCGAAGATCGCGCGGTTGCGCGCATCGTCCTCCTTGTCCTTGGCGACCGTCGTCGCGGTGGAGAAGCCCGCCTGCTGCGTCTGCGGATTGTAGATGGCCGCCTGCGGCGACTTCGTCGCGCGCGCGCCGAGGTGCTGGCCGAGCACATTGGTCCAGCGCGACTGGTAGCCGCGCGCGAAGCCGACGAAGCTGCGGCCGCGCGCGAGGTGGTTGACGATCGCGGCCTCCTCGGCGACCCGGATCGGGTTCTGCGTGCTCATCACATAGCCGAGCGTGCCCACATGGATGTTCCTGGTGATCGCCGCCCAGTAGGCATCGAGCGTGCCGGGGCTCGGGCCGACCTCGTATCCCTCGGACCAGAAATGGTGCTCGATTCCGGCGACACCCCAGACGCCCATCTCGTCCGCGGCCTTGACCACATCCGTGTAGCCGTGGATCGCCTCGTGGTAGAGTTCGCTGTTGCGCCCGATGGGGCGGAGCGCGGCGCGCTCAGCCTCGTCGCGCGCGGGCATCACGGGATAGACGACCGTCATTGGCTTGAGCATGGAATTATTCCTCCCTCCGGCGCGCTGGCTACGCCGGTCGGCAGGTAGACTATCGGCCGGGCAGGCGCCGTCAAACGCGTCCGCTTGCCCATCTCCGGCCCCGCCACAGCCGCCAGCGGCGGAATGGCGGTCGCGCCTGGGCGCCCGTCACGGCGCAGGCTGCGTCCGGGGCACGCGCGTTCCCTGGGCCCG
>Ga0180217_1002756_pt1 | contig 15601 bp, 13 predicted proteins | sample eDN3rd37CBELigOP_FD_128521 | JGI IMG/M metagenome (GOLD analysis project Ga0180217, IMG submission 128521) | Enriched Organic Plus compost microbial communities from Emeryville, California, USA - eDNA 3rd pass 37_C BE-Lig OP (version 2) (version 2) ... | reverse complement strand
GCGCCCCATTTCCGCCGTTCGGTTGGATGCTAGGCCCTTCCCGCAAGCCGACATCGCTTGACGCCTAGCGGGGTGCCGGTCGATTGCTTGGGCTTACGTGTTCGAATCCCGTTCGGCCCGCCACTTGCCCTCGCGAAAGCATTCTCCCGATCCGGCTGCGGCCGGATTTTTCCGTTATATTCAAGGGTTATGCGGGTGGGGCTCAGCACTGACCTCTAAGCCTGGAGGCCCGAAAGCGGTCTCTCAGAGCCGTTATTCTCCGGACCTCATGACTGCGCCCGTTTGGTGAATTTCTTATAAGCCATTGTAAGGGAAAAAGAAAATCTAGCGTCCGAAATTGCTTGGATTGGAGTCGCGTTTGCGTCTGCCGCGACCGGGTTCGGAAGTTCTCACGCCATGGCCCTTTCCAACCTCTGCTTCCGACGCTCCCAATCGGGCATCACCTTGTCGAGCAGCTCGAAGAAGGCAGCACCGTGATGAGGCTCCGCCACATGGCAGAGCTCGTGGGTGATCACGTAGTCGATGGCGTCGACCGGCGCCTGCACGAGGCGGCGGTTCAGGAGCAGGCGTCCGGCCGGCGACATGGACCCCCATCGCTGCCGGGTCTGGCGCACGATGAGACCCTTCGGCCTGAATGCCTCCGGATCCGGGAAGTGGCCGAGACAGAGCTCGATCCGCTCCGGAAACTTGATGTGTGCCCGGTCCCGGTACCATGCCTCGACCAGTTCGCGCGTCACCTCCGGCCTGGTCGGCCGGTGTGTCTGCACGACGATGAAGCCGCGGATCAGCTTCACGCTTTCCTGGACATGCGGGACGACCTTCAGCCGGTACTGGCGCCCGAGGTAGAGATGGGTCTCACCGGCGATAAACCTGCGCTCCGGTGTTCTTGGAAGGAACTGGGCGAAGTACCGCTGCTGCCGCGTCACCCATGCCGCGCGCTTCCGCAGCTTGGCTTCTATGGCGTCGAGCGTCGCGTCCTCCGGGGCCGCGATCACCACCGAAGCATCCGGCTCGACAGCGATCTCTAACGTCTTCCTCGGACGGCGGACGATCTCGTACCGGATCTCCTGCTCGCCGTACTGCAGGCAGTGCAGTTCCCGCGTCATGCCGCGAACCGGGCCCGAGCAAGATCCATGATCTTGAGTTCGAGATCGTCGAGCACCTCCACGGGCAGGTCGACGCCCCTCTCGTCACGCAGAACGTCGAAGAAGTAGTCATCAATGGCATTGCGCAGTTTGTTCTGGGCCACTTCGTTCGACCAGATGTCGACGATCAGGTGGGACTTGATGATGTCGATGATCTCCAGGGCGATGGATGCTGCTTCGTCGCCGGCCACCGGCTCATCGTCCTTGATCTTGAGCTGACCTTCCAGGACGCCGAAGAACGCCTGTGCATCCTCATCGCCCCGGATGCTTTCGGGAACATCCCGGCCCCGATCCTTGCGTGCCACCTTGCTCGCGAGGCCCACGACGCTGTTCAGGTACTCGCGCTCGGAGAGCCGCTTCTCGCGATAGGCGCGAATGGTCTCTTCGAGCAGCTCGGAGAACTGTTTGTAGAACGTCGGGTCCTCATCCATCTTCTCGGTGATTGCCCGCCGGGTGGCGCTGGCGATGCGGTCCGCCCTCGAGGCTTCGGAGACGCCCGTCTCCTCGACGACCGCCTTCAGCGCATCAGGATCGTTGATGTTCACCACCTCGATGATGGTCTCGGCAGGCATCGCTACGACATGGTCATCGAGCAGCTTCTGGATCTTCGGCTCGAACTCGCGGACATCGACCGTCTCCTGGTAGCGGAGCTGGACCGACCGCTTGAGTTCGGAGAACTGCTTCCAGTCCCGCTTCAGGGCGTCGACCTTGGCCTCGTCGAAGACATCGAACAGCTTGTCCGACGAGAGCGATATGTGCAGGCACCGGCTGAAAGCCTTGAGGCGCGCGTAGAACTCATGGCGAAGCGACTCGTCGGCAAGGTGCTGCTCGAACTGCTCCATGTCCTTCTTGTTCCGGACCGGCTTGAACAGGTCCCAGAGCTGATCGTGCAGCTGGGGCAGCTTGCGGATCTCCTCGCGGACGTCACGCACCGTCTCGGCGAGGTCCGCCGCCTCGTACCCCTCGAATGCGCTATAGGTCGTCAGGGCGCTGTCGAGCTCGCCCAGCAACCCTTCGTAGTCGATGATGAAGCCGAACTGCTTCTCCGTGCCACCGTCCTCGTAGAGCCGGTTCACGCGCGCAATCGCCTGCAGGAGGTTATGTTCCCTCAGGGACTTGCAGACGTAAAGGACCGTGTTACGGGGCGCGTCGAAGCCGGTGAGGAGCTTGGAGACGACGATCAGGATCTCTGGATCGCCGGAGCCCTTGAAGGCGTCGATGATCTGGCGGTTGTACTCTTCCTCGGTCTTGTACCGCGCCATCATTGACGACCAAAATTTCCGCACGAGATCCTTGGATTCCTGGTCGACCTCCTCGTTGCCCTCGTTCTCGTCCGGCGGCGAGATGACGATCGCGCTCGACACGTGGCCGATCTCGTCGAGGACCTCCTTGAAGCGGACGGCCGCCGCTTTCGACGGGGCGATGAGCTGCGCCTTGAAGCCGGTCCCCTGCCAGTGCTGGCGAAAGTGCTCGGAGATGTCGAACGCCTTGGCTCGGATGGCCTGATCGGTCTTGGCCAGGGCGTCCATCCGGGAGAACTTGCGCTTCAGATCACGCTTCTGGTTCTCGGTCAGCCCCTCGCTGATCTTGTCGAACCAACGGTCGATAACGGCGCCCGAGACCTGCTGCTCAACGAGCCGTCCCTCGTAGAGCAGCGGCACGACAGCACCGTCGGCGACCGCCTCGTCGATGGCGTAGCGGTGGATCAGCCGCCCGAAGGTCGACAGCGTATTCTTCTCCTTCTTCAGCAGGGGCGTGCCGGTGAAGCCGAGGTAGCAGGCCTTTGGAAGGAGGCGGCGCATCTTGGCGGCGAATTGGCTGTGGCCGCCGTAGCGCCCCGTCTGAGTCCTGTGGCTCTCGTCGACCAGCACGAAGATGTTCGGATCCTCGTCCACCAGCTTGCTGTTCCTCAGCGCCGTGTCGAACTTGTTGATGATCGTGGTGACCAGCGGAGCCTTGTTGTGGACGAGCTCCAGAAGGTGAGACCCACTCGTCGCCCGAACTGGTTCGAGGTCACAGGACTTGAAGGTGTCCTTGATCTGCTTGTCGAGATCGTCGCGGTCCGTGACGATGAGGATCCGCGGGTTCTCGATGCTCCGCTCGAGAGCGAGCGAGCGCCCCAGCATCACCATCGTCAGCGACTTGCCCGAGCCCTGTGTGTGCCAGATCACGCCGCCCTTGCGGGCGCCGCTCACGTCGTGCTGCTTGACCGTCTCGACCGCGCGGCGGATCCCGAAGAACTGCTGGTGGCGCGCAACCTTGCGGACGCCGCCGTCGAACACGGTGAAGCGGCGGATGAGGTCGAGCAGCCGCTCGGGGCGGCACAGCGCGTGCACCGTCCGGTCCTGAGCCGTGACGGCGCGGTCGCCTTCGGCGGCCATCGCGTCGAAATAGGCGCGTGCGTCCACGAATTCGCCGGAGAAGATGGCGTCCTTCTCCGCCGCCGCAAGGACGCGGTTGGCGAAGGGCGCGATGGCCTCGTCCGTGTCTTCCTCGTCGCGCCAGGTCTGCCAGAACTTCCGCGGCGTTCCGACCGTGGCGTAGCGCGCCTCGTTCCGGTTCATGCCGATCAGCAACTGGGCGAAGTGGAAGAGCTGCGGGATGTTGTCCTCGTTCTGGTAGCCGATCAGCTGGCTGTCCGCCTTCTTCAGGCTTTCTGTCGGCCGCTTGTTCTCGATCACCAGGATCGGGATGCCGTTCACGAAGGCGACGATGTCGCAGCGCTTGGTCTGACTCGACGCGGTCCTCTCGACCGAGAACTCCGCAGTGACGTGGAAGACGTTGTTCTCCGGCCGCTCCCAATCGATGTACCGGAACGAGTAGCTCTTCGAATCGCCGTCGATGGACTTCGTGATCGTCGTGCCGAGGACGAGCGTGTCGTAGATGTCCTGGTTCGTCCCGCGGAGGCCCTTCAGGCGGTCCGGCGTGGGCTTAAGCCGCCGCATCGCCTCGTGCGCGTCCTCGAGGTCGAAGCCGTACTCGCGGCCCCGATGGATAAAGCGGTTGATGCGCATCAGCTGCTCGGCGAGTACGTCGTCCAGCACGACGTTCCGCAGGCGCCCGCCGCGGAGGCGCAGCGCTTCGTCCTGCGAGAGTGGGGTAAATCCGAGGGCGACCAACAGTTGAAGTGCCGGCACCTGAGACTGATGTTTCTCCGCAGCGTTGAAGGTCATGAGCGCTCTCCGAACGCTGCTCCGCGACCCAGCGGAAAGTGCGGTCTGTTAGGGGTCCCTTGACTTCCCAGCCATATGATGACCATATCTACCGCGAGTTCACTGCCCAACGGCCGTGAACCTATCGAGGCCTCGGACGCTGAGCCAGCGTAGCAAATCAGCGTCCTTCTTCCCTTACCGCAGTGCATTGACACAATCCTCTCTCGTCCAGAGGGGAGCGCCGATTATCTTTCCGATGCTGTTGTCCGCTCTGTAGCAGGTGATGAAATTCGCCTTGAGCCGGCCATCACGGCGCTTGCTCAGCGCGATGATGACGACGAAATCGCCCATGACGACGGTAACGCGCCGGGTGGGATCGTGGCGGCGTTCTCGCTTCAACCAACCCTGAAAGCGCTGTGCGCCGGGATCAGCCAAGGCTGCAGCGATCCAGTCCATCCTCTCCGCACGGACAGGGGAGAACACATCGTTCTCGCCGCGCCTGGTTGAGCTCTCGAAGAAGGCGTGGTCGAACTCTTCCCTTCGAAAGAACACGGGGATCCCATCATGTGTGAAGATACCTCCACGGCAAAGCGTTCGCTCGTAGTGCGCACGGTAGGCTGCTTCGTCAGCTAGGTTCAAAAGCGGGGGCATCACCAGCCGCCCTCGAGCCTGATCCGGAAGATATTGAACTTCTCCTCCGACTTGTGGGTTGGGCGCAGCCGGGTTCGGTTCAGACGCCGTTCGAGATGAGCGATCACGCTTTCCTTGGCCGCGCCAAGGCCCTGCCGATCGTTCATCCGCGCCGAGGCAGCTCCGAGCAGAACGTCGCAGAGTTGCAGCAGAACCACTTCGGGAGACGGCAGCGATTGAACGTCACTGATGATCGAGGTCCGGTTGGCATTGTTCAGAACCCGCTTGAGCGTCGAGAGCCGCGTCCTGTCCCGATTGCGCTTCAAGTCGCAGAAAACGGTGTATTCGTTCTGATCGAGGATCCAGTGGTGCAAAACCTGGTAGTAGAACTTGTAGAAGCCCAGCTCGGCGTCGCCATTGTGCAGGCCGAGGTTCATGGCCTGGTGCTCGACAGCGATGCAGCGGAACCGCAGGTCGAGACCGAAGCTCATGAACAGGTCGATGAGATCGGTGTAGAAGCCCACCTTTGACGGTGACACCTTGCGCCACTTCATCTCGCCATGAACGCCATGCTGCTGGCGCAGCCCCGCGATCCGGGCCTTAACCACGTCTCGCAGATCAGCCGGGAGCCACAGACTCCCGATCATCAGGAAGCGCGCGTCGGGGTGAGCCGAGGTGAACAGGTCCGGCAGTGTCTCGTCGCAGTAGACTTCGAACTTCACGGGCTGACCCTCGACTCGCCCGTCAGCAACTTCTGCATGAGGCCGCGTTTCTGACGGGAAACGGCTTCGATCTCGTCCGTGAGAGCATCCAGTTCACGCTGCGACGTCCGGAGGATATCGGTGATGGCCTCCTGTTCGTCCAGCGGCGGGACCGGGAATGGCAGTCGGAAGAACTCGCTCCAGCGGAGGCTTCCGCGCCGGTCTACTGAGGCGCTGGTGCTGACCTCGAAGATGTGCCGGTAGAGTTCGGTCTTCAGAACCGCAAAGGCATATTCGGCATTCACCTGGTCAGGGTCGAAGCGGAAGACAGTGTAGATGGGGCTGACGACGCCGATGTCCGTCAGGTTCTGGAGGCCGATCGACCCTTCCTCGACATGGTTGCTGGGGAAGCCGAAATCGCCGCGCCAGATCTTCTTGTACCCGCTCAGGTCGGCGCTGAAGACCTGCTTCTTAAAGTACTCCAGAGATCGCACGAAACCGTCGTGCTTCGAGCAGGAGAGGACTTCGTGCTGGCCCCCTTCGCCGTTCCGTTCCGAAATTTCTGTGGCCAGATCGCCGATATGCTGGCAACTCCAGGAGCTGGGAAGTTCAAACCACCGGTAGGGCGTGACCTCATTGGTCTTGCGGAAGCGTACAAGCTGCCATCCGCCAAAGACGAGAGCCATCGTGAGCCCGCGGTGCCGCTTGAGCTTCGCCGCGCGGAGGGCGGTGAGCTTTTCGAGCGCCTCGTCCCAGGTCCGCAGGATCTCGGCGATCTTGCGCTGTTCGGGGAGCGGTGGGAGTTCAAAGGAAAACTCACGAAAGTCCGTCAATGACAGGTTGGGCCGAGCTGAATCGGATCGTTCACCGAGAAGGCGTTTTTGAACATGGGGCGCCTGAAGTAGCTGCAGGAAAAACTCGGCCTCAAATTCCGGCTTGAGCCGCAGAACGCAGACAGCCTGATTAACGTTCGCCTCGACATCTCTCAGGTTGAAAAGGCAGGCACGTCCGATGGATGCGCCAACAATGTTGACCAGAATATCTCCGGTTCTTAGACGGCTGTTTCGCGCTTTCCGAGAGAACTCGAGTGGCAGATACTTTGGGTCCGAGACATCGAGGAAGCCGTCCCTGACATTTTCGCTGGTCACGAAAAGCACGCCTTCGGACTGGTATTCGAAGCCCTGCCACTTGGGCGATGAGCCCTTAGTGATCTTCGTCGTCAGGTCTTCGCCAGAAAGCGTTTTCCACCCCTCACGCATCAACGCCGAGCTCCTTCAGATACCCCGCCATCTTTGCCCGCACCTCGGCCAGCTCGGCCTCGATCCGCAGGATGTCCTTCTGCACGGCGGCGACGTCGATCTCTTCCTCCGGCTCGAAGGTATCGACGTAGCGAGGGATGTTGAGGTTGTAGCCGTTCTCGGCGATCTCCTCCGGGCTTGCCCGATGCGAATACCGCTCGACCTCGGCGCGGGTGGCGTAGGTCTCCAGCACCTTGGCCACATGCGCGTCGTCCATTACGTTCTGGGTCTTGCCCGGCGTGAACTCTTTGCTGGCGTCGATGAACAGCAAGTCGCGCCTTTCCGCATTCGCGCCGCCTTCCTCGCGCGAGCGGTCGAAGATCAGGATGGCGACGGGGATTCCCGTGGTGGTGAACAGGTTGGCGGGCAAGCCGACGACGGCGTCGAGCAGGTTCTCCTCGATCAGCTGCTGCCGGATGCGCCCCTCGGCCCCGCCGCGGAACAGCACGCCATGCGGCACGATCACCGCGACACGGCCGGACTGGCGCTTGGCGATCTCGATCATGTGGGTGATGAAGGCGTAGTCGCCCTTTGACTTGGGCGGCACGCCGCGCCAGAAGCGCTTGTACTGGTCGCTGTCGGCGTCCTCCGCGCCCCACTTGTCGAGCGAGAACGGCGGATTGGCCAGCACCACGTCGAAGCGCATCAGGTGGTCGCCCTCGACCAGCGCGGGGCTGTTGAGCGTGTCGCACCATTCGATGCGGGCGGCGTCCTTTGCGTGCAGGAACATGTTCATCCGGGCCAGCGCCCAGGTCGCTCCGTTCACCTCCTGCCCGTAGAGGGCGAAGTTCTCGGACCCGACCTCCTGCGAAGTCTGGATCAGCAGTGAGCCGGACCCGCAGGCGGGATCGCAGATCGTGTTGCCGGGCTGCGGCGCGGCCAGCTTGGCCAGCAGGCGGGACACGGCGGTGGGCGTGTAGAACTCGCCTGCCTTCTTTCCAGCGTCCGAGGCGAAGCGCGAGATCAGGTAGATGTAGCACTCGCCGATGATGTCCTCGGTCACCCGCGACGGGCGCAGGTCGAGGGCAGGCTTGGCAAAGTCCTCAAGCATGTTCTTGAGGCGGCGGTTACGATCCTTCGGGCGGCCGAGATTGGCCTCGGAGTTGAAATCGATATTGCGGAAGACGCCCTCGAGCTTGGCCCGGTTTGCGTCCTCGATCTTTTCCAGCGCGATGTTGATCAGCTCGCCGATATTGGCCTCGTTCCGCTGGGCGTGGAGGTCGTAGAAGCTGGCGCCCTCAGGCAGGATGAAGCGCTCGCGCTCGAGGCGCCGGCGAATGCGTGCCTCGTCGTCGCCATACTGCTTGCGGTAGGTCTCGAGGTGGTCGTTCCAGAGGTCCGAAATATACTTCAGGAACAACATCACGAGGATGTAGTCCTTGTACTGAGCGGGATCGACTGCGCCCCGGAAGGTGTCGCAAGCAGCCCAGGCGGCATTATTGACCTGGTCTTGGGTAATCTGGTTGGTCATCAGACAATTTCCTTCTGGTCGGCGGCCTTCGCGGCCTCGCCGAGAATGGCGCTTACGAGTTCTTCCCGGCTAGCGGCGAGCTGTCGAAGCAGTTTCCCCTCCTGCCGAGCCAAGGCATTGAGTTCGACGATGCGCTTCTGCGTGGGCAGGTCCGGGACGGCGATCTCGAGGTTTTCGAGGACCGCCATCGGGATCATCCGGAGGCTTGTGCCCTGTGCTTCCGCGCCGAGCCTGCGCTGCGCGTCGGGCTGGTTGATGGCCCAAGCGAGGTATTCTGGGAGAACGCGGGCCCTGTCCGGACGAACGATCACCAGCGGAACGATGACCACGGCAGGCTCCGGAAGCGGATCGCGAATTGCGGCCGCAGCGTTCGGTTCGCCGCGCGAGCGAAACACGACCTCGCCGCCACGGACAAAGTATCGGTCGGGCAGCTTGCCCAGATCGTACCGTTGGAAGTCTGGACCCGGTGCCGCGCCTTCCGTCCCGACATCACGCAGCTGCAGTGCCGGCACGCCGCCCTCAGGCAGCGGTTCGAGCCTGCCGCGTGCCGTGTAGCCGGAGTGAATATCAGAGAGCTCCGCGAGCCGCATGGAAAAATCCTCTGTAAGGCGCTTACAGAGATCTAGGTTATCTAACCCGACGAGTCAATCGTTCGAATTGCAGTTTTTGTCCTACAGAGAAAAATGCGAGCTCTGCAGCTGCCATGCGAGGGGGAACGGCTCCAGTCCTTGTGCCAGCGTAACCTCCGGCCCCTGCTTCCCGTCCAGGATTGCCTCGACGATGTCCGGCGCTAGTAGCGTCAGGCGAAGGACGCGGGTCAGATAGGACAGCGTGATCTTCTCGCACGCGGCCAGATCGGCGATGGTAGCAAATTCGCCCGAGTCCAGCATGCGCTTCCAGCGGAAGGCGCGCGCCAGCGCCTTGACCAGCGTGTTGTCCGTCCTCCGGTCTGGCCGGACGCCATGGGGAAGCTGCATCTCCTTGCGCCCGCCGCGCTTCACGATGCGGAATGGCAAGTGGATTTTGACCGTCTCGGGGACCGCAGTCGCGCGGGTCATGCCTTTTGAAGCCAGACTGAAAGCATGGGATGCTCCGGCAGTTTTGCATCATGCTATCGCTAAAAGCGGTTATTCCGCTTCCGGCCCCGGAGCTGCCATGCGCACCACGCTACTGTTCCGTTATGCCGGCTAGAGGCCCAAGGCTGCCTCCGCCTGCCTCACAGCTGCCGGATCGAGGCCCTTTAACACTGATCGGGCAAAGCGCGCTGAAGTCCATTTCCACACGCCAAGCGACCTAGCCATGAGTGCCAGCACCACGGTAGAAGCGCCGCGCCCGGGGCCGCTTAGCGCTAGGACCTCTGGAAGTTTCGCCGCTTCACGCACGGGATTGGCGATGTATGGAGGCAACTGGCTCAGGTCCCCTAGGCGGAGCGCCTCCGGGGCATGGGCCCAGTCAATACGCCCGGCGAGTGCGGCAAGAGATGGTTTTCCCACGTCGGTGCCGATCCGGGCAAGGGAGTACAGGACGCCCGGTATTGCCTCCATCGCACCCGGGGACATCGAGTACAGCCGTGCCGGCTGATTTTGGCCGACATTGCGAAGCGAACACAGCGCCGCCACTCCGGACCCGCTTGCAGCCATCAACGGTATCTTGCGGCACGCGGGGAGTTCCTCCTGGGCCTCGCCAGCGGCATCGACCATGACCAGGCTGGTGAGGTGGCAGACAATGCCATGATCGACCGCTACGACTGATGCCTGCTCTTCTGATAGTCGGGGTAATGCCACCGCTGCAGCCAGGGCACCGACAGCACGGGCAAAGGGGGCCGGCTCAACAGCATCCTTATCCGCGGACCATTCTGCGCCTACCAGCGCGCCGCCGATGGAGATCGAGACCTGTGAGGGCGGCCATGAGCTCACTGCAAAATCGATTGGCCGCCGGCGGGCCGAGGCGATGGCAGAGCGCACGGCATCAGCCGGATCGCTGTCTCCAGTCGCAAGGAATATCTCACCGCCGGTGAGCGCCGCAAGGCACCCGACGTTAGCCTCCAGCGCGTCGTCACCGACCAGCACCACCGTGAACCGCCGTCCACTATTGGCGAGCGCCTGAACGTCGAGCGCATGGCTCAGACCGTCGGTGACTACAATAATCTCCCGCGCCGCTGAACCGGCCAGCGCATATTCAATGGCCGTGCCGATCTCGGTACCGCCCTGAGGCTGACCCAGTCTTTCTATGGCTTTGGCCAATGAGACTTCTGCCTTCGAGACGCGCTCGCACGTGTGGTCGAACTGCCAGAGCTCTATCCGATCACCGGGATGCAGAGCCCGCGCCGCCTCTGCGAGGCCAGCCTTGACCGCTTCGTGTTTGGACAATCGACCGCCCGGGCCTAGCAGGGAGGCTGCGCTTCCCATGGAGCCAGACCGGTCAACCAGAACCGCAGCGTCGATATCCGCTCCCTCGATGGCATCAGGCGCGACAGAGACAGTCGCGATTCGTCCGTCAGCCGCACTGCCGCGGCTCACCCCCCAGACATCGCCCGTGACCTCGATATCCACGGGCGCATCCAGCCGAAGCCTAGTCTGCCCCTCAGCCAGGCCACGAACCCTGACGTCTGCACCGCCTGCGTCGACCTCAATCTCCGCTTCATGGGTCACTTGCGGTGAAGTGATCAGGTCGTCGGCGTCGCCGAGCGGCGAACAGCCATAGACATCCCCCAAAGTGGTGGGGATCCGGAGAAGTGCCCTGGTCCCGCCCTGGGACTGCAGCGGCATGATCCAGCGATGGGTGACGGTGATCTCGGCTCCCGGCGGGATGTGGCCGATCGACAGCATATGCACGCCGCGAACCAGTTCCTCGTGCAGGATCGACAACCGGCCCTCGTCGATGCCCTGCTCATAAGTCTCCCGCGCTACAGTCCGCGGCTCAGCACGGGCAAGTAGTGTGCGTCCCCCGATGTCCGCGGAGAGGTGGCACAGCGTGGCGTGGATCGGCACCGGGAAGGTGATGGTCGTCTCGATCGAGGTGTCCGCGCTGTTGCGGAAGCGCTGCTCACGGTTCACGAGAGCCAGCCCGCCGCGGATCGTGACCCGCATGCGCTCCCCAATCAACGGCGTGCCGGAGTGAGCCGGGCAAATTCCGCTCAGGTGCTGGGCGACGACTTGCGAGGTTTCATAGGGGCTAAGCATCCGCGCCATCCTCCGGAGCGATCAGGTCGAGGGCCTGTTTGAGCGAGTGAAGTATCTCGTCCGGCTTAGGTGGCCGGACGATTTTCTGCGGATCGATAATCAGCGTGATCCCAGGGGCAACCTGCACTGGCACGCTGTCACCAGCCGTTCCCGCCACAATCTCCTTCACTCGCGAGGCGGACAGACCAAGCGCACGCAATGACAGGTAGCGCCTGATGCCGCTGAGGTGATCTTCGCCATAGTCTGCATTTGCCCGACCGCCGCGTGGCGGTGGAATGACGCCCTCTGCGACCAGAAACCGGACAAAGCGCGCAGTGACGCGTTCGTCCGCTGCGCTGGCGATCAGGTCCTTCATGATCACTTGGAAACGCCTTTTGACAGTACGTGTGTCAATATCTAGGGGCGGCGATGCTGGGCGTCAATCTGTTTTGACATTAAAATTGTCACAACGGTGGGGTGCTATCTGTCGCCAGCCGACATACCGACTTGTCTGAGGCAGCGGCAGAGCAAATCACAACGTCGCAGTCGCCAGCATGCGCCTGCCGGGTCATCCGTGCCCTCAAGAGCGCAGCCGTTGGGTTGGTCGCCGCTATGCCGCTGAACCAACAGCTGACTTCGCCGAGGCTGGAAGACTCGAAAGAGCTGGCGATTTCGGATCTGTACTGAGAGACTGAGCTGGCGGGGGGAGGCGTCGCTGGCTAACCAACTAGATGCCGCGAAGCCAACGGGGGGAAGTTCGTGGGCGGTTTCCTTGAGTTTCAGCCGACGCGCCAAAATTACTGGCGTGCCATCATCCTGTTCGGTCGCAATGTAGCCTCGTATAAATTTGCGCTCGCGCAGAGTCTCTTGGAATTGCGTGACCGGGGCAGCGACTTGGTGCGGATTGATGACCTGGCCGAGCCATTCGCGCGCCATCTTTGCGGGCATCTGGCGCTCGCTCCCAAACAGTCCACCTCACCCAGCAGTCGTTTCCTGAAGGCCTGCAGCGATTTCAATCAGGGGGCGCTATCGAAAAACGATCTCGTTCTCGTCACTGCACAGCTCGGCTTCAACCACGTCCTTGACGCGTTTCACGTGGTGAACCAGCATCCCGTCGATCTGCGTTTCTTTATCGACGAGAGGAAGGAGAATGGGGGAATTCGGCTGACAGACGACATGCTTCATCTTCAGTCGGATGGGGATGTCAAAGACTTGGAGCGCGAGGTTGAGGGGCGTTGGCGGCTGGTCGAAACGGCCTGGGATCTCGGAGTATCCCGCCACCTAGTCATGATCGACCATGATTCTGCACTCCAGATGTTCACAACCTGGCGGGCCAATCGCAGGGTTCCGGTGACATCGTCACGAAGCGCGCTCAATGGTTACCAGAAAGGGAGATGCTTTTACTGTTTCGATCCGATCTCAACTGATCCTGCGGATGACCGCTGCGCAGACGTCGACCACTTTCTTCCCCATGCGGTTGGAAGCTTGCTCGAGGGGGGCTGCGTCAATGGTGTGTGGAATCTCGTCTTGAGTTGCCGCGAATGCAATCGGGGGCCGGAAGGGAAGTTCGCACTTGCCCCGTCCCTGATACTACTTGAACGACTGCACACCCGAAATGAATTCCTGATAACGAGCCACCATCCGCTTCGTGAGACGCTGATCGCGCAGACCGGGGCTACCGCGCAGGAGCGGAGGGCATTTCTGCAAGCGCGTCACGGCGAAGCTATAGCTGTTCTCATACACACATGGGAGCCCCGGATAAGTGCGGAGCGGGCATTTTGAGATCCTCTTCCTACTATGATGACAATGCGGATGCGTTCATTGCGCAGACAGTCCATGCGGACATGTCTCCAATTTATGCCCGCTTTCTTGCGCATATTCCCCCTGGTGGTGCCATCATAGACGCTGGATCAGGCTCTGGACGTGATGCTGCCTGGTTCCGGGCGGCAGGCTATGATGTCGAAGCCTTTGACGCTTCGCCCGCGATGGTTCAGGCGACGCGCCGACATGCCCAGGTTCCCACTACGCATATGACGTTTGAGAATCTCGAGTTCGCGCGGACTTATGATGGGATCTGGGCGTGCGCCTCATTGCTGCACGTCAGGAAATCGGAACTGGGCGACGTCCTCCGCAGGCTGTTGCAAGCGCTGAAGCCCGATGGCTGCCTGTACTGTTCGTTCAAACAAGGGAGTGGCGAGCGAAGGGTTGAGGGCCGGTATTTCAACGACATGAATGAGGAGCATCTGCGCGCGGTCGTGGAGCAGGCGTCCGGGCAAGTGCTTGATCTATGGACTACCGGCGACGTGCGGGCTGACAGAAGCCGGGAGCGCTGGCTGAATTCCTTGCTCCAGCGGCGTCCAATGAAGTGATCCGCGTGTCGTGACTGGTGTCGGACTGTGCGCCCCTGTCCGTCCTGCCACATGTCCCAAAGGCGCGCGGACCACTAGAGGGTACTGCAGCCAGCAGTCCTTCAAACGTGCTTGTTCGCAGCGCCGGGATCCTCAAACTACGCCGAATGGCGCATCCCGCGGAAAGGCCGGGACGGTTCACACAGCTTGACTTCCTCGGCGCAGCATCCGGGGCGTGCTCCGCGTCGCCACCTCGCCCCGGTTGTGCATGTACAGGGTCGCCGCTGTTGCTGCTCTAAGCGCGCGCGAGAGGAGGCTATGCAGCAGGTGACGTTTAATGCTCGGTCTGTAAGCGTCCTAGCGGCGTTGAACTGGCGTCAGCGCGGTCCCCTGAATGCTCTGGATTAAATCGGCCAGCGGGTTCGTTGGCTGGACGCCGTGATCCAGCCCAACGCGCTCACCATACTTCTTTGGCTTGAGCTTGGCCGCGATCCATTTTCGGGTATCGATCCGCAGCCGGGAACGTTGAACATGCTCCCCGTTGAGTTTGTAGCCGGCTGCGACGCCATCCTTGTCGTGGACCTCCATCCAGTCGTTGGTGGCGTCGTCGGCGATGTCGAGGATCTCCTCCACGAGCACATCAGCAGCCTCGGCTTTAGCCCTCGCGTACTGCTGCGAGAAATCGGGCCGTTCCCGGAGCCACTTGAAGACAGTGCTCATGGAGGGCATCGCCTCGTCGCGACACACGGTGCGCATGGACTTTCCACACGCGATCTCGGCGCAGATATCGTCGGCGATCCCTTGAGTGAAGCTGGATGGGCGGCCTTTCGTCGGCGCATGACCAGAAGCTGGCATTGTTCTCTCGGCCTCCTCGGTGGCTGGGTTTAGGGCGAAGCGGAACTCTTTTTACGATATGTTATACCATACCACACTTCAGGGTGCGGATAGCCGAGCGCCGCGGACTGGTGCATCACCGGCGGCTGTTCACCTCAAAAAACCTCGCCTCGTGAGCCTGCTCCTGTCGATACGTCTGGGAAGCGATCAGCACTTCGTCGACATCCCCTTATGCTCCCACCACCACCACCCCCCTTATATAAAAGGGGGGTGGTGGTGCGCGGAGCATCCGCGCGTGGTTACCCATCTGGGGGATCGTCATCAAGCGTGGTGTCCCCATCGCAGATGGGTTCGATATACGGGCGCTCCTTGCGGCCCGGGTGCCTGTGACGAACAATGCGCAGTTCTCTCGCGCGGACCAAGGAATCGAGCAAAAGTTTGAGCTTTTTCTTATCTTTAACTGCATCCCACCCGAGTGCTTGGGCGACAGGGGTGCCTGCCCAGTCGCTGGCTTGCGAATCCGCCCCCCATGGCCCTCCAGCCAAGGCGCTCTTCACCTTCTCCGCCGTTCCAGGGTCGATGGCTTCATCATTTGCCGGCCATTCCCAGCGAGTGACGACACCGACGCTGTCGCCGCCGAACGGGAGGACGCCGTTCCCAAGATCGACGGACTCCATCTTGAACCATTTGGAACGGGACGCCGCTGCCGACATGTTGGCCTTGCCCATGGTTTCACGGAAGTAGCCATCGGGCGCGTCAAGGCCAGCCTTACCAGCTTCCGAGGTAGTCATGGGATTGAGCGCGCGCGCAACGCGCACAGCAGAGAGCAACGAGGAAGCGCCACGAGCAGCGTCCACCGTG
>Ga0180217_1002755_pt1 | contig 15602 bp, 14 predicted proteins | sample eDN3rd37CBELigOP_FD_128521 | JGI IMG/M metagenome (GOLD analysis project Ga0180217, IMG submission 128521) | Enriched Organic Plus compost microbial communities from Emeryville, California, USA - eDNA 3rd pass 37_C BE-Lig OP (version 2) (version 2) ... | reverse complement strand
TGGCTGCGGACCGGCGAGCCCTATGCGCCCTGGGCCGCCCGCATCCTGGGGGGCATCACGGTTCCCCTGGCGCTGATCTATCTGGCGCCCCAGTTCCTGGGCTTTTTCGCCGGACGGCTCGATCCCAAGCTGGACCTCTATGCGGTGAACCGGCCCACCGCCTTCACTTTCCTGGATGCGCAAGGCAGCGAGGTCGGCCATCGCGGCGCGGTGGTGGGCGCGCGCCTCCGGCTGGAAGAGATGCCGGCCTATCTGCCCGCCGCCTTCATCGCCATGGAGGACCGGCGCTTCTATTCCCACAATGGCGTGGACCCGGTCGGGCTGGCGCGGGCCATGCTGCTCAATCTGCGCGCCGGGCGCTGGGTGGCGGGCGGCTCGACCATCAGCCAGCAGACCGCCAAGATCGTCTACACCCAGCAGGAGCGCACCCTCTCGCGCAAGCTCACCGAACTGGTGAACGCCGCCGGGCTGGAACAGTCGCTGAGCAAGAAGGAAATCCTCGAACTCTATCTCAACCGCATCTATCTGGGCAGCGGCGCCTATGGCGTGGACGGCGCGGCGCGGGTCTATTTCGGCGTCTCGGCGCGGGAGGTGACGCTGGCCCAGGCGGCGATGCTGGCGACGCTGACGCGCGCGCCCTCCGTCTTCTCGCCGCGCCGCGACCTAGTGGCGGCGCAGCAGCGCGCAAGCTGGGTGCTGGACGCGATGGTGGACACCGGCGTGATCACGGCGGAGGCGGCGCGCCAGGCCCGCGCCCATCCCGCCCAGGTGATCGACCGCGCGCGGCTGGAAGCGCGCAATTATTTCCTCGACACCGCCGCAGAGGAAGCAAGGCGCCTGGCCGGGCCCGAAGCCAGCGGCGATCTGATCGTCCACACCACGCTGGAGCCGCGCCTGCAGGAAGCCGCGCGCGCCGCCGTGGCGGCGTCGCTGGCCAAGAACGGCAAGCGCCTGCGTGTCGGCGAGGCGGCGGTGGTGGTGATGAAGCCCGACGGCGCGGTCTCGGCGCTGATCGGCGGGCGCGACTATACCGACTCCGTCTTCAACCGCGCCACCCAGGCGCGGCGCCAGCCCGGCAGCGCCTTCAAGCCCTTCGTCTATCTCACGGCGCTGGAGCAGGGCATCTCGCCCTGGGACTGGCGCGACGACATGCCGGTGGACATCAACGGCTACCGCCCCGCCAATTTCGGCCATAACGAATATGGCACCGTGACGCTGGTGGAGGCGCTGACCCATTCGATCAACACGGTCGCCGTCAACCTGGCGCAGGAAGTGGGCATAGACAATGTCATCGCCACGGCGCGGCGCGTCGGCATCACCTCGCCGCTGGCCCACAATGCCAGCCTGGCGCTGGGCACCAGCGAAGTGACGCCGCTGGAGCTTACCGCGGCTTACGCCGTCTTCGCCAATGGCGGGTTTGCGGTGACGCCCTATTTCGTCACGCGGGTGGATGGCGCGGCGGGCACGCGCACCTATTACACCCGCAAGGTGCCCGAGCCACGGCGCGTCATCAACCAGGGCATCAACCGCGACCTCCTGGCGATGCTGTGGAATGTGGTGGTCTATGGCACCGGCAGCGGCTCGCGCCTGCCGGGGCGTGAATCCGGCGGCAAGACCGGCACCACCCAGGAGTCCAACGATGCCTGGTTCGTCGGCTTCACCACCGACTATGTCACCGGCGTCTGGGTCGGCAATGACGACAATTCGCCCACCCGCGTCACCGGCAGCACGATGCCCGCCCAGCTCTGGAAGACGGTGATGCTGGAGGCCGAGCGCGGCCTGCCGGCAAAGGGCCTGGACCGTTCGCCGCCGCAGGAGCCGCGCGACCCGGTCTTCCTCTCCAGCCGCGAAACCGGCTTCGGCCTGGGCGATGCGATGGCCGCCATCCGCGAAAGCATGCCCGGCTTCCAGGGCACGATGGAGGAAGCCCCGTCCGAGGCGCCGCCCCCGCCGCGCCGCCGCCGCGGCCTGTTCGACTGGCTGTTTGGCGGTGAGGAGGAAGCGGAAAATGCGGATCCCGCTCCGGCGGAAGGCGTGCGTCCTCAGTAATTTGATAAGCCCCCTCCGGTTTCAGCTTTCGCTCGGCTCCCTTACGGTCGCCTTCGCACGCTGAAACCACCTCCCCCTTTGCGTGCGCTGCGCGCAGAAGGGGGAGGCGGGCCCGTGCCGGATTTGCTATAAGGGCGGCATGAAACGCGCCCTCTTCTCCCTGCTTCTTGTCCTGGCCTTCCTTGCGCCCGCCCAGGCGGCGACGAAGATCACCTTTGTCACCGACTGGAAGGCGCAGGCCGAGCATGGCGGCTTCTATCAGGCGCTGGCCGAAGGTCTCTATGCCAAGCGCGGCCTGGAGGTGACCATCATCCAGGGCGGGCCGGAGGTGAATGTGCCGCAGCTTCTGCTGACCGGCGCCGCCGATTTCGGCATGGGCTCCAACAGCTTCATCTCTCTTAACCTGGTGCGGCAGAAGCTGCCGCTCAAGGCGGTGATGGCGGTCTTCCAGAAAGACCCGCAGGTGCTGATGAGCCACCCCCGCCGCGACATCAATTCGCTGGCCGACATGAAGGGCAAGCCCATCCTGATCTCGACCGCGGCCACCACCAGCTTCTGGCCCTGGCTGAAGGCGCGCTTCGGCTTCGAGGACCGCCAGATCCGCAAATACACCCACAATCTGGCCCCCTTCATCGTCAATCCCAACGCCATCCAGGAAGGCTATCTCACCTCCGAGCCCTTCACGGTGGAGCAGCAGGCGGGCTTCAAGCCCAAGGTCTTCCTCCTGGCCGACTATGGCTATCCCGGCTACGCCAACATGGTGCTGGTGCCGCAGAAATGGATCGACGAGAAGCCCGAGATCGTCCAGGCCTTCGTCAACGCCACGCGCGACGGCTGGCTGCAATATCTGAACGGCAATCCCGCGCGCGCCAATGCGCTGATCAAGAAGGCCAATCCCGACATGACCGACGCGATCATCGCCCAGTCCATCGCCAAGATGAAGGAGTTCAACCTGGTCCTGTCCAAGGACGGGCTGGACTATGGCCTGGGCAGCATGACCGACAGGCGCTGGCAGACTTTCCATGAGACGATGGCGGCGCAGGGCCTCTACCCCAAGGGCCTGGACTATCGGCGCGCCTATGACCTGCGCTTCATCCGCCGCACCGTCCAGAATTTTCAGTAACGCCATTGTCATGGCCCGCAAAAGCGGGCCACCCAGGCCGACGACAGTCCGACCCAGGAAGGTATGACGCCACTCCTCTCCGCTACATCTCTCATCAAGCGCTTCCCCAACGGCGTGGCGGCGCTGGACGATCTGTCCTTCACGCTGCGCGCGGGCGATTTCGTCTCCCTGCTGGGGCCGTCGGGCTGCGGCAAGTCCACGGCGCTGCGGCTGGTGGCGGGGCTGCTGTCCCCCGGCAGCGGCGCCATCACCTGGCCGGACGGCAAGCCCGACATCGGCTTCGTCTTCCAGGAGCCGACGCTGATGCCCTGGGCAGATGCCCTCACCAATGCGCGCCTGCCGCTGGACCTGAAGGGCGTGCCCCGCGCGCGCGGCAACGACGCCGCCCGCGCCGCTCTCGCCCGTGTCGGGCTGGACGGCTTCGAGACGGCGCTGCCGCGCGAGCTTTCGGGCGGCATGAAGATGCGCGTCTCCATCGCCCGCGCGCTGGTGGCCAGGCCCAGGCTGCTGCTTCTGGACGAACCCTTCGCGGCGCTGGACGAGATCACCCGCGCGGCGCTGAATGACGATCTGCTCAGGCTGTGGCGCGAAGACGGCCTTACCATCCTCTTCGTCACCCATAGCGTGGCGGAAAGCTGCTACCTTTCCGAACGGGTGCTGGTGATGACTCCACGCCCCGGCCGCCTCGCCGCCGACATCGCCTTGCCGCCGCAAGACGGACGCGCGCCGGGCTTCCGCCTGTCGCCGCAATTCCTCGGCTGCCAGCGCCTTGTCTCGGACGCACTGGGGCGCGCGGCATGAAGACGCTGCTCGACCATGTCCTGCCTCTCGCGCTGGCCCTCGTTCTGCTGGGCCTCTGGGAAGCCATCGTGCGGATAAACGATGTGCCGCCCTATCTCCTGCCCGCGCCCAGCGCCATCGCGGCGGCGCTCTGCACCCACTGGTCCACGCTTTCCGCCGCCATGGCGGCGACGCTGCTGATCACGCTCAAAGGCTTTCTGGGCGCCTTCGCCGCCGCCGTGGCGCTGGCGATCCTGTTCAGCCAGAGCCGCCTTGCCGAGAAGATGCTCTACCCCTATGCGGTGATCCTGCAGGTGACGCCGGTGGTGGCGGTGGCGCCGCTGATCCTGATCTGGGTGGGCTTCGAGCGCATCGCGCTGGCGCTGGCGCTGATCGCGGGCATGATCGCCTTCTTTCCCATCCTCACCAGCGCGGTGCAGGGCCTCAAATCCGCCGACTTCAACCTCATCGACCTCACGCGCCTCTATGGCGCCTCGCGCTGGCAGACGCTGTGGCGCGTGCGCATCCCATCGGCGCTGCCCGCGCTTCTCACCGGCATGAAGACGGGCGGCGTCATCGCCCTGATCGGCGAGGTGACGGCCGAGTTCGCCGCCGGCTCGGGCACCGCCACGGGCCTGGCCTGGCGCATCGCCGAGGCTGGCAACCGGCTGGAGATCGCCACTCTTTTCGCCGCGGTGGCGCTGCTCTGCCTCACCGGCATCCTGATCTTCGCCCTGCTTTCTCTGCTGGAATGGGCGCTGCTGCGCCCCTGGCACGAAAGCGCGCGCCAGGGCGGCTAGCCGCGCCGGCGCACCGGCGCCGTCTCGCGCATCGCCAGAAGGCTGAGCACGCCCAGCAGCATCGCCCCGCTCATGTACCAGGCGGGCGCCAGCGCCGATCCCGTGGCCGCGATCAGCCAGGTGGCGACATACTGGGCCGAGCCGCCGAACACCGCCACCGCCAGGGCATAGAGGAAGCCGACCGCGCGGGCGCGCTGCAAGACCGGAAAGCCTTCGGTGATGTTGGTGAGAAGCGCGGGCGGATACATGCCGATGAAGAGCGACAGCAGCATCACCGACGCCGCCAGCACCGGCAGGGCGGGCAGGGCCAGCATCACCAGATAGCAGGGCACGCCCAGGACCAGGATCGCGCCCGCCGCCAGCAGCATCACGGGCTTGCGCCCGAGGCGGTCGCTCAGCCAACCGCCCAAGAGCGATCCGGCCATCGCCGTCAGCCCGCCCAGCAGGGTGACGATGGAGGCGGTCTGCGGGCTCTGGTCCAGCACATGCTGCACATAGATGGCGGCATAGTTCAGGCAATAGTTGGAGATGGTCGCCGCCGCGATCGTCACCAGCGCTAGGGCCGCCAGCAGCAGCGGCGGCTGGCGCGCGCCGCGCTCGGCCTCCCGCTCGGTGTGCAGCGTCTCGGGCAGCCGCCGCCGCAGCCGGTAGGCGAAGGGGATCACCAGGGCGCCCAGCAGCATCGCCAGCCGCCAGCCCCAGGCGGCGAAGGCGTCCTCCGGCATCAGGCTGGTCAGTAGCGTGCCGACCAGCCCCACGCCCAGTACGGCGGCATACTGGGTGGCGTTCTGGAGGGAGACATAAAGGCCGCGGCGGTGCGCGGGCGCCGCTTCCATCAGATAGGCGGTGGTGGGCCCCAGCTCGCCGCCCAGCGCGAAGCCCTGCGCCAGGCGGAAGACCAGCGCCAGCACCGGCGCGGCCATGCCGATGCTGGCATGGGCCGGGGTCAGCGCCAGCCCGGCGATGGAAAAGCCCATCAGGGCGAAGGTGAAGAGCATCACCGGCTTGCGCCCCAGCCGGTCGGCCAGCCGCCCCAGCACCAGCCCGCCCAGCGGCCTGGTCAGGAACCCGGCCCCGAACACGGCTAGGGTCATCAGCAGGCTGGCGGTGGGATCGTCCTGGGGAAAGAAAGCCTGCCCGATCTGGATCGCGAAGAATCCGAAGATCAGGAAATCGTAGAATTCCAAGGCGTTGCCCGCGACCACGGCCGCGAGCTGACTTCTTGTCAGCGGAGCTTTCACGCTACCCCCAGCACGATACAAGAATGACGCAAAATCAGGGGAAAAAAGTACTCATTATATGATGTACTTCACAGAAAACTACATCTTCGGCTTGTTCAAGTCTTGATTCCCGGGGCCGTTCATGGGACTACGCCCGCGCCATGGCCCAGAACGCCCAGACCTTCCAGATGCTGACCGCCAACCGCCTGAAAAGCGGCGACGTGCTTTACCGCAAGGGCGATGGCTGGGTGCTGACGCTGGCGGCGGCCGATGTCTATCGCGACCCTGCCGCGGCCGAAGCCGCGCTGGCGGCGGCGCAAGGCGAGCTTGCCCGCAACGAGGTCGTCGCGCCCTATCTCTTCGAGGTGCGCGAGGCGGACGGGAAGATCGTGCCGGTGAAAGAGCGCGAGATCATCCGCGCCGCCGGCCCCACCGTTCACCCGGACACCGGCAAGCAGGCGGGCCAGTATCTGACGGACGCATACGATGCTTAACCCCAAGCCCGTCGAACCCAATATGTACCGCTATGACGAGTTCGACGCCAAATTCGTCTCCGAGCGGGTGGAGCAGTTCGCCTATCAGGTCGAGCGCCGCCTTTCGGGCGAGCTGACCGAGGACCAGTTCAAGCCGCTCCGGCTGATGAACGGCCTCTATCTACAGCTTCACGCCTATATGCTGCGGGTGGCGGTGCCCTATGGCACCCTGTCCTCGCGCCAGGTGCGCCGGCTGGCGCATATCGCCCGCACCTATGACAGGAATTTCGGCCATTTCACCACCCGCCAGAATCTCCAGTTCAACTGGATCAAGCTGGTGGACGTGCCCCAGATCCTGCGCGAGCTGGCGGAGGTCGAGATGCACTGCATCCAGACATCGGGCAATTGCGTGCGCAACGTCACCGCCGACCATTTCGCGGGCGCCACCGACGAGGAGATCGAGGACCCCCGCCCCCTGGCCGAGATCATCCGCCAATGGTCCTCGCTTCATCCCGAATTCGTCTTCCTGGCGCGCAAGTTCAAGATCGCGGTGGGCGCCTGCGAGAAGGACCGCGCCGCGCTCCAGTTCCACGACATGGCGGTGCAGATCGTCCGCAACGCGGAAGGCCGTGTCGGCTACAAGGTCTTCGCGGGCGGCGGCATGGGCCGCACGCCTTATATCGCCCATGTGATGAGCGAGTTCGTGGAGCGCGAGGACATCCTCGCCTATCTGGAAGCGGTGCTGCGCGTCTACAACCAGGACAGCCGCCGCGACAACATCCACAAGCAGCGCATCAAGATCCTGGTCAACAGCATCGGTCCCGAAGAGATGCGCCGCCGCGTCGCCCGCGAGTTCGAGGAGTTGAAGGCGATGGGCACGCTGCAACTGCCCAGGGCCGAGCTCGACCGCATCACCGCCTATTTCGCGCCGCCCGCCTTCGAGAGCGGCCTTTCCGACGAATTGCCGGACGCCGGTCCCGACTTCGCCAACTGGGCGAAGACCAATGTGCACCGGCACAAGGCGCCCGGCTATGCCAGCGCCACCATTACCCTCAAGACCCCCGGCCAGGTGCCCGGCGACGCCACCAGCGAGCAGATGGACGCCATCGCCGGCATCATGGACGAATTCTCGCTGGGCGAGGTGCGCGTCACCCATGAGCAGAATCTGGTGCTGCCGCATGTGCGCAAGAAAGACCTGCCCGCCATCTTCGCCCGGCTCAAGGAACTGGACTTCGCCGCCCCCAATGCCGGGCTGATCACCGACATCATCGCCTGCCCGGGCCTGGATTATTGCGACCTGGCCAATGCCCGCTCCATTCCCATCGCGCAGAAGATCGCGCGCAAGTTCGAGAATCTCGACCGCCAGCACCGGATCGGCGAGCTCAAGATCAAGATTTCCGGCTGCATCAACGCCTGCGGCCACCACCATGCCGGCCATATCGGCATCCTGGGCGTGGACAAGAAGGGCGTCGAATTCTACCAGCTCCTGCTGGGCGGCTCGGGGGCGGAAGACGCCTCCATCGGCGACATTATGGGGCCCGGCTTCACCGAGCATGAGATCGCCAATGCGGTCGAGCGGGTGGTGGACGTTTATCTCGCCGAACGCCGGGCGGGCGAGCGCTTCCTCGACACCTACCGGCGCATCGGCATGGAGAAGTTCAAGGCCGCGGCTTACGAGACGGTGGCGGCGTGACCAGGCTCCTGAAGAGCGGCGCCTTCGCCGCCGATCCCTATCAGCCGGTGGCGGATGACGCCACGCTGCCCGGCGGCCCGGTGCTGGTGTCGCTGGCGCGCTTCCAGAAGGAGCGCGAGACGCTGCTGGCCCGCAACACGCCCATCGGGGTGCGCCTGCAGAGCCACGAGAATCCCGAGCTTCTGGGCGAGGATGTGAACCGCCTTTCGCTGGTGGCGCTGGAATTTCCCAAATTCCGCGACGGCCGCGCCTTTTCCTGGGCGCGGATGCTGCGCACGCGCCTGGGCTTCAAGGGCGAGATCCGCGCCGTGGGCGATTTCCTCTACGACCAGATCAACTACCAGCACCGGGTCGGCTTCGACGCCTGGGAGGTGCCGGACCATTTCACGGTCGAGCAGTTCCACCGCGCACTGACCGAGATGACCTATGTCTACCAGCCCTCGACCGACGGCCGGAAGACCATCCGCGAGTTGAGAAGCCAGCACTTCAAGATTTCGTAATCCTTCCGTTCATCCCCGGTTCAGCCGGGTTTGGCCATGGTCGCCCGCATTGGGGTGTTCAACGCCATTTCAAACGGAGATTTCATGCGCAAGACCCTCCTAACCCTGTCCCTCGCCCTGACGCTCAGCGCAGGCGCCGCCGCGGTGGCGCTGGCCGCCGGCATTTCCACCCCATCCACACCCGCCACGGCCACCGGCAAGCCGGTGATGCTGGCCCAGGTGAATGTCACGCCGGAGCGCCGCCCTGGCGGGCGCATGGGGCGCGGACTTCCGCCCACCCCCGAACAGCGCGCCGCGCGCCGGCCCGAAGCCTGCAAGGAGATCGGCGCCCGCGCCGCGGGCCGCCTCGCCTATCTGGAAGCGCGCCTCGAACTCACCGCGAACCAGCGTGCCGCCTTCAACCGCTGGCGCGAGGAGCGCCTGGCCGCCGCCGGCCGCCACGCCGCCGCCTGCGCCAGCCGTCCGGCGTCGCAGGGCCGTGGCGCGGCGAATGCCGAAACCGCGCGCCCCAGCCCGGTCGAGCGCCTGGCGCGGCAGGAGCAGGCGCTGCGCCAGCGCCTGAGCGACATCACCGCCGAGCGCCCGGCGCTGGAGGCGCTTTACAACAGCCTCACGCCCGAGCAGCGGGAGAAGTTCACGCCCGCGAGCGGGCTCCGGCGCGGCATGGGGCGCGGCCCGATGCGCGAGCGCGTCGCCGCGATGCGGGACCGCATGGGCGGTCCGCGCAGCCCCATGGGCGGCGGCATGCGGCGGCCGATGGGCGCTCCCCCGCCCGCGCCGCCGCAAGCGCAATAACTGTCACAAAAGCCGGGAAAGAGGCGCCGTCCCCCAGCGCCTCTTTTCTTTCTTGCGCGAACCTGCCCCTTGGCCCACAAGGCGGACATGACCGTGCCCGCCACCGCCATCGCGCCTCTGGAAAAGCTGCCGCGCTTCACCGCCGTCTCCAAGGCGATCGAGGCGCTGAAGCCCTCGGAGCCGTTCTATCTGCTCCATCCCGACCGTTTTCGCGCGGCGGCCAAGACCTTTCTCGACGGCTTTCCCGGCGATGTGCTCTATGCGGTGAAGGCCAATCCGCATCCTTACGTGCTGCAATTGCTGTGGGATGCGGGCATCCGGCATTTCGATACCGCCTCGCTGGGCGAGATCGAGGCGGTGAAGGCGCTTCTGCCGCAGGCCGTCTGCCACTTCATGGCGCCGGTGCGGCTGGCGGGCCAGGCCGGGGCCGCCTTCGAGAAGCATGGCGTCACCGACTTCGTCATCGACAGCGCGGCGGAACTGGAAAAGCTCCTGGCCGAAACCGGCGAGCCCAAGAAAATCCGCATCTTCGTGCGGCTGGTGGCCTCGCTGGGCGGGGCGCTCCTGGAAATGTCGAGCAAATATGGCTGCCGCCCGGAAGAGGCCGCCAAGCTGCTCAAGCGCGTCAAGGCGGCGGGGGCGCAGCCCTGCCTCACCTTCCATGTCGGCAGCCAGTGCCTCTCGCCCTTCTCCTATGCCCAGGCCATCGAGATCGCCAACCGCACCATGGCGCTGTCGGGCGTCGCCATCCAGGCGCTGGACATCGGCGGCGGCTTTCCCACCGCCTATGCCGGGCAGGAGCCGCCGCCCTATCACTGGTATTTCGACATGATCAAGGAAGCCTTCGCCAACATGGACGCGAAGACCCTGCCGGTGATGTGCGAGCCGGGGCGCGCGCTGGTCGGCCAGGGCATCTCGCTGGTGACGCAGGTGGTGATGCGCCGCGGCGACCGGCTCTACATGAATGACGGCATCTATGGCAGCTTCGACGAGCAGCGTTTCCCCAGCTTCGACGAGGATTATCCGCCCACCGGCTTCACCCTGGACGCCAAGGGCAAGGCCAGGGAACTGACCGGCGAGAAGCGGCCCTTCCGCGCCTATGGCCCCACTTGCGATTCCGCCGATGTGCTGCTACGCCCGGTGATGCTGCCCGACAGCGTGCGTGACGGCGATTATGTGCTGTTCGGCGCCATGGGCGCCTATACCGTATCGTCGCGCTCGAATTTCAACGGCTATTATCCCGACAACTGGGCCGTCATCGTCGCCTGAGGAAACGCCTCCTTCTGAGCTTGTCGAAGGATGGGCCCGCCCCGAAACGGCGCTATCTATTCCGGTCCTCGTCGCTGGAGCGCCGCGAAAAGCCGCTGGCGCGCGTCACCGAACCGTCGGGATGGATGATGCGGCCCGATCCGGCGATGCGGGTGTCGATCCGCGCCGGCTCGCGCGTCAGCGCCACCTTGCCCGACCCGGCAATATCCACGCCCAGCCTGTCGCGCGGCGCGACCTCGGCATCGCCGCTGCCCGCGATCCGTATGTCCACATTGCCCGTATCCAGGTTCGCGAAACGCCCTTCGCCCGATCCGGCGACATCGAATTCGAGCCGCTCGGTACGGCCCGACGCAGTCACATCGCCCGATCCGGCGATGCGCACCTCCAGCGTCGGCTGGTCCAAGTCTTCCAGCGTCAGCGTGCCCGAACCGTGCAGGGCATAGGAGCGGAATTCCCGTCCCGGCAGGGTAATGGTGAGCCGCTCGCCCCCGCCGCGCAGGCGGCAGTCCAGGCGGATGCGCCCATCCTCCACCCGCACGCGCGGCAGCAGGCCTTCGTCGCCCTCGATCACCACCTGCTCGCCCTCGCCGCGCCGGTAGCGCACATTGGCGGGCACATTGATCGCGACATGGTCGCCGCCGGTCCAGGCCAGGCTGCGCGTGCCGCGCCGCTCCGTCAGGTGGCTGCGGCAGGATTCCCCGCCCCAATCGCCGAAATTCCAGTCATGCTTGCTGAGCTCGGGCCCCGCCACCAGCGCCGCCGCGCCCAGCAGCACCACGCCCAGCACCAGGCCCGACACCGCCACCAGCACCAGTTTCCTCGACATCCCGTCCTCCTTACGCCGTCACGGTGTTGATCAGGCGGAAATGCAGCCGGGCATATTCCACCAGCGCCTTGATCGTCAGGTTCAGCACGATCCAGAACAGCGCGCCCAGCCCGACGCCCAGCGCCATCAGCCCCACGCCCGCCAGCCCCACGGCCAGCATCAGCGAAAGCCCGCCGGTGAGCCCGAACAGCGCGATGCCGGGGAAGATCGCGCCCAGCATCAGCGCGAAGCCCACCGCCACCAGCGCGATGGCCGCGCAGGCGAAGCCGACAAAGACGCCGAACAGGACCGCCAGGAAGGGCAGCAGGAACATCACATCCACCGCCGCCAGGCCCAGAAGCGCCAGCACCGCGCCCGCCAGATTGCCCGGCGTGCGGTCGGCCTCCCAGCGGCGGAAGCCCGCCTCGGCCTTCAGCTCGCGCGCCAGCCGCGCCGGGTCGCCCAGGGCGGCGGCGATCTCCTCCTCGGTGCGGCCTTCCCGCGCGCCATCGGCGAAATGCGTCTCGTAATCGCGCATCACGTCCTGGATATAGTCGGGCGAAAGCCCTTCCTGCCCGCGGCGCAGGCGCGAAAGGAATTCGTTGCGGGTCATGTCGCCTCTCCCAAAATCCTCCGGACCGAGGCCTCGAACGCCTTCCAGTCCGCGATCTGCGATTTGAGCGCCAGCGCGCCGGTGCGCGTCAGCTTGTAGTATTTGCGCGGCGGGCCGGAGGCCGACTCCACCAGATAGGTGCTGACCAGGCCCTCATTCTGCATCCGCCGCATCAGGGGATAAACCGTGCCCTCGCCCATGCCGACGGCCTCGGCCATCTGGCTGGCGATCTCATAGGCATAGTTGTCGCCCCGGGAGAGCAGCGCCAGCACGCACATCTCCAGAACGCCTTTCTTCAGTTGGACTTGCAGCGATTCCGACATGACCACTCACGATAGACAGGTGCCTTCTATCACACGGTACCTTGTGACACAAGATAGATTGGCGGCAGCACAATCGCCGCACGCCCCCGGCGCGGTTGCGAAGGCCGGGGAACCCCCGAAAACAACGCCAACCAATCCTTAACGGGCTGGCGCGCAAGCTGCCTCCATGTCCGCGAACCCGCGCCTCGCCCGCCTGCTGGAACTGGCCGACAAGGGCCCGGCCCTGCGCGCCGCCCTGGCCGAGGAAGCCGCGGCACTGCTGATGGACTGGCCCGCCGACTGTCCCCTCGAGATGCGCCCGGTGTTCGAGAATCTCCTGGCCAGGACCGCGCGGGAGGTGGACAGCGCCACCCGCGCCCGCCTGCGCGTGCGCCTCTTTGCCGACCGTGCCCTCTTAGCCCGCGTACTGCCGCGCGAGGATGCGGTGACGCCCCTGATCGCCGCCGCCCGCGAAGGTTCCGGCGTGGTGGCGCGCCTGGCCGAGACGCTGGGCCTGGACGAGGCCCGCGCCACCGAGATCCTCAACGAGGAAACCGGGGAGGCGCTGGCCATCGCCTGCAAGGGCGCTGGGCTTTCCCGCGCCGCCTATTCCACCCTGGCGCTGCTGGCCTGCCCCCGCGCCCAGGCGAGCGAGCGGCTCTCGGCCTATGACCGCATCGCCACGCTGGACGCGGCGCGGACGCTGCGTGCGTGGCGGGGCGCGAGTAGCTTCTCTTTTGATGGTCGCGCAGCCTAACGCTGACGGCTGCGAAGCCGGGCTTCGCAGCCTGCTGGGCTGGCGCTCCCGCGCGCGTGGCGGGGCGCGAAGCTGCATCCTGCCGCAGCCGAATAGCTTCTCTTTTGATGGTCGCGCAGCCCTAACGCGGCCGTCTGAACACCGTCACCCGGCTGACGCTGGTGTCGCCGGTGTAGAGATTCCCTTGCTTGTCGAAGACGAAATAGCTCGCCTCGGTGAGCTGGCCGGGGCCGATGCCCATGCCGTTGCCGATGGCCCCCACCACCTTGCCGTCGCGGTCCAGCTTCAGATACTGGCCGTCCTGGCCGCTGCCCATCCAGGGATTGCCCTCAGGATCGAAATGCAGGGCGCAGACCAGGTTGCGCGTCTGGAGGGTGCGCAGGAACTTGCCGTCGCCCGAATAGATCACGATCCGGTACTGCTCGCGGTCGCCGATCCACACATCGCCGGTCTTGGGGTCCACCGCCAGGCCATGGGCGTCGTTGAACTTGCCCATCCCCACTTCATTGCCGAACCACTGGCGGATGAACTTGCCGTCACGGGTCAGGTGCAGGATGCGGGCGGCGCCGATATTGTTGTCGGGATCGTCATTGCCCACATCGTTGGGGCTTTCATTGGCATGGCCCATGGCGATGTAGACGTCGTTGTTGCGCCCGAAGGCCACCATCACCGGCTGCCAGAGCAGGCGCAGATTGCGGCTCTCGTCCCAGTCGCCGCGCTTGCCGTTGGTGCCCAGCGTCAGCAGCAATTTTCCGTCCGGCGAAATCTTCTGCACCGTCGAAAGACCGGCATCGGTGATCCAGACATTGTCCTCGCTGTCCACCGCCAGCCCATGCGCCTTGGAGCGGTGGCCGATCACGTCATCGCCCACCGACAGGATCAGCTTCTTGTTGGGATCGAACTTCATCAACTGGGCCTCGCCCGGGGCGCGGCGCTGGAAGACCCAGAGATTGCCCTTGGAATCCAGCCCCACCGAGGGCACTCCGCCCATGCCGCGCGGCACGACATAGCCATAGTCATAGGTCCAGCCGGGCATCGTGTCCCAGTAGACGCGCATCATCTGGCTGCGCGGAAAGCCGCCGCGCCGCCCGCAGATGACGGAGCGCTGGCAACCCGGCACGCCGTCAGTGGCGCGGATGGGGCTGGGATTGGGGCGCGGATTGACCACATGCACCGTCCCGTCCGGGTCCACCAGCGTGTGGCCGGTGGGGTCGGGGAAGCTGGGCTTGTAGGACCAGGCGGGCGAGCCGTTCGCGGCGGGGCCCGAGATGGGCGGCACCGAATAGGAGGTCCGGGGCTGGGCGAGCACGGGCGCGGCGAGCAGCACCAGGCCAAGCAGGATGGTCTTCGTCTTCATGGCGTTTCCCCGGATTATCGCGTTGGGAAAAGCCTAATCCCTCGGACAGAAGGACGAAAGGTGCCCGAAACGATACCGCAGTGCGAAATGGGGCGCTGCGCTCGCGGCAGCCACGGCGGAAGGCCGGTTTTCAGCCTTCCGCATGCACCTCATGCCGCTCCCGGGTTTTGAGCAGCTTCACCTTGGGAAAGCGTTCGGCGACATAGCCCACTTCCCAGGCGCTCTTGGCCAGGAAGACCGGCGCGCCGTCACGGTCGGCGGCCATGCCGCCCCGGTTGGCGGCGGCGAGTTTCTCGATCTCCGCCGCATCGCCTGAGAGCCAGCGCGCCGTGTCGAACGGCGCCTGCTCCAGATCCGCGTCCAGGTCGTATTCCGCCACCAGCCGCGACTTCAGCACATCGAGCTGCAAGGCCCCCACCACGCCCACGATCCATTGCGAGCCGATGGCGGGCTTGAAGACCTGGGTCACGCCTTCCTCGGCCAGGGATTCCAGCGCCCGCGCCAGATGCTTCTGCTTCATGGGATCGGCCAGGCGCACCCGGCGCAATATCTCCGGCGCGAAGTTGGGGATGCCGGTGAAGACGACATTGCCCGATTCCGACAGCGTGTCGCCGACGCGCAGCACGCCATGGTTGGGGATGCCGATGATGTCGCCCGGCCAGGCCTCGTCCACCGTCTCGCGCTCGGAGGCGAAGAACAGGATGGGATTGTGCACGCCGATGGTCTTGCCGGTGCCCGACTGTTTCAGCTTCATGCCGCGCTTAAACTCGCCCGAGGCCAGGCGCAGGAAGGCCACCCGGTCGCGATGGTTGGGGTCCATGTTGGCCTGCACCTTGAAGACGAAGCCGGTGACTTCCTTGTCGCCCGGCTCCACCGCCCGCCCCAGCGCGGCCTGGGCGCGCGGCGGCGGCGCATGCTCGGCCAGCGAGGCCAGAAGCTGCTCCACCCCGAAATTCTTCAGCGCCGAGCCGAAATAGACCGGCGACAGATGCCCTTCGCGATAGGTGGCGAGGTCGAAGCGCGGCAACCCCTCGCGCGCCAGCAGCACGTCCTCTTCCAGCCGGGC
>Ga0180217_1002752_pt1 | contig 15614 bp, 10 predicted proteins | sample eDN3rd37CBELigOP_FD_128521 | JGI IMG/M metagenome (GOLD analysis project Ga0180217, IMG submission 128521) | Enriched Organic Plus compost microbial communities from Emeryville, California, USA - eDNA 3rd pass 37_C BE-Lig OP (version 2) (version 2) ... | reverse complement strand
CGGTGGTCGCCGTTCCGCCTCCGCTTCTTCCAACGGAAGGCCACGAATGTCGGCGGTGATCCGTATGTTCGTGCCCTTGCCCGGCTCGCTCTCCACAGAAACATCGCCACCGTGCGCTTCCGTCAGTTCCTTCACCAGGGCGAGGCCGATGCCAACCCCCTGATAGCGCCGGGTCGCTGCCGATTCCGCCTGCCAGAAGCGGTCGAAGATCCTTGGCAGGTCTGCCGCGGCGATTCCCGCGCCGGTGTCGCGGACGTCGACGACGAGATAGCCGTCCTCCACGGTGGCACTGAGGGTGACACAACCACCTTCAGGAGTGAACTTGAAGGAGTTGAAGAGGAGGTTGAGAATCACCTTCTCCAGCTTGTCCCGGTCGAACGAAGCCTGGATTTCCGTTTGGGGCGAGAAATGGCTGTCGAACCGGAGCTTGCGCTGTTCCGCGACGACGGAAACCGATTTCGCGATGCCCTCCAAAAAGGGGAGGAGATCGACCTTTTCGCGCTTGATCTGGATGGCCCCGGAGTCGAGCCGCACGAGGTCGAGCAAGTCGTTGATGAGGCGCAGGAGCCGCATCGCGTTGTTGTACATGATGTCGAGCAGTTCCCCCTCTTCCTGGGCGGGGAGGCTCGAACCGCGATGGCGCAGGCGGTCCAGCGGAGCGATGAGGAGCGTCAGCGGGGTGCGGAGTTCGTGGCTGACGTTGGCAAAGAAGGCGGACTTGGCGCGGTCGAGCTCCACCAGTTTCGCGTTGCTCTCCTGAAGCTCGTGCCGGTTCCGATCCAGCTCGGAGCGGAGGGCGTACTCGCGAAAACGGAGGCTGTTGAGAAAGTAGCTCCCGGTGACGACGATGATCCCCGTTAGAATGATGAAGTAAAAATTGTTGAAGTACTCGGAGCTGGTGCCGCCGCCGTTGCCGACACAGGCGAGGGTGTACATGAGCAGCGTCAGCGACGTGGCGATCAAGCTTTCAAAAAAATCGACCTGAGCCACCCAGGAGATCGCGATCAGAACCAGGTTCAAACCCGCGTAGTACGGGGATGCGGCACCTTCCGCGAAAAAGATCATCAGGCTGATGAAGAGGGAGGGGAGCACAAACCACCCCATCCCTAAAACGCGAAAATGCCGGTAGCCGAACGGCGTCCCCAGCAGCAGCCAGAGCCCGCCCGCGAGCAGCGAGCAGATCAGACGCAGGACGAGAAAGAAGCCGGTTTGCTCGGGGTAGACGAAATAATCGAGCGAGACGCCGACGGGCATCAGGACGATCACCAGCATGCAGGCGATCTTCGAGTTCGTGATGCGGACATCGCGATTGTACTCGAAGAACGCCGTCTTCAGGTCGGCGGAGCTGGAGGTGCTCTCCGTCAACGAGAAATCCGGTGGCCCCGCTGCCTCTTTCGCCAGCTTCATTGAGGCTTTTTAACTTCGAGGAAGATATTGACGCCGGTGACGTCGGCGATGACTTTGACGTCTTCCGGGAGCGCCTGCCTGGGGGCAAGGTTCTTGAGCTGATCCGCCGTCCGGTAGATCAGGTGCCAGTCCATCAAATACTCCATCATTCCGCGTGCGGGGTTGGAGGCTTCCACGTTCGTCGCGACGAGCAGGCCGCCAGGGGCGAGCATATCGTAGAAGATCTCCAGCAGGCGGTGGCAGATGCGGTCGGAAAGATAATCGAACAAGCCCGCGCAATAGACGACGTCGTACTTGGCCCCGGTGTCGACCTCGCCGATGCGCGGCCCTTCCTTGAGGATCTGGTGCACGGAGCGTTTGATCATGTGAAGCCGCGTCGACCGGCGGAGCTTCATCTTGATGTCGGTGAGGAGCTTGCCCGTCTGCTCCAGCGTTTCGTCATTGAAATCGAGCAGGGCAAGCTCGGCACGGTCGCACAAATCGTCGTCAGTGAGAAAGTTCTGCACTTCCTTTGCGGGGCCGCAGCCGAGATTGAAGAACCTTGTGTTCAGCCCCAGCTTGGCCCGCCGGCGCGTTTCCTGGCTGAGCATTTCCGTCAGGTACTTCACTCGGTTGCGGTGCGCCTCCGCGGGCGCGACGCCGACGAAGTGGCTGTTGAGCATTTTGGCGAAAAGCGACGCGCCTTCGATGGGGTCGCGCAGGATCATGTTCACCATTTCATAGTCGCCCGCGTAGCCGAGCGGCTTTTGGTAGGTGCGATGCAGGAAGGGGGAGCAAAGCACGAGCGGGTGGAGCTGGCGGCGCGCATAGGCCCGATGTACTGCGACGACCTCCTCCTTGACGCTGTCGGCGATTTCCTCAAAACGCTTGAAGATCTTCTCGGTGACGGGGAGAATCAAGGTGTTGAGGCGTTCGATGACGGTCAGCTCCAGCTTTCTTCTCTCGGAAGGAGGGCCCGAACGGATGGCGAGCTCGACCTGCTCCAGCCAGCGCCGAAGGTCGGAGAGAAGGGTTTGCATGTCGGAGACGATCACTTTCATCTCGGGCGACACCTGCTCCATCTTCCCCCATTCGGAGACGATCCGGTCGAAGTCGTTCGCAAGCCGTTCGACCTGAGCCCATGGGGCGAGGAGGTCGACCTCGAGCCAGCTTTCCTCGTCCAGCGAGGCTTCGCAAACGAGCACGATCCCCGTGTTGACCATGTTGCAGACGATCCCCCGGCCCGAATACAGGATCTTGCCCCCGATGATGATCCGGAAATTTCCCAGCACTTCGGAAAGCTGAAGGATGCTGTAGGGGTTGTAGACTTCAAAGCTCACCGTATACCGCGTCATCCTCAACAGGATGGCGCGAACGGTGACGCCTTGGCTGTTTTCGCAAACGATAATGCTATCGTTGTCGTTTTCGGAATTGGAGACGGTCATAGTTAACGAGGAATTTTAACCGAGAAGCAGCAGCCGTGGCCGGGCTTGTTGTGGAGGGTGAGCATTCCGTTCATGCTTTCCACCAGGTGTTTGCAAATGTAAAGGCCCATGCCGGTGCCTTTCTGCTTCGTGGTGAAATGGGCTTCGAAAATCTTCTCCATATACTGCGGCGCGATGCCGGGACCGTTGTCGTGGACGGCGAATTCGACCCAGGTTTCCCCGAGGCCCATCGACAGCGTGACATGGCCCACCTTGTCCTCAACAGCGTCGATGGCGTTCTGGAGCAGGTTGGAAAGGACCCGGACGAGCGCAAGGTGGTTGACGCGCAGCTTGGTGCCTTCGAGCTTGCCCTCCACATCCAGCGTAATATTGCGGGCTCTGATCTTCGGACGCACGAGGTCGATTGCCGGGCTGAGCACGCTCAAAACGGAGATTTCCGAGGGAACCTGGTCGCGCAGTTGCTCGATCGAGCGGCTCTGTTCGAACAACCCTGCGACAAGATCAAGCGCATTGCACAGGATCTTGCCCATTTTTTGGGTGTTTTCGTCGAAGCGGTCGGGGGTTGAATTGATTGCTTCGGTCAAGAATTGGGCCGCGGTCAAAGCCGTTGTAACCGGGCCAGCGGCATCATGCAAAAACATTGCAGAAGCGTTTGCGCGGAATTCCAGATCAGCGATGTGCTTTTTTTTTTCTCCTCCGTCGCCTGGAGGGTTGAAGCAGGATCGGAAGAGTTTCGGCCGGTAAGCTGGTCTATTCGGGATTTTAACTCAAACCCTTTGAATGGTTTGTGCAGAAAGTCCGAAGCCCCGAGGCGCAACGACTCCTCGACGGAGCCCATGGAGGCGTAGCCGGTCAGGATAATTACCGGGGCGGTCGCGTCGATCCGGCGGATTTCACGCAGGGCGTTGAGCCCGTCGCCGTCGGGAAGGCGTAGATCCAGCAGGACAAGGGCGGGCTGCAACGCTTTGAAAAGGTTGATGCCGTCGTTGATCGTGGATGCCGAATGGATTTCGTAGTCGGATTTCAAAATCATCCGCAATGCCGCGAGGACAGAGACATCGTCCTCAACGAGCAGTAGTTTCAACTGCGAATCTGACTCCGAACGCATAATGGGTAGGGGCCTCTCTGGATCAAAGCTTGCGAGCGAGTACGATGGAACGTCCCGCGCACTGCAATTCCTAAGGGTTGCTCATTTTTGATAGGATTTTTTAAAATCTGCAAGCTGTAACCCAACTCTTTGGTGGCCGAGCGTGCGCGACCCGGTGCGCTGCCCCGAACTCGTAGCGGTTCTTTCCCTCGAAAACGCCCCTCGGGGGGCGCTGATCCTGAAAGTGAGGGGCGACACGGATTGGAATGGCTTGATCCGGACTGTGGGGTGGAACTTTCTCCGCTCGAAACGCAACCACGACACCGCTTTTCTGAATGTTTCACAACTGGAATTTGATTGTTTTCATGCGGAAAATGGAGGGGCGCCGGTGCCGCGCTTTTTTTTCCGGGCATGGACGCCGTATCCACCGCCAAGGAAAACGGCAGGATCGTCCATTGTGCGTCGGCGGGGTCTGTTTAAGGTAAGGGCGTGTTGGCGAACCTGCAGGGCTGACGCTGAAGCGCTTACCTTCCGCTCGCCCTCTCCCCTACAACGACGCGAGTCCCCCATGAACTGCTTATGTCCTTCGATGCAGCCAGCGCCCCGCGACGGGTCGGCAAAGTATGCGCTCCCTCTGCCAGGGCCGGAGATGGAGGCGTTTTCCCTGGTTGAGCTTCTTATTTCCATCGCCATCGTTGCGGTGCTGCTGGTTTTTGGCAGCATTGCCATGCAGAGCGTGGGAGCGAAGGGGAAGATTGCGCGTTGCGCTTCGAACTTGAGGCAACTCCACGTCGGCGTGATCGGGTTTGCCAGCGACAACAACGGCTTGGTGCCCGCGTACTCGAAATCGGTCATTGACGGAACCCCCGCAGGCACGCCGGGGGCGGATTTGACTACCTACTGGCATCGCAACATCTGCAAGTATGTGGGAAGCCAGAGCGTCAGGGCTGACTTGGCGGATTTCAACCTCGGGGTGGAGAAACTCTATCTTTGCCCGGCCGACGACGCCCCTTATGGAGACAAGTTGAGCTATGGACTCAATAGCCTGCTCTGGAGTAAGCGAATGGTCAACCTGCGGCCGAGGGTGATTCTTCTGGCCGATTGGGGATCTTTCCAGATGGCCCATACGACCGCGGCGGATGCCACCAAATTCAAAAGGAAACATGCCGGAGGAGATAATTTTCTCTTTCTGGACGGGCATGTCGAATACGCAAAGCCACCGCTGACTTATTCCGGCCATCCCCATTTGTGGGATTCCTCGCGATAACGCCAAATGCACGGCCGATTTCCGGCCCGCACGCCGCGAGAAGCCAGGTGCCCGCCATTTTCGATCCGCCTTTCCCCCTCTTGATCGAAAGCGCAATTCCGCTTTCCCCAACTCTCTCTTGTTTTGAAAATGATTCAGAATCGCTATTTAGAGTATCTCTCAAAAACACTTTCCGAATGCACCGGGGCGGTGCAGCTCCTGATGTGGCGTCGCCGAGCCTGGGCAGGGGCGCCGCTGCGCTTCGCTCCTTGCCTCAGAAGCCACGGCGCTCCCATAGCCTTTCGGAATCTATTTTTGAGAAACGCTATCATCGCTCTCGCCGCCACCCTTCTCTTGAGCCCAGCACAATCGAAGCTGAACGCTGCGGAGGTGGTTATTTACGGAGGGAATGCCTCGGCGGTAATGGCCGCGGTCGCTTCTGCCCGCAACGGAGCTGACACGGTCCTCGTCAATCCCGGGACTCACCTCGGGGGAATGGTAAGCGGGGGCCTGGGCGTCACCGACGCGGGACGCGCGGCGTCGATCGGCGGCATTGCGTACGAGTTTTTCCTCAACCTCGGGGCGGCTTATCAAACGCGGAATCCCGCTTTCCGCCATGAACCGCACGTGGCCGAGCAGGTTTTCCAGAAGATGCTGGCGTCGGAGAAGATCAAGGTATTGAGCGGAACGCCTCTTGCCGAGAAGGACGGGATCGTCAGGAAGCCAGGCGCAAACCGGATAGCCGCCATCCGGCTTGAGAACGGGCAGACGATTCCGGGAGATGTCTTCATTGACGCTTCCTATGAGGGGGATCTCATGGCGCGGGCGGGCGTCCGCTATCTTGTCGGGCGTGAATCGCGCGAAACCTACGGCGAGTCTCTCGCGGGGGTGCGCAATCTGATCGTGCATGGCGACCGCGACTTTGCTTCGGACGAGAGCGGGCTCTTGCCGGACATTCACATCGGCGAGGCTGGACAGCCGGGGGAGGGCGACTCGAAGATCATGAGCTATAACTTCCGGCTCTGCATGACCCGGGTGAAGGAAAACCAGGCACTCGTGGAGAAGCCCGAACGATACGATGCACGGCGCTACGCGCTGATGGCCCACGTCGCCTTCAGACAGCCGCACGCCACCCTGGGGTCGATCTTTTCGATTGGCGAAATTCCGGGCGGCAAGGCGGATTTCAACAACATCGGGCCGCTATCGAGCAATCTTCTCAACGCAAGCTGGGCGTACCCGGACGCTTCCTACACGGAGCGGGCAAAAATCTGGGCCGATCACCGCGACTACCTGCAAGGGCTGCTCTGGTTTCTGCAGAACGATCCGTCGGTGCCGCCATCGATCCAGAAGGAGGCGCGGGAATGGGCCCCGGCGCGGGATGAGTTTCAGGACAACGGGCATTGGCCCCACCAGCTCTATATTCGCGAGGCTCGCCGGATGATCGGGGAGAAGATCATGACGCAGCACGATCTTCAAAAGGAGATCAGCCAGCCCGATTCCGTCGGGATGGGGTCATACATGCTCGATTCCCACTATGTGCAAAGGACGCTTTCGGGAGATGTGGTGATCAGCGAGGGAACGCTGGGCGGCGACCACCGCGTGATGCCTTACCAGATCTCCTACCGTAGCCTGGTGCCGAAGCGCGCCGAGTGCGAAAACCTGCTCGTGCCCGTTTGCATGTCGGCGTCGCATGTTGCTTTTGCTTCCATGCGGATGGAGCCCGTCTACATGATCCTGGGGCACAGCGCGGGAACGGCCGCGGCGCTCGCCGCGAAGAATCGCGGCGCCGTTCAGGATCTCGACTACAACACGCTGCGCCAGCGCCTGATCGAGGAAAAGCAGGTGCTCGAATACAAAATTGAGGGACAACTCGACCCGGCTTCCCTGGAAGGAATCGTCATGGACGAAGGCGAAGCGACGCTGAAAGGCAATTGGCTGAAATCGACATCGGGCGAGCCGTTTGTCGGGCGCGGGTATATCCACGACAACAATACCGACAAAGGCAAGCGCGCCGCGGTGTATAACCTGCGGCTTCCAGCACCGGGGACGTACGAGGTCCGGCTCTATTCCGCGCGCGGGCAAAATCGGGCGACCAATGCCAAAGTCACCGTCACCGGGGTGGACGGCCCGGTCACGATGCGGATCAACCAGCGGGAATCGCTTCCCACGCACTATCGTTCGCTTGGCGTCTTCCGGTTTGCCGGCATCGCGAAGGTGGAGATTTCCAATGAGGATAGCGATGGGGTGGTCGTTGCCGATGCCGTGCAGCTTCTTCCAAAGGAAGGTGGCACCTCCGCCGAGGGAGCCGCTGCCTCGGAGGAGGACCCGTTGTTCAAAATGCCGCCCTTTGGCGAGGTGACGAAAATTTCGGTGGACGCGCTCAAGGGCATCGTGGTGGACGACGATGAGGCGGAAATCCGCGGGGCGTGGATTCGCAGCGCGAACGTCACTCCGTTCGTCGGCTCGGGCTACCGTTCCGACATGGGAGAGAAAGGGGAGTGCTATATTCGCTATACCCCCACGATTCCCCGCAATGGCAATTACGACGTCTGGATTTATTATACCGCCCAACCGAACCGGTCGAGAAGCGTGCCGGTCACGATCCGAAGCGCGGCGGGGGAGGAACAGAGGACGATCGACATGACCGAGAACCCGCCAAACGGGTGCCTTGCGCTGCTGCTGGGCCGCTTTCCTTTCGAGGCGGGCAATGACGGTTACGTGGAGATTTCCAACGAAAATTCCGGGAACGGAGTGGTGGTCGCCGATGCGGTTCAGTGGATCGCGCAGGACGAGGCGGCGGACGCCGGGCAGGCGCCCGGAACCTCCGGATCATCAAGCGCGTCCTCGCTCGCAAAAGCCGTGGAATCGCTGGGGACACAAATTCTTGCCAGCCAGCTCCCCGATGGGGCGCTCCGGATGAGTTCAGCAAACGCTTCCGTGCGGGTGGTCCCGTATTTCAGCAATATCGCCGCCATTGCGCTTCTCTGCACAAAGGAGGAAAGGCACCTGAAGCCCGTTCGGGCGTGGATCGACTGGTACGTGGCGCAGCAGGAGCCCGACGGAACGATTTACGACTTTATTGGCGTTGTGGGGCGTTATGGAAAGGCCAACCACCGCGATTCCACCGACTCCTATGCGGCAACCTTTCTCCAGTTGCTGTGGCGGTATGCCGAGGCGGTCGGTATCGATGCGCTGACGCCGGAAATCCGCAAAGCCGCGGAGAAGGCGTTCAACGCCATTATCCTGACGGTGGACCCGAAGGATGGGCTGACGTGGGCCAAGCCGGAATACAAAGTGAAATATTTGATGGATAACCTTGAAGTCTGCCTGGGGCTGGAAGAGGGTGCGCGGCTGTTCCGGATGCTCGGGCGCCGCGAATTGGCGGAAAACGCCCTCGCAATGAAGGAGCGGATCGCGCGCTCCCTGGGAGAGTACTGGCAGCCGCAGCTTGGCTATTTCTCGTGGGCCAAAGGGTCCGGGGGGGATTTTCATATCGGCCTGAAGAAATGGTATCCTGACGGTGTGATTCATCTTTACGCAGTCACCGCGTTGCAGAACCAGCCCCCGGGCCTCTGGCAAAAACTCCAGGACGCCTTCGGGCAGGAGAAAAAGCTCACACCGGACTGGTGGCTGCGCGCCGCGAAGGTCACGGGGAATGAGGACGAGCGGCGACGCTATACGGAAGAGGCGTTGCGCTTCACGGAAGAGCTGAAGCGAGACGGCCAGCTCAACCGCCTGGGCACTACGCTGCTGGCACTGGTGGAGGAGATGGACAGGCGGCCTTCCGTGGAGGTTCCCCTGCGGGCGCGTTGATCAAACACCTTAGTCTTTGAAAAAAGTCCTCTTTATGAGTTTCCGTTCCCTCTTTCGCGCATTCGCGCTGAGCCTGCTCCTTTTTCCGTATGCCACCTTTGCGGAGAAGAATGAACCAATCACTTACGCCGTTTCCGGCGAGGATTTGAACAAGCGTCAGGCGGAGGTCGAGAGGCATCTCTCGGAGGTTTATTCCTTCTGGCTCGATCCCGCGCGAGAGGATAAGGAGTTCGGCGGCTTCCAATACTATCTGGATGAGTTTTTGCAGCCGGCAGGCCCGACTCGCAAAAATATCATGATGCACCTGCGGATGCTTTATAACTATGCAGTCGGCGCGGGGGCAGGCGAGGGCAAGCGGTTCCCCGGTCTTGAGGGACGCCTGGAACGGCAGCTTGACTACCTTGAAGAGCGCTTCCGCGATGGGAAGGATAACCTCTGGCATTACGAACTGGAGCGGGACGGCACGCCCGTTCCGCGCGATCAGAAGCTGATGATCGCACAGGTCTATGTCATTTATCTGCTTTCCGAAGTGCACTTGATGACCGGGAACAAAAGGGCGCTTCGTCTCGCCAGCGAAACCTTTGCCCGGATCGAGTCCGCGCACGACCCCCGGAACGGCGGTTACCGGCAGTTGCTCGACCCGAAGTCGCTTGAACTGGAGAATCTCCGTAAATCTTGTGCGACAAACCTCCACATGCTGCTGGCGCTTTCACGGCTGGCGAAGGCGGACGATAACCCGCTCTACCGGGAGCGGCTGATGGAGATTTACGAGCTTCTTCCGCGATATGTCGAACCCGCCTCTGGCAATGCTTACTGGGCCTTGACGGCCGACTGGCAAGCCATCCCGTTTGGCGAGGGAATCAACAATCGTACGATGTATGGGCATAATGCGGAAATGATCTGGTACATGACCGAAGCCGCGCCAGTGGCAGGGCGGGAGACAAGCGAGCTGGTGCCCTTTCTCCGCCGCATGGCGCGGGGGCTGCTCGACTATGGTATCAGTCCGGACGGGGCGGTTTACTTTTTTGGGCCGATCAACGGTGCAAGCGACGATCGCCAGGTGCAATGGTGGGCTCCCGTTGAAACAATGATAGCCTTTGTTCGCTTGTATAGGCTGACGGGCGATGCCGACTATTGGGCAACCTATTGCAGGATCGCCGACTGGACGTTTTCCCATTTTGTTCCGAAGTCCACGCCGGGAGCATGGTATACGGTCGCGCAGCCCGGAGGGGAGATCTCCGACAAAAGCAGGGGTGGCTTTATCTGGAAGAGCGGCTTCCATGAGATTCGCGGGTTGACAATCCTCCAAAAAGAGCTGATGGAGATTGCCCGCGTGAAACATGCAAGTTCCCCCAAGTAGCGATTTCGTCCAGGATCTCAGAACCCTGTTCGAGGGTGTTGAAAGAATATCCAACATCCGCATCTGCCTTCACGACCATGCGAACATCACGGCGAGGCGGCTTCCCGAGAAATACTATTGGCATGATTGCGGGTATTGTCGGCGCGTAAAGGGAAATTCCGTTCTCGAACAGCGTTGTCGAAAGAGCGATACCGACGACGCCACCGCCAAGGCGCGCGAGACGTTTGACCCCTTTCTCTATGTTTGCCACGCCAACGTAACGGAGGTTGTGGTGCCTGTACACGATCCGTACGCGCGACGGCTGATCGCGGTGATCTTTTGCGGGCAGGTTTTTTCCCGCGAGAACGGCCTTGGGCCGCAGTACGGGGTGGACGAGCCGCTCCCCGTCGAGCCGGAGGAGAACATCTGGGCCGTCGCCCGGATTCTTCACTCATTCTTCAAAATGGCCCAGCCCGTCGTCAATGCCCTGGCGGATTTCAACCGGCCAAGGCAATTCTGCCACCACGCCATCATAAAGGCGCTCGACATCATGGGAGAGCGGTTTCGGGAGTCGCTCTCGGTGGCCGATGTGGCCCGGGCGGTCGGGTTGAGCGTGTCGCGTTTCGAACACCTCTTTAAGCAAGAGGCGGGCATGAATTTTACGACGGCGATGCACCAGAAGCGGGTTAATGAAGCGATGCGACTTTTGACCCATACCGACCTTCCCGTGACAGAAATCGCCAGTCGTGTCGGCGTGGCGGATATCGGCTATTTTCACCGGCTTTTCAAACGCGCCAGGGGGATGACGCCCAATGCGTTCCGCGCCTCGTCACGCTCGGAGATATAGCGCGTCTCCAGAACGATCTGTTTTCGCTCCTGCGCGGTGAGTTAAAATCGGCTGAAGGCCGGATTCCTCTTGTTCCCGGTCCGGAACGTGGGAACGGGAGCACGACTTCGCAAACACCTCTGGAGGGCGCGGCAAAATCGGACACTATCTTCAGCATCCCCGTCATCTTTACCGGGTGGGGACGATGCGGCTACGATCTTCGCAATTTCCGGGACGATCTGCAGCGGCCCGTTTGCCTTCCTGTTTAGTGCGGTAGGCCGCCGCACGAGCGCTCACTTCGTAGACAACACCGCGGAAGATTCTGCCAAGATTTTCGTTCCACTCCCCTATGAAAACACACCAAACCCTATTCCTCACCATCGCAGCCTGCCTGGCGGCCCAAGGCGCTCTCCATGCCCAGATTCTGGTTTCCGTGGGCGGACCCGCCGCGACGGAGAACTTCAATTCCTTCGGAACTGAAAACGTCTATTCGCTGCCCAGCGGCTGGAAGGGAGTGATGTCTGCGACCTATCAGGCGACAGACTTTTCGTACGCATCGGCGAATCTCACGCAAACCGCCTTCAACGATCCGAACCCCGTTACCCGCTCCGGTCTCTTCAATCTCGGAAGCGGTGCCGTGCCGGCCACGGCGACGGATCGTGCACTCGGCTTTTGGGTGACTTCGGGAAACTACACCACGTCGAAGACGGTGGTCGCCATGGCGCATTACCGAAACTCGGGAGCAGCGAGCATCAACGCGCTTTCGATCAGCTATGACCTCGGCAAATTCCGCTTCGGGAATGTGGATAGCGCCGTGGACCTGTTCTACTCCACTGACGGAGTGACTTGGACTCTCCTGTCAGATTTCTCCAAGCAGTTCGAATCGGACGGCAACTTTACGTTGATCACCAGCAACACGCCGCGCAATCCGGTAACGGTGAGCGGGACTTATGTTCTACCGACGGCGATCGAGGCGGACGGGGATTTTTATCTCGCGTGGAGGTATGCTTCCAACATCACAACCAATTCGCCGACCGCGATGGGCGCGGCGATCGGCCTGGATAACGTCTCCATCACCGCGATTCCCGAGCCGTCGGTTGCCCTCCTCGCGCTCCCCGCGGCCGCACTCATGGCGCTTCGGCGGCGCAAGGCGGAATAGGCAGCGAAAAATGCGAAAACCAGCGAGCCATAAGGCAAGCTCACCATCGATCGTCGTTTAAGGAAGCCACGCAGCGCAATGCTATTGGAAGCGGACTCAGAAAACCTGGTTCAAAATGGATCAGCTCACCGTAACACGAATTGGTCTCTTCGTTCGCTCCGGCCAAGGGAGCTTGAGGCGGATCTGATCATCGCCGGGGGCGGCATGGGGGGCTGCGCGGCCGCTCTTAGCGCCGCGGAGCGCGGCCTGCGGGTCATCCTGACGGAGGAGACCGACTGGATCGGCGGCCAGCTTACCTCCCAGGCGGTTCCTCCGGATGAGCATCCCTGGATCGAGCAGTTCGGGTGCACCCGCCGGTACAGAAGGTTCCGGGAGAGCGTTCGGGATTACTATCGCGCCAACTTTCCGCTGAGCCGGAAGGCATCGCGCGACCCGTTGCTCAACCCCGGCGGCGGGCGCGTTTCGCGGCTCTGTCATGAACCGCGCGTGGCACATGCCGTGCTGGAACAGCAGCTGGCGTTCTGGCGTTCCTGCGGCAGGATTCTGCTTCTCCTGGAGCACCGGCCGGTGGCGGTTCACACCACGGGGGATCGCATCAATGCGGTCACGTTTCTTGATCTTCAGGAAGGGAGCGAAGTCACGCTCAGCGGCTCCTGGTTCATCGATGCAACCGAGCTGGGCGACCTTCTTCCGCTCGGTAAAGTTGAGTACGTGAGCGGTGCGGAGGCGCGGCGCGAAACCGGCGAGCCACATGCCAAGGAGGAGGCGCAACCCGATAACGTGCAGGGGGTCACCTGGTGCTTCGCGATGGCGCACGACCCGGATTGCCCGAACGATTCGGACCGTTACCGGATCTCCAAGCCGGAGAATTACGACTTCTGGCGCAACTACCAGCCTAACCTAAACCCGGGTTGGTGCGGAAAAATGTATGACTGGGCGTATTGCCATCCGGTGACGCTGAAGCCGATCGAACGCGTGCTTTTTCGGCATGAGGCGGAAATTCCCGGCCGGGCGATCTGGGATTACCGCCAGATTTTTTCCCGCAACATTCTGGACGGCAACCACCCCGGCCACGATGTCTCGCTGGTCAACTGGCCGCAAAACGACTATTTTGAAGGCAACCTGATCGACCAGCCCCGCGAGCTTTTCGAGCGTTACTGCCGGGAAGCAAAGGAGATGTCGCTCGGTTTTTTTTACTGGCTTCAGACGGAGGCCCCGCGGCCCGATGGCGGGCAGGGTTATGGAAGCCTTTACCTCAAGCCGGATATTCTCGGAACTCCCGACGGGTTTGCGAAGGCGCCCTACATCCGGGAATCGCGCAGAATCCGCGCCTTGTTCACCGTCACGGAAAATCACATCGGCGTCGAGGCAAGGGAAGGGCGTTTTCCGGATCCTTTTCCCGACAGCGTTGGCGTGGGGAGTTACCGGATCGACCTGCACCCCTCCACGGGTGGCGATAACTATATCGACATCGCCGCTTTTCCGTTTCAGGTTCCGCTCGGCAGCCTTATTCCCCAACGGGTGGAGAACCTGATCGCCGGTTGCAAGAATATCGGGGTGACGCATATCACCAATGGATGCTATCGTCTGCACCCCGTGGAATGGAACGTCGGCGAGGTGGCGGGGCTTCTCGCTGCCTATTGCGTGGAGAACCGTTCCAGCCCCAAAGCGGTATACCAGCACCATCTCAAGCCGTTTCAGGACTTCATTGTGTCCGAGGGGGTGGAACTGAAATGGCCCGACGTTACGGCCCGGTAGGCGTGCACTTTCGATCCATCAAGATCCATCAATTTACATGAACAAACTCAGAGCAGGTATCATAGGATGTGGCGGCATTGCCCGCTTCCATCAAAACGCTTTCAGGGAATGCGGCATCGAAATCACCGCCTATGCCGACAATAACGAGGAGGCCGCACGCAAGCTTTCAGCGGGGGAGGGGGCGGTGTTCAATAGTCACCAGGCGTTGCTGGAGTCCGGCGAGGTCGATCTCGTTGCCGTCTGCACGCCGCCGGCCTATCATGAAGACGCGGCGACCCTGGCGCTGAAGCGGGGGATTCACGTCCTCTGCGAGAAGCCGCTGGCGCACACCGTCGAGGCCTCCCGCAGGTTGGCCGAACTGGCAGCCGGGAGCGAAGCAAAGCTCATGTGCGCCTTCAGGCATCGCTTCATTCCGGCGGTGCGGACGATCCGCTCGTTGCTCGCGGAGATCGGCCCGGTCGTGGTCTTCCAGAATACCTTCTGCGGCCCCGCCTTTGACATGAATACCAAGTGGTTCAGCAACCCCGCCATTTCCGGCGGGGGATGCATGCTCGACACCGCCGCCCATTCGGTCGATCTGTTCCGGTTTATCGTGGGTGAAATTCGCGGGAGCCTCGTCTCGAAAACCACCTTTCTCCCCGATATTGCGGTCGAGGATGCCGCGGTGCTCGTCGTCCAGGCGGAGTCGGGGGCAATCGGCTCGCTGGTTTCGACATGGGTTTCAGGAACGGGCGTCGCCTCCATCGACATTATCGGACAGAACGGGCGGATCGTTTTCGATTACACTCATCCCGACGCGGTCCGCATCAAGCGGCGCGGCGAGGGGGAGTGGACGCCGGTGCCGGTGGAGAAGGGGAATGGATTCGCCGCTCAGACCGCCCACTTTGCCCGCGTGATCCGCGGTGAGGAGGAGCTTGCATGCAGCGCGGTGGATGGCCTCCGGTCCACGGAAGTCATTTTCAACGCCGTGGAAGGAGGCACGCGATGAAGAAGATCGGCTTCATTGATCATTTCCTCGACGAATGGCACGCGGAGAATTACCCGCGGTGGATTCGGGAAAGCTCCGTGGGCGATTGTTACTCCGTCGCCCATGCATGGGCCGAAACGGAAGTTGCCGGAAAGCGGACCAACGCGCAATGGTGCGAGGCCCACGGGGTGGAACTGGTCGCAACCCTTGACGAACTGATCGAACGAAGCGACTACCTCGTTGTTTTGGCGCCCGACAACCCCGATCGGCACGAGGCACTGGTGCTTCCGGCGCTCGCGTCCGGCAAGCCGACTTACCTGGATAAGCCGCTTGCGCCCAACCTCGCAACCACCCGGCGGATTCTGGGCGCGGCAAGGGATTACGGCACGCCGTTTTTCTCCTCCTCCGCTCTCCGGTTTGCGGGGGAGCTGGACGAGGCGCGGGCAAAGCTGGCCGGGATGTCGCTCGAATACGTGGCGACGAGCGGCGGTGGGAATTTCACTTCCTACGCGGTGCATCAGGCGGAAATGCTGGTTGCCCTGACCGGCAAGCCCGCGCTGCGCGTCAAGCAATGCGGCACCGTGAATG
>Ga0180217_1002746_pt1 | contig 15630 bp, 18 predicted proteins | sample eDN3rd37CBELigOP_FD_128521 | JGI IMG/M metagenome (GOLD analysis project Ga0180217, IMG submission 128521) | Enriched Organic Plus compost microbial communities from Emeryville, California, USA - eDNA 3rd pass 37_C BE-Lig OP (version 2) (version 2) ... | reverse complement strand
TGAAAAGTCTGCAAGTTCGTTACGAAACTTTGCGTTATTCATCTTAATTGAACCGCCGTATACGGAACCGTACGTACGGTGGTGTGAGAGGTCGGGAGTTAATCACTCCCACCTACTCGATTAGGTTAATTAACATGGTCAATAATTACTTTTTTATTCTAAATTGTGATTTTTATTTTGTATGAACAGGATTCTTCTTTAACGACTTTTTATTGTTAGCAGGGGCAACGATGATGCCTGTTGTTTCTTCAAAATCATATAATCTTGTAGGTAAATCAGTGAAAAGATCCATTTCATTATAGGCAGGAATACCGTGGTAAGACATATCTAACCCTTCTTCTTCTTCACTTTCGCTTGCTCTTAAACCAACTGTATGCTCACATACCTTTGCTATAATGGTTCCACCGATAAGACCCCAGACAACTACGACAATTGAACCCAATAATTGTATTTTTATGAGAGAAAAATCACCAGTTGTAAAAAGACCTTGGGATGTGTCGAATAATCCAACTGCAATCGTTCCGAATACGCCATTAAAACCATGTACAGCCACAGCTCCAACAGGGTCATCTACTTTTAGATTATCTACTAATAAAGTAGCATAAACAACAATTACACCACTGATAAGACCAATGAGGATTGCACTCCATTGAGAAACAAAAGCACATCCAGCTGTTATAGCTACTAAGCCTGCTAAAACACCGTTAATCATCATACTTGGGTCTGCTTTTCCAAACTTTTTCATTGTAGTGAATAGGGCAGCAGTACCAGCACTTGCACCAGCAAGAAGTGTATTAAGGGCAATCGTTGCAAGAGATGTATTGGATGCATCTAATGTGCTCCCAGCATTAAAAGCAAACCAACCGAACCATAAAATAAAAGCACCAGATGAAGCTAAAGGAATGTTACTAGGTGCAAATACATTCATACTACCATCTGAATTAAATCTTCCTTTTCTTGGTCCCAAAATTTTGGCAATTGCAAAGGCAACGAAACCGCCGAGTGCGTGAATAGCAGCAGATCCTGCAAAATCCTTCATGCCCAGTTTTGCTAACCAACCCTCGGGATTCCATATCCAATGGCCTGAAAGAGGATAGATAATAATACAAATTAGCGCTACTGTTACTATATAGGCTTTAAAGTTCATACGTTCTGCAACTGCACCTGAAACAATCGAAATACTAGCTACTGCAAATCCCATTTGAAATAGTACGAAAGCTGCACTAGGCAATTCAATTGATAATGGTATCTTTTCTGGATTGCCAAAATAACTTGTCCCCAACAATCCAAAGGCATCTTGTCCATACATAATGCCAAAACCAATGAGCCAAAAAGCTAAGATACCAACTGTTAAATCTACAAAAATCTTCATCGTCACATTGACCGTATTTTTAGTTCGAACCAAACCGGATTCTAGTAAACAAAATCCACCTTCCATGAATAGAACCATTGCTGCAGCTAGCACAATCCATACTGTATTTAAATATATTAGTTCCATACTATTCACCCTTCCGGATTTGCTAAATCGTCTATACTTAAGTCTGCTTCACCTGTCTTAATGTTATAGCCTTCAAGAATGGGATAAACGTAGATTTTACCATCCCCATCTTCACCTGTCTGTGCAGAAGAAACAATTGTTTGAATGGTTTCCTTGACCATATAATCCGAAAGGACAATCTCCAATTTAATTTTTGGGCGAAGAGTTACTTTATAATTTTTGCCCCTATAAACTCCTTGAGTTTCTTTTTGTTTTCCTCTTCCAACTGCCTGGGATACTGTGAAGCCTGTAATCCCTATATTCTTTAATCCCTTGATAGTATCAGTGAGCTTTTCGGGTCTTATGATTGCTTCAATTTTTTTCATTTTTATCACCTGAATATTTAGAATTTTCTATGATACTAATATAGTATATTTCTATGAGATATCCAATCTCGATATTAGATTATACCTATCGTAAAAAAACATTTAGTACCGGTGGAGATTAGTTTAATCAAGGTGAAAAATCGCGTATTTAGATACACTTCGTAAAGGCTAGAGACCTGTCTTATCTGGCGTTAGTGGACTTCATTATCAGTTCGTTTGTCATACAAGATGTTTTGTAATGATTAAAAACATTTATTAAATTTGTTATATTTTAGAAAATAAATAACCTTCCTAACATGCAAGTTTTGAAAGATGGATAAAGAAGGAAAGTTATTATCTAGTGGTCGAAAAAATGGGGGTATGTTTTGGAAGTTCTAAGTTTCAGAAAGTGTAATCATAGGTAAGTATGGAAGATTTGCTTCAAAAGATTAAATTCGATGGGAAACTAATGACGAAAGTAAGGGACTTGATTAATATTGGTAGTATTTTCTGATATAAAAGAAGGTCCTAATCTATCAGGTTAGTTTACTTTAATAAGGTTACACAAAAAAGTTAATTGGTTTAAGAGATTGATTATAGTTCAGTTATTGCATTAATCGAGTGCAATTTCTTCATAAGAATTATTTGCCATTCTCATTAAAAGCTGTTCGGAAAGCTCTGCATGTTTAAAATCTTTTTCTTTGAGTTTATGATTTTTCTCCCAATATTGACTTTTAGCAAATACGTGCTAGAATGATAGTCTACTTCGTTGCGTTGAAGCGCTAAAGTTTGAAGTGTGAAATTATACATCTAGGAGTCTGCATATGTTTTCTATTGAAGCAAAATCAAAACCGTCTGTATTCGAAGCACTATTCCTTGTAATAATCGTTATTTCAATAATTTCTATTGCAATAGGTAAGCTTGGCGCCGTACCACATATCCCTATACTTTTATCTATTACTCTTCTCATTTTTTACGGTTTGCTAAGACGTGTGCCATTTAAAGTGTTAGAAGAAAGTATGAGATCTGGAGTCGTCTCAGGAATAGGAGCTATCTATATCTTCTTTTTAATAGGTATTCTGATTAGTAGCTGGATTGTAAGCGGTACAATACCAACGCTATTATATTTAGGCTTTTCTATCGTATCCACTAGTTTCTTTTATGCCATTGTATTTATCATTACAGCAATTATCGGTACCGCAATTGGTAGTTCATTGACGACTGTAGCGACAGTTGGGGTTGCTTTTGTAAGTATTGCAGGAGCCATTGATGCATCATTGGCATTGACGGCTGGCGCTATTGTATCCGGAGCGTTTTTTGGCGATAAAATGTCGCCATTATCAGATACAACAAATCTAGCTGCGAGCATCGTCAATATTGATTTATTTGACCATATCAAAAATATGTGTTGGACAACGATACCTGCATTTTTGATTAGTGGTGTCTTATATGCTGTTTTATCCCCTTCTGTTGAGGGAGTAAATAATCAGACGATTGAGTCCTATCAGGCTAGTTTACAAGCTACAAATTTTGTGCATTGGTATGCGATTTTGCCACTGCTTGTCTTGATTGTTTGCACATTCAAAAAAGTGCCTGCATTTTTAACACTAATTTTTAGTTCCCTTGTAGCGCTTTTCTTATCAATATTCCATACGTCTTTATCAATTAGTGATTACTGTGAAATTTTATATAACGGATATGTTTCTGAAATAGGTGTTGAGGTGATTGATTCACTGTTAACTCGTGGCGGTATCACTAGTATGTTCTTTACAATTATGCTTGTGGTACTTAGCCTAAGTTTGGGTGGATTACTGTTTGCTTTAGGTATTATTCAAACATTACTAGTTAAAATAGAAAATCTACTAAAATCCGTTGGTGCATTGGTTACTGGGACGGCTTTTACTGCAATTGGTATTAATTTAATTGTTGGAGAACAGTATTTATCGATTTTATTAACAGGGGAAGCTTTTAAGAACCAATATCGAGAACTTGGTTTACACCCGAAAAATTTAAGCCGTGTAATGGAAGATGCGGGAACTGTCGTTAATCCGCTTGTTCCTTGGAGTGTTTGTGGTTTATTTATTGCCTCAATGCTTAATGTTTCCGTGATCGACTATTTGCCTTTTGCGTTCTTTTGCTTATTAAGTCCAATCCTTACTATTATTTTTGGATGGCTAAATCTTACAATATCAAGAAACTAAACAGGTTAACATCTAGTAGTGCAAACCAAGTCCATGGTTTGTGCTACTTTTTTTGTAGAAGTGAAGAAATGGCGATCACTGTTATTTAACGTGTGTTCCAACCATCGGATCATTTTAGGGAGAAAACTAAATTTTTAGGATAGAACACGTATGAAATGAGTCTATGTTCCATCAATACGATCAAATAAGCAAATTACTATTAAGTAATATAAGCAAAATAGCATAATAAATAATAGAGGGAAAATGAATCCTTTTAATCGTTCAGTACGTTCTTATTAATGACCTTTGTAGTGTTTTGTAGAATTTAATCGAAATTGATTAGTTTTCAAAGTATAATTACTTGGTCAAATTAGTATAGACGAAGGAGGATTGGACCATGGAATGGGCTTTAACTGGACTATTTATCGTGGCAGTACTACTATTCATAATTTCTATGTACAAAAATAAGAAATCTTCAAATATAGAACAACGTGAAATTGACACGGTATATATGACGATAATGGAGGAAGTTACTAAACTTCAAAACGATGTTCGAATGTTGACTTTAGAAAATGAAATACTTTCACAAAAAGCTGGGCTTAGTAACGACGAAATAGAATTACGACGAAAATTACTAGAGTTATACAAGAAAAACTTTAATGTGGAGGTTATGGCCGCTAGATTAAAGCTTGAAACATCAGAGGTAGAAAAGCTTCTAGCCCCATATAAGGCATTAAATAAGGAAGGGAGAAAGGTAGCAAATGAGAGCTAATCTAATAAATAGCTTTGCTGCAGGTCTTCTCATCAGTGCAAGTGTTTGTGGGGTTGTCTATTTTTCACAGTCTACTCACAAAGAACAAACGAATCAGGTGACAGCAGATTCCCTAACAAAAGAGGAAATGAAAACGAGCCTTACTAATGCTGGGTATGTTATTTTAACGAAAGCAGAATGGGACGAACAAGTAGCCGTTGCGGATAAAGAAGCACAAGCAAAAGGTCAACAAACTCAACAAGAAGAAAAGGACCAATCGGAGCAGCAAGGTAATGAAAAAGTAATCAATCGTACGGTTATTAATGTGGCATCAGGTATGACGAGTATCGAAGTTGGGGAGGCATTAGTGCAAGGGCAAATCATTGATAATGCTATGACTTTTTTCCATGAAGTGGAAAAGAGAGGACTGGCAAATGATTTAAAGCCTGGTACCTTCATGGTTGATAGTACTATGTCGTTGGACGAAGTCATTAATACGATTTTTAAGTAATACCAGTTCTGATGATTCGTTCTTAGTTGTTTTTCAAGGGCAAATATTATTTGGCAGGTACGATAATTTCAAAAACTCAAAGTTTGGAAGACACTAAACTTAGAGGCTTATACATTTGGCACAATTCTTAAAAAGAATTGTGCTTTTTTTTTAGAAATAGGGCCATAATGATTGCGTGTATTATCCAATTTTTCCGAACGTTTATTTGACAAGTATGTTCACCCAACAAGTGTAAATAATAAGGTAAGTGTCAAATAGCCTCCATCTACTATAGACGGAGGCTTTCTTTTTAGAATAATCTTGACCACAAACCTAATTTGTTAGAAGGATTATTGTCGTTTCTTAGTTTTCTTATTATTATGTTTCTCTGTCGCTGTTAAAGGTTCGTTTGCAAGTTCATGATCAAACTCCCTTGATAAACTCTTTCTTACAGCTTGTTCATCACTAATGCTACCGTTGTTCTTCTGGTTGTTACTCATTATATACACCTCCATGATTTTAGTTTGTCACGGAGTGTTCTTAGTATGCATTTTTGTTTAATCTTATTTAAGCTTTTCAAACTCTATAAAAGCTAAAACGTTGGTGGGAAACTTCCTTTTAGTGAAAATTTAATATGTCTTGACCCTATAGGTATTTACTTATAAAATATAACTATATTTTATAAGTAATAAGGGGAATATCATGGGAATTAATACAAAGTTAATGGATGCTGTAATGGATTCACTGTTTTTAGCAAAAAAAGCTTATGAAGCGTTGCCTCCTTTACCGCCAGGGATAAAGCCTATTTATCACCGCGTACTTAATATGTTGTATCAGTACAAGGAAGAAGGAAAGGAAATTCGTGTTTCGGAGTTAAGTGTAGCTTTAGATATGCAACTACCCAATATGACAAAATTAATTAATGAAATGAACGATGCGGGGTTAGTACAAAAAGTACGCTCTAAGCAAGATAAACGGGCAGTTTTTATTCAAATATCGGAAGATGGAATCCAATATTTTAAAGAATTTGTACTTGTTTATCGTAGAAAGTTGCAAAAGGAATTTGAAGAATTTGATGAGCAAGATTGCTATACCATGATCAGGATGATCAATGAGATTCAGGAAAAAATACACAAAGCTTATGCTAGAAATGGGGAAAATTAACCAATGGAAAGCGATAAAATTTGGACGAAGGATTTTATTTTTTTATTAACTTCCAATTTCTTGGTGTCTTTAAGCTTTTACTTATTAATGACGTCTATGGCTGTATATGCTATCCGGCAGTTTAGTGCATCAGAAAGTAGTGCTGGATTAGCAGCAAGTGCCTTTATTATTGGGGCATTAATTGCACGGATATTTGCAGGTAAATTTATAGATGTAATCGGTCGTAAAAAAATGCTATATATCGGATTAGGTTTATTTTTAGTTGGTTCAATTAGCTATTTATTTGTGACAAGTATTGGGTTTTTAATGGCTATTCGACTGGTTCATGGCATGGGGTTCGGTATCGCAACAACTGTTTTGGTAACTGTAACAATGACAGCACTACCTGCAGATAAACGTGGCGAGGGTACAGGTTATTTTTCTTTAAGTACTGCAGGCGCAACAGCTATTGGTCCTTTTCTTGCGCTGTATTTATCTAATCATTTTACTTATAACACAATGTTTGTTTTTTGTATTATTTTTAGTGTTCTAGCATTGGTATCATCTGCATTTGGAACAATCATTGAAATAGATTTAACCTATGAACAAAAAGAGAATATAAAAAAGAGTTTTAGACTCAAAGATTTCTATGAAAAGAAAGCTCTTCCGATTGCATTGCTTATGTTCGTAAGCGGTATGGCTTACTCAGGTATTATTTCATTTATGAATTCTTATGCGATTGAGACGAATCTAACAAAAGCAGCTTCTTTTTTCTTTGTCGTATACGCGATCTTTTTATTTCTAGGTAGACCTATTGCAGGAAAATTATTTGATAAAAAAGGTGAAAATATAGTTGTTTATCCATCTTTTCTAATGTTTGCTATCGGCTTATTATTAATTACTTTTGCCAATGCTGGCTTTATGCTTATCCTTGCAGGAGCATTATTAGCTTTAGGATATGGAACAATTATATCTAGCATGCAAACACTCGTTGTAAAAGTGTCAGAACCTCATCGATTAGGCGTAGCCATTTCAACATTCTTCATATGCTTGGATGCCGGGATGGGGATTGGACCTTACATTCTAGGGTTAATTGCTGAACAGGCTGGATTTCATACAATGTATTTCGTTTTAGCGATTGCCATTTTCTTTTTAATTCCAACATACTATTTAGTACATGGGAAAAAAGCGAGTACTGTAAAAAAACAATCTGATCTTGTTAAAAGTATTCATTAAAAATGAAGCGTGGCAGAAGAAGAAAAGCAATTTTTTAGATGGGTAATGTTTTTAATTCCCGAATCTTTTTCAAGTTGCCTCCGTATAAATGGTTAAATAAATCGTTTTGTTGGGGAGGGGAACAGGTATGTCTGAAAAAGGTTGTGTAAAATGTGGAAGTAAAGATGCAAGCCAGAAGGAAGTGGCGATGACTGGTACAGGTTTATCGAAGATGTTTGATATCCAAAACAATCAGTTTATAGTTGTTTATTGTAATAACTGTGGTTATTCAGAGTTCTATAATAAAAAATCTTCTACATCATCAAATATACTTGACTTATTCTTTGGTTAAAAGAGATGGTTGCGTCACTAGTGGTTGCATTACCGAAACAATGGTAATGCTCTTTTTCTTATCCGACAATAGGGCAGAATAGTATAGGAAGTGGGAGAATGGTTATATTCTTAAAAACATCCTAAGCTAGTGTCTTTTAAGAAATCGCATTGTAAGTAACGGGTTCATTATTTGAAATTATTTGGAGCTAGAAAATGAAAAATAAAAAGAAGAAAACACAGAACGGCTTTTTTAAAGAGATGCTAGGGGAGCTTACTAGTTCTATCTTACTTGAAGTGGCTTGGAACATTTTATTATTTATTCCCAAAATGATTCTTCGTTTAATAAAAAACATCTGGTGAGAAAGTAAAATAATAACTGATAATTCCGATAAATATAGTTGACATTAAATTTATATTTGATTATTATTAATTCAAATATAAAACTTATAGCTTACTAGATCACTAGAGGCTCCCCTATCTAATTGAAATGGGAACAATTCGTCTATAAAGAGAGTAAACAGATAATTCTGATAAAAATAGTTGACATTATAATTGTATTTGCTTATTATTAATACAAATATAAGATGTATAGCTTACTAGACAAACTAGAGGCTCCCCTATCTAATTGATAAGGGAGCCTTTTGTCATAAAAAAATTAAAAACTAGTAATCCTATAAAAATGGTTGACATTAAAAAGAGTTTTATTTATTATTAATTCCAATATATAACAAATTAAGCTTAAGCTTACTAGACAAACTAGAGGCTCTCTTATCCAATTATTTTAGTTGGTAAGGGAGCCTCTTGTTCTGTTCCAAGGAGGATGTATTAAAAGAACAACTCAAAAAAATTTTACATTAAATCTTACTAAACTAGTTTGAATAGTTGGAAATAGGAGGAACATGATGGATAAAATCAAGTTTGAACGAGTAACTAAAAAGTTTTTAGTTCGAGATGAACAAAAAAAAGGTGCACAACGTGAATTTACCGCTATTCAAGACATTGAGTTTTCCGTAAAAGAGGGTGAATTCATTACATTAGTAGGACCGAGTGGATGTGGGAAGTCAACATTACTTGATTTGTTAACGGGTTTAACACATCCCACAAAAGGACGAATTTTAATCGATGGTCGTGAAATTACAGGACCAGGGCTAGATCGAGGGATTGTCTTTCAACAGTATGCATTATTTCCATGGAAAACAGCTCGCGGCAATATTGAGTTTGGGTTAGAAGCAAAAGGCATTCCAAAAAGTGAACGGAAAGAGAAGGCAGAATATTACTTAAATTTAGTCGGATTAAAAAACTTTGCTGATCGGTATCCACATGAGCTATCGGGCGGTATGAAACAGCGAGTAGCAATTGCACGTAGTTTAGCATTTAATCCAGATGTACTGTTAATGGATGAACCGTTTGCCGCACTTGATGCACAAACGCGTGAAACGTTACAAACAGAACTATTAAGAATTTGGAAAGAGACAGGCAAAACAATTATTTTCATTACACATGGGATTGATGAAGCGGTGTATTTGGGACAACGAGTGGTCGTTTTATCTGCAAATCCAGGTAGTGTAAAAAAGATTGTCGATGTACCTTTAGAGAACCGTACAGAGGATTTTGATATTAAATCAAATCCAACCTACATTAAAGTACGGAAAGAAGTGTGGAGCTTATTACACGAACAACATTTTCAAGCAGCATTTATTTAACGAGGAGGCGAACTTATGGTTATCGCACATAAATTAAATGAAAAAGTTAAGTCATCGTCACCCCCACCAAAAGTGAAGGCAAAGCGTGACTTTGGGATAACAGGGAAAATATTCAAGCAATCAATTATTTTAATTTTATTTCTTGTTCTATGGCAAATCGCTCCAGCAATCGGCTTAGCAGATCCAGCCTTTTTACCTCCGTTTTCAGAAGTAGCAGTGGCATGGTGGCACTTACTCATCAGTGGCGAGCTATGGGCGCATTTCCAAGCAAGTATTTTACGTTCTATTGCAGGTTTTGGTTTAGCATTAGTTATCGGCATTCCACTAGGTTTACTAATTGGCTGGTATCCTTTAGCCCGAGATTTATTTACACCGATTTTAGAATTATTTCGTAATACCGCAGCACTTGCATTACTACCAGTGTTTATATTAATTTTGGGCATTGGTGAAGTATCAAAAATCTCGATTATTTTATTCGCATGTACATGGCCGATTTTATTGAACACGATTACTGCGGTAAAAAATGTGGATCCATTATTAATTAAATCAGCTCGTTCGATGAATATTTCATCGTTTAAATTATTTTACAAAGTAATATTACCGGCATCGGTACCAACGATTTTTACAGGGGTTCGTATGGCGGGTACAGGAGCAATTTTAGTATTAATCGCTGCAGAAATGGTAGGGGCAAAAGAAGGACTAGGTTATTACATTACATACGCACAATACAACTTCTTAATCCCAGAAATGTATGCAGGTATCATTACGATTTCAGTACTTGGGTTAATTATTAACTTTGTACTTGTAAAGCTAGAAAAACATTTTTCAAAATGGAAGCAGGCAGAATAGGAGAGAGAATAAATGAAGAAATGGTTAACTGTAATGTTAGTTATTGTAGTAGGGGTTTTACTTGTAGCTTGTGGCGACGATAAGGTGTCAACGGCAAAAACTACAGATGGAAAAAATGTAATTAAGTATCAATTAATGAAAGGTATGGTTTATCCGGCAGAATTGGCAGTTGATTTAGGTTATCTAGAAGGAATTGAGTTAGAATCAGTTAGTGATTTTAAAGGTGGTACTGAAAGTGTTCAATATGTAGGAACTGGTGAAGTCGATTTAGGTATGGCTTTTTCAGCTGCAGTAGTAAAAGCTTATTCAAAGAATGTTGATTTAAAATCGGTAATTGGTTATTACGGTAGTGACGATTTAACAAATATTTCAGCATTTGTTTTAGAAGATAGTTCGATTAAAAACCCAAAAGATTTAATTAATAAAAAAGTAGGCGTTAATATTTTAGGGGCTCATATGGAACTTGCTATAAAAGGCTATTTGAAGCAAGGTGGTTTGTCGGATAAAGAAATAGAGTCTGTACAACTAGTCACAGTACCGCTATCAAGTGCAGAACAAACTTTACGTTCAAATCAAGTAGATGCTGTGTTATTAATGGGTCAATCAAAGGATTTAGCTGTTGAACGCGGTGGAATTAGAGAGCTATTTAGTGATATTGATGTTGTAGGTAAAAATTTTACAGCTGGAAACTATTTCTTTAGAAGTGATTATGTAAAAGAAAACCCTGAAGTTATTAAACAATTTGTAGAAGGTGTTGCTAAAGCGATTGAATGGTCTCGTGAAACACCACGTGAAGAAGTAGTAGAACGAATGGAAAAAATTATTAAAGAACGTGATCCGAATGAATCAACAGAATCAGTGAAATATTGGAAAAGTTATGGGGTAGGTACTGAAGGTGGCGTAATTCAAGAAGAAGAAATGCAAATGTGGATTGATTGGTTAGTAGAAAATGGAGAATTGGAAAAAGATGCAGTAACAGCTTCGGAGTTATATACAAATCAATATAATCCGTATGAAAAATAAATCTTTATTCATAAATAGAAAGGGAGTATTGTAATATGTCAAAAAGACAAATGAAGTTAGGAGCATTCTTTTTTTTACCTGGACATCATGTAGCAAGTTGGCGAGCACCACAAGCAGAAGTGCAAAAAACATGGACATTACCTTTTTTAACACAATTAGCGCAAACAGCAGAACGTGGTAAATTTGATAATATTTTCTTTGCAGATGTTTTTGGTGAAGATGTGCAAGAAGAAGCGTTATCAGGTCTGAAGTTGGATCCAGTTGTAGTTATTTCGGCACTTGCAGCAGTTACTAACAACATTGGTTTAACTGCTACTTTAACAACGACATATAATGAACCATTCCATGTAGCACGAAAATATGCTGCAATTGACCATCTATCAGGTGGTCGTGCAGCATGGAATGTTGTAACTTCCGCTAATGAAAGTGAAGCTCTATTGTTTGGTAAAGAACAACATTTACAGCATGCAACACGTTATGAGCGCGCTGAAGAATTTGTTGACGTAGTAAAAAAATTGTGGCATTCGCGTGAAGCAGAATCATTAGTCATTAATAAAGAATCTGGAAAATTCTATAATATGGATCACATCCATCGTGTGGAGCATGAAGGTAAACATTTTAAAGTGAGTGGATTTTTAGATACAACGTCAACACCGCAAGGGCATCCTGTTATCGTACAAGCTGGCTCTTCCGAAGCAGGTAAAGAACTAGCAGCTAAAACAGCTGAAGTAATCTTTACAGCTTGGCAAAAACTAGAGGATGCACAAGCATTTTATAGAGATGTAAAATCTCGTTTATCAAAATATGGTCGTAATGAGGAAGATTTAAAAGTAATGCCAGGTGTGTTTATTACTGTTGCAAAAACAGAAGAGGAAGCACGTGCTAAACAACAACAACTAAATAGCTATATTTCTCCGACTGTTGGATTGAATTATTTAACGAATTTTACAGGTGTAGATTTTAGTCAGTTAGATCCTCAAGGACCGATTCCTGAATTCGGTAAAAATGAAAAAGATGCAACCAACCCAAATATCCGCGCTAATATTTTGAAAGGGATTGTAGAGCAAAACGGATATACAAAAGTACATCAGTTATATGAACATGTTGCAGGTGCTCGTGGACATCGCGAGATTGTTGGTACACCAGAACAAATCGCCGATCAATTACAAGAATGGTTTGAAAACGAAGCTGCGGACGGTTTTAACATTATGCCACCAACTTTCCCAGGTGGTTTCAATGACATTGTGGATTTAGTTATTCCTGAGTTACAACGTCGTGGATTATTCCGTACAGAGTATGAAGGCACAACATTACGTGAAAATTTAGGTTTAAAATACCCAAAATCTTCTGAACTTGAATTACAAGTAAAAAACTAAATATAGTTTCCAACTTTAATCAAAACAAATAGAGGAGAATGATAAATTGAGTAAGAAACTTATCGTTGTTGTGGGAGCAGGTCCTGGAATCGGAAATCATGTCGCAAAAAAATTCGGGGACAATAACTTCCGTGTTGTTCTAGTTTCTCGTAATCAGGAATCATTAACTCAATATGTCGAGGAGCTAAAATCACAGGACATCGAGGCATACTCTGTAGTAGCTGATGCTGCAAGTACAGAATCAGTAGAGGTAGCTTTTGAGCAAATTAAGAAAGAATTTGGTTCCATTGATGTACTGGTATACAACGCTGCTATTGTAGAAGGAGGCCGACCAACTTCACTGACACCAGAATCACTTTTAACTCACTATCAAGTTGACGTTGTAGGTGCTTTGCGTTGTGCATTACAAGTAATACCTAATCAAGTTGCTAATAAATCAGGCACGATTCTCTTCACTGGAGGAGGATTGGCTTTGCATCCTGCTGCAGATTATGCTGCTTTATCTTTGGGCAAAGCAGGGATACGTACTCTAGCCCTTACACTAGCTGAAGAATTAAAGCCACAGGGTGTTTTTGTAGGTACGGTTACAATTTGTGGTGGTGTAAAGCCGGGTACCCACTTTGCTCCTGAACTTATTGCAGAGAAATATTGGGATTTACATCAAAAACGAGAAGAACACGAGATTGTATATAGTTAAATAGGTTTTGATTCTAATAAATAACTCCTTGTGAGTTTTCTTTCTAAAGTAAAATTATTTTAATAGATAATTTATCTACTAAATACTAATCATTATTCAAATAAAGTGAGCGATTCTTCTATATGAAGATCGCTTTTTTTCGTTATATGGCTAGATTCAGGAATAATTTTAATTTTATTGCTTTGTGCTATCTGACTATCCGCAGATTCTATTTTCTTCATATGCTATAGCAGAATATAGGGAAGGGGGTGGTAAATTTGTCATCTTGTCAAAGACTTGCTGATATTATCGGTGGTGAAGTTGTTCAAGCAACTCCTGTTTGTGTAGTGATGCGTCTCCGAGATGTTGGAGCATCTATTTTAGGTCGTAGAACAATCTCTCCTCTAGCAATTCCATTTATGTTATCTTTTGAAAATAATGGTCTTAACCTTGGTGAAAGTGTTCTTCTTCAAAGAGAAGTGAATCCAATGATTGATGCTTTACGAAAAAGAGGATTGATCGTAACAGCATTTCATAACCATTGGCTGTTTGACGAACCGAGATTAATGTATATGCATTGGGAAAATGTTGGGATGGATCCGGCTGAGTTTGCTAGAAGAAGTTTTGAAGCGGCAAAAGAAGCGAGACTTAGATTTATGTAAAAAACTTTTTAAGTTTACTTACATTTCAAATGAACATTAGTTTTTTTAGTAACGGGTACAATTCCAAAAATGGAATTGTGCCTTGTTCAGTTAATAGACTACCATTTAAAAGAAATACAGCGCTCTTAAAAAAATAAACCCTTCTCAAAACGTGAGAAAGGTTTATGGCATGTATATACTAATTTAGTAGACCTAGAACTTACATCACAATTTTCGATACTTTTTTAAAGTAAACATATTTAATATGATAAAAACAATTGTAAAACCTAATAGGATATATAGATCCGAGCTTATATCTCCTAAGCCACCCCCTTTGTACATAACACCCTTTAACGCATCCGCAGCATAATATAACGGCATGAACTTTGCTAAAACTTGGAGCCAACCTGCCATCCCTTCAATCGAGAAAATACCTGAAAAGAATACTTGCGGTACAATAATAAGCGGTATAAATTGCACCATTTGAAATTCTGAACTTGCAAAAGTCGATAATAAGATCCCAAGCGACAATGCAACAAGTGCTAGAACGATGTTAATGAGAATTACATGCCACATTGATCCGACAAGTACGATATCAAGTACATTAACGGCAAATAATACAATAATGACTGTTTGAATAACTGCTAATAGACCGTATGCAATCATATAACCCGATACAATCTCGCCTCTTTTAATTGGTGTTGCAAGTAATCGTTCAAGTGTCCCCGTTGTTCGTTCGTTTAGTAAACCGATACCTGCGATTAAAAATACAAAAAAGAATACAAAGAAGCCGACTAAAATCGGACTAAACGTATCAAAAAGAACGGTTTCACTATCTCCATACACATAATCCGTTTCAATGATAGGTTGGGAAATTGCTTGTTGCATTGGCGCGGAAGCGAATTGTTGCTGGAGTACTTGTTTTACCTTCATTTCTAAGTTTTTTGCAATCGTTGGGTCATCATTTTGTAAAGTTAACATGGTATTTATGCCATCAACTTGTAAAAAACCATCTAGATCATCTTCTACTATGTACGTTTTCAGATCTATAACGTCTTCATACGGATGTACAATAATATCTGATTCAACTAATTTCTCCACGAGTTGTTCATTCCCTGAATAAATGCCTAGTTCAGGCTCAACGGGGTCCCCGTTAAAGACGAGATTCATTAAAGTTAGTACAATGATTGGCGCGACAAAAAGCAAGGCAAGTGTCCGTTTATCTCTTCGTATTTGAAGCAAAATTCTTTTAACAAGGGCTGCAATTCTCATGAAAGTTTTCCTCCTGCCTGTATAAATACGTCATTTAAATTGCTGACACCGTATTTTACTTTCAATTGGTCAGGTGAACCTGTTGCGATAAACTGCCCATTTCGTAGCATTGCAATTTCATCACAGTGCTCTGCCT
>Ga0180217_1002744_pt1 | contig 15638 bp, 18 predicted proteins | sample eDN3rd37CBELigOP_FD_128521 | JGI IMG/M metagenome (GOLD analysis project Ga0180217, IMG submission 128521) | Enriched Organic Plus compost microbial communities from Emeryville, California, USA - eDNA 3rd pass 37_C BE-Lig OP (version 2) (version 2) ... | reverse complement strand
ATTTTGAATTGGGCCATCGAAGGTTGGCATCGCCTGCGGCAGCGCGGTCACTTCGTGATGCCAACGAGCGTTCGCGATGTGGTGCAGGAGATCGAAGATCTCTCGTCACCCGTTTCCGCATTCGTGCGCGACGCATGCACCGTCGGCGCTGGGTACCGCGTCAGCGTCGATTCGCTGTACGACGCCTGGAGGCGCTGGTGCGAAGACGAAGGCCGGCAAGCAGTTACGACCAAGCAGACGTTCGGCCGCGATCTCGCCGCCGCAGTCGCCGGCATCTCGCGCCGCCGTGGAACAGCGCAGCAACCGTTCTACGAAGGCATCGCGCTGAAAGGGGGCTGGTGATGACAAAGCAGCCAAGCCCGGAAAGCGGGGCAACCACATCGACGGGTTTACTGTCGCGCACTGTCGCGACAGTCAGCATTGCATATCGCGAGTGCGCCCGCGTGCGCGCGGGAGAGACCTCGGGTGCAATGGGAACTGTCGCGACAGTCTGCAGCAGTAGCGCCCACAAGGGTTGCCACGTCGTCGCCCACGTTCGCGTTTGTGGCGACGTTCGCGGCGCTGGCAGCAACGATCGCATCCCGCCGCCGGCCCCGCCCGTGGGCCACACGTCGCGTCTGCCAAAGTGGCACGCCGAAAGACCACCTGCCAGCCGGTCTATGGTTCCTTCCCGGCGGAAATCCTCAGGTGAGGCACGCGGGAACAGCCACCATATCAAGCACAGTTTTCTTTTCATGTCCGAACGTCCCACGGAGTAGTTTTTCATGAAGATCGAGCTGTGGCCCCTGTCGCGGGTCAAACCCTATCCCAACAACCCGCGGGTGAATGACGATGCGGTCGATGTCGTGGCGGCGTCGCTTCGCGAGTTCGGTTTTCGCCAACCCATCGTCGTCGATGCGGAAGGGGTGATCATCTGCGGACATACCCGGTTCAAGGCGGCGCAGAAGTTAGGCCTCGAAAAAGTTCCTGTTCACGTCGCCAAGGACCTCACGCCCGAGCAGATCAAGGCATACCGCATCGCCGACAATCAAACCGCATCGCTCGCGGACTGGAACTACGACCTGTTGCCGATCGAATTGAGTGAGCTGCAAGCGGCCAACTATGACCTCGGCCTGCTGGGTTTCGACCAGGGTGAACTCGCCAAGCTGCTCGGCGGCGACCTGCAGGAAGGCCTATGCGATCCCGATGAGGTTCCAGCGCCGCCCGACGAGGCGATCACCAAGCCGGGCGACTTATGGATACTCGGCGATCACCGATTGCTGTGCGGCGATTCGTCGCAAGCAGCGGACGTGGATCGATTGCTCGACGGCGCAACGATCCAACTCGTCAACACCGATCCGCCTTACAACGTGAAGGTCGAGCCCCGCAGCAACAACGCCATCGCGGCCGGCAACAGCAGCTTTGCGAACCCGAATAAACATCATCAGAAGTTTGACCTTGAACGCCACCCCGAAAAAGCGAAGGCAACGCACAAGAAGATGCGAGCCAAGGATCGCCCCCTGGCAAACGACTTCGTGACAGACGAGGCATTCGACGAACTGCTGGATACCTGGTTCGGCAACATGGCTCGCGTGCTGGAAGCGGGCCGTGGTTTCTACATCTGGGGTGGTTACGCCAACCTCGGCAACTACCCACCGTTTCTCAAGAAGCATGATCTGTACTTCAGCCAAGGCATAGTTTGGGACAAGCAGCATCCCGTTCTCACTCGCAAGGATTTCATGGGCGCGTTCGAGATCTGCTTTTACGGTTGGCGGCTCGGCGCTGGCCACCAATTCTTCGGCCCGAACAACGCGACCGACCTCTGGCATGTGAAGAAGGTCAATCCACAGTCGATGGTTCACCTCACTGAGAAGCCCGTCGAACTGGCGGTGCGAGCGATGCAATACTCGTCGCGGATCGGAGAGAACGTTCTCGACTTGTTTGGCGGCAGCGGTTCGACGCTCATCGCCTGCGAGCAGACCAGCCGCAAGGCGTTCCTCATGGAACTCGATCCGCCCTACTGCGACGTGATCGTGCAGCGCTGGGAGAAGTTCACTGGGCGGAAGGCGGAACGGATCGGCGCGGTGGAGGTGGCCTCGTGAACGCGACGTTCGCAACGTGTCGCGGCCCGCGCCGCAGGTTGGCCAGCGAGGCCACAAACGAGAAAACGCCCCGACGTGGCGAGCGTGGGGCGTTGGGCGGGAGCCCGTCGCAAGCGCTGGGCGTTGGCGGCGAAGCGCCCCCGGTCGGTCTTCTTGAAGCGGGCATCCTTCCCCTTCACGTTGATCTCCCGCAAGATCGCGCTGTACAGCGTGGCGTGCGGCGTCTTGCCACCGGGGTTCGTCCAGAGTCCCTTCGCCGCCATCTCTTCGATCAACTCTTTGCAGCCCATCGGCTCCTTCGATGTGGAGAGCAGTTGGGCGGCGGGGTCGATGGCGCTGACCTTCTTGGTCTTAGCTTCGCCGCCAGTCGCCTTCGCCTTCTTGGCGGCGGGCTTCGACGCTTCAGCCTTTTTCGCGGGCGCTGCCTTTGGGGCCTTCGCGCTCTTGGTCGCCTTGGGGGCTGCGGCCTTCTGGGTGGTTTTGTTCTTGGACATGGTTCGACTCCTCGATCTTGGGTTCGATGGGTTGGCTGCCATCATCAGGCCCGGCGAACCACCGCCGAGCGACGCGGGGCATGCCCGCGTTTCGGCTTAGAACCCGAGTTCGTCCATCGCTTCGTTGAAGGCTTCGACGCCGATCAAATCCAGCAGCGTGTTGCGGAACCAAATCACCTGCTGAATCGCTTGCTCGCCTTCGGGCGTCGTGGCGGGAATCGACCCCGCGGGTTGCAGCGCCATCACCAAGGCGGCGACGCCTTCGGGCGAGAGGTTGTCGCGAATCACCTTTTCAAAGGCCTCTTGGTCGACCGCCCCGCTCATTCGTTCGTCGTTGTTCGCGTTCATCGTTTTCGCTCCTGGTGGTTGGTAGTTCGTCCCGTTCCGACAGACACACATGAGCCAGCCCGCGGAAGAAACATCAAGCGCGGTCTTGGCATTCCGCAGCAGAATTCAGCAGCTTTTTCTGGGCGATTTAGGGCGGCCTAAAACCATGTCAGGCGACGACTCCCGCAAACCGATCAACCCCACCGCGCTGGCGATTGCGGACGCGGCGCGTTTGCTTGCCAAAGTCGGTGGGCCATCGATTACTGAATCGATGCTGCGAGACGACGTATCGGCCGGCGCACCGACGAACGCAGACGGAACGATCAACCTGGTCCACTACGCCGCATGGCTGGTGAAGGAGATGGGGCGTGGCGACTGATCCGCGAAAACTCAGGCCGAGCGAACTCTGTCGCTTGCTCAATTCGACGGCCCTCGGAGAGGTCATCAACGAGCGCCAGCTTCATAGGCACCGCACGCGCGCCGGTCTGCGCATTGGCGACGCACGCTTCGTGGACCTACTTCGTTACGCTGCGTGGCTCGTCGAACATCGCCATGCGCCGAAGCCCGAACCCGATAGTGATCCTTACGAGAAGCTGAAGGAACGCGCGCGGGCGCGTAACGTCGCTCTCGCCATCGCCGGTCGCGACATTGGTGATCTGCCGAGCGTGGCAAACGCCGAACGAAAACGTCTCGCAGCGTCAGACTTCCGATTCTTTTGTGAGTCGTATTTCCCGCTCACGTTTCACCTGCCGTGGTCGCCAGATCATTTGAAGGTGATCGCGAAGATCGAGCAGGCGGTGCTACGCGGCGGTCTCTTCGCAATGGCTATGCCGCGCGGCAGCGGTAAGACGACGATCTGCGAGTGCGCCTGCATCTGGGCGGTGCTGTACGGGCACCGCGACTTCGTCTGCTTGATCGGTTCGGACGAAGGGCACGCAATGGATATGCTCGACTCGATCAAGATGGAACTCGACGGAAACGACTTGCTGCTCGAAGACTTCCCCGAGGTCGTCTTCCCGATTCAATGCCTCGACGGAATCGCGAATCGCTGCAACGGCCAGCTCTACAAAGGCGAGAGGACCCATATTGGTTGGACCGCTCGCGAAATCGTCCTCCCCACGATGCCCGGCAGCGTCGGTAGCGGGGCGATCATCAAGGTCGCGGGAATTACTGGCCGAATCCGCGGCATGAAGTACAAGCGCGCTGACGGCCACACCGTTCGCCCGTCCCTCGTGGTGCTCGACGACCCTCAGACGGACGAATCCGCTCGTTCGCTTTCGCAGTGCGCGACGCGAGAGGGAATCCTGGCCGGGGCCATTCTCGGCCTGGCTGGTCCAGGCAAGAAGATCAGCGGCATCATGCCTTGCACGGTGATTCGTCCTGGCGACATGGCGGACAACATCCTCTCGCGTGACAAGCACCCGGAGTGGAACGGCGAGCGGACCAAGATGGTTTACTCGTTCCCGTTCGAAGAGAAGAAGTGGCAGCGATACGGTGAGCTTCGCGGCGAAAGCCTCCGCAGCCACGGCGACATTCGTCTGGCAACCGAGTTCTATGCCGCCGATCGCGAGGCGATGGACGCAGGCGCAGAGATCGCTTGGCCCGAACGCTTCAACCACGACGAGCTATCCGCGATCCAGCATGCGATGAACCTTCGCCTTCAGGACGAAGCCGCATTTTTCGCGGAGTACCAAAACGAACCGCTTCCTGCGGAAACGTCCGAGACCGACGAACTGTCAGCCGACCAGATCGCGAGCAAGACGAACCGTATGCCCCGACGCGCCGTGCCGGTCGGATGCAACCACATCACCATGTTTATCGACGTGCAAGCTAACTTGCTGTTCTTCGTGGTCGCTGCCTGGGAAGACGACTTCACCGGCTACGTGATCGATTACGGCACGTTCCCTGATCAGCAGCGGCCATACTTCACGCTCCGCGACGCTCGGCTCACTCTCCCGCTGGCGACGAAGGCGAGTGGAATCGAAGGGGCTATCTACGCCGGCCTCGAGCAGCTCACCACGTCGTACCTTGGTCGCGAATGGCGGCGCGACGATGGAGCAATGCTCCGTGTTGAACGCTGTCTGATCGATGCCAACTGGGGATCGAGCACTGACGTGGTCTATCAGTTCTGTCGCCAGTCGGCGCACGCGGGAGTCGTCATGCCCAGCCACGGTCGATTCGTCGGCGCGTCGAGTCAACCGTTCTCTGAATACAAGCGCCGGCCCGGTGATCGTGTCGGGCACAACTGGCGGATGCCCAACGTGGCCGGCAAGCGAGCGGTGCGCCACGTTGTGTACGACACCAATTTTTGGAAGTCGTTCGTTCACGCCCGTCTCGCCGTTTCAATCGGCGACCGAGGATGCCTCACTCTCTTTGGCGATAGTCCCGACTCGCATCGTCTCTTCGCGGAGCACATTACGTCTGAATTCCGCGTGAAAACCGAAGGCCGAGGACGCACGGTTGATGAATGGAAGGCGCGTCCGGAGCGGGGCGACAACCACTGGTTTGACGGCCTCGTAGGGTGCGCTGCCGCCGCGTCGATCCAAGGTGCAGTCTTAGCGGGTTCTGGTGGTTCAGTTCAGCCACCGAAGCGGGAACGGATCAGTTTCGCGGAACTTCAGAGGAGGAGGCAGTTGTGAAGAACGACAAAACCCAGGGAAACATCGACGACCGAGGCTTGACATGTAGGAATTGTGGATGCAAGCGCTTCCGCGTCATCTACACGCGATCATTATGGGGCGGCCGTATCACGCGCCGTCGCGAATGTCGCGCATGCCAGCAACGCGTCACGACCACCGAGAGAATCATTGGCTAACCCGATAAACTGCTGGTGAACAATATGTCCAAATCCGCTAGTATCGTTCGGTCCCAAGGAGAACAACTCGTGCTTGTGCAGGATGCTCATCCATCGATGGTTCGGTCCTCCGCAAACCTGTCGCGATGCCGTCGGTATCGTTACACGCTGACCCGCAGTTGGAACGACGCCGGCCCCACAGTCATGTTTGTCGGTCTTAATCCGTCCACGGCAGATGCAAAAATCAACGATCCGACTGTTCGACGGTGCATCGGGTACGCCCGTGCATGGGGATTTGGCCGGCTGCTTCTGACCAATCTGTTCGCATTTCGCTCAACCGATCCGACGGTCCTCGGGTCCATTCCGGACCCCATCGGTCCAGAGAACGACAGCTGGATATGCACGTCATCACAGTCTGCTGAGCTAACCGTTGTGGCGTGGGGCACCTACGGAAGCCTACATCAGCGCGACAAAGCTGTGCTGGAACTGCTTCAAGACCCGCATTGCTTAGGAACGACCAAGGGGGGCGCTCCTCGTCACCCGCTGTACATGCCCGCGGATGCTCCCTTGCGGCGCTTTTGAGTAACCGGTGGGTTGTGTTCAGCAGGCTAGGGTGGTAAGATTTTCTTACCACCCCGGAGCCTCAAAATGCCGATAGCCACGACCCCTCGCGATACTGTGCTTTCCTGTCTTCGCCGCTTCCTGGACACGACTGGCCGGGGGTCAGTTGCATTTGATGATCGCACGCACCTGATGCGCGATCTCGGTCTGTCGAGCGACGAGGGGGTCGATTTCGTTCTCGACCTCTGTGAAGCATTAGGGTTCGAACTACCCGAGGATTTTAATCCTTTCGTTCATGAGTCGGGGCGACGCGGCTTACGGGTTGGAGAGATGGTTGGGGCAGTCACGAACCTCGTTCCGGCGGCAGAGGTAACCACATGACTACCGTGTCTACAGGTCCAGAAGAAATTGGGCGACGACTACGTTGGGCTCGCGAGCAATCTGGATTGTCCCAAGGCCAGATCGCAAGAATGCTCGGCTACCACCGCCCGACCATTTCTCAAATCGAGGGCGGTCAGCGAAACATTCGCCCAGACGAAGTGGCCAGACTCGCTGAGATCTACGAAGTAAAAGAAGAGTGGATTATTAAGGGCGACAGCGCTCTTGATGACGACACTGATCCACGAATCGAAGTGGCAGCAAGGCAGCTCAAAAAATTACGCAAGGAGGATCTCGAAAAGATTCTTCGGTTGATTAAGGTCATGCGGTCGAAACGGGAGACCGACCGTGAGTAAACGTGTCGCTCTCGGGCGCGAGGCAATGCGAAGTGCACTACAGTTGCGACGTTCGCTCGCGGTGTCTCGTGAGGAGCCCATCAACGTCTATGACGTTGCCTCCGCGATAGGCGTCGAAGTGAGATTCATCGACGGTCCATCGCTCGAAGGCATGTTCTTGCGTGATCCTCACCCCACGGTGTGCTTGCCTTCGTTGAACCACCGGCCCCGCGGTCGCGTTTCGTTCACATGCGCACACGAATTGGGGCACTTTCAGCTTGGTCACGGCACAACAGTTGACGAGTACCTCGATGGCGATCCTGACGGCCGACCACGATCAGACGAAGAGTTCGCGGCAGATGTTTTCGCGTCCAGCCTGCTGATGCCAAGGCAAGCCGTCCTTCAGCGATTTGGCGCGCGGGATGTGGAATTGACTAACGCGAGTCCGCTTTCTCTGTTCGCGATAGCTGGTGAACTCGACGTGGGTTACCAAACTCTTCTAAAACATATGCGATATGGTCTAGAGCTTGTGAGCAACGATTGGCTTCATGATCGACAACGCACAACTCCCAAGCAGATTCGCAGTAGTGTGCCATTCGCAAGCGACTCACGCCGCCTCGTAATAGTCGACGACCATTGGCCAACGCTTCCGCTTGACCTCGAGGTCGACGACAGTGTCGCTGTTCCTGCAGATGCTGAGATACGCCCTCCGGACTTGCTAAACGAGGTTGGGGCGGACAAACAATGGCAGACATTTGTCGCGGGCAAACCAGGCATGAGCCGTCTGCTCATTAACGGTCGTTCGATCCCGGTTCGAGTTGCCCGCTTCGGGTACTGCGGGATTCTAAAGTACCGCTATCTCGACGAACCGGAGCCAGAATGAGCGTTCATGTGCCTGTGGTCATCGAATCAAATAACCTATCGGTAGCCTGGGGCCGAACTCTCCTCCATGCTGCCGAAAATAGTAAGTCGTCTTTGTCGCCGGTCGTTGTTTCAATATCAAGCTTCTCCCCGCCCCTCCCGGACGAACTCGTGACGATCCGTGACTCGACAGACAAGGCGCTGGTAAAGCAAGGATGTAACCCGGTCCGGGTGTCGGCACTTACGATTTTTCCATATGACATGTGGTGTCGCCGCGACAAGCCGAACTGCGCCGACTTCTCCTCCTTCTGCCTGAAGCGACTCTTGCCCCGGCTAAAAAGCCTTGATGCGCGAAACCGGCTGGGCACCTACTTTGAGCGAATGATGGCTTTTGCGGGTGCAAAGCAAGGCAAGGCATGCACGGTTAACCAACTATCCTTCGTAATTAATCTCCTGCGGAATAGAACAAAGTGGCCGCGAGAGTCGGCACTCCAAATATCCTGCTTCGATCCTGCGAAGGATCACACCGGTCAACCGGTCAGAGGGTTTCCCTGTCTACAGCAAGTCAGCGTCGCCCATGACGGTAATGGACGTATTGCGCTCAATGCCTACTATCCGACGCAGTACATTTTTGACCGTGCCTACGGCAACTACCTGGGGCTTTGCCAGCTTGGTGCGTTTATTGCCCATGAAACGCAACTTGAATTTGTCAGATTGAACTGCTTTGTGGGTAAACCAGAAATCGGTTCGGTTTCCCGAAAGAAAATCAAGGACCTCTTGGCGTTAATTCGTCGGCATGTGTAAAGCGGCGCTGGAGCCCCGTGATGGACGAACCACTGAATTTTCGTCAGTATCAAGAATTGTCGTCGCGCAGCGACCATGCCAAAGGTCGCGGTCTAAAAGCGATAATGGTTCCTTTACTCGGACTTGCCGGTGAGGCAGGCTCTCTGCTTTCCGAGTACAAGAAGTGGCTTCGCGAGGGAGATCGATACAAGCCTTTTACGGATCAGGTGTCCGAAGAAATCGGCGACATTCTTTGGTACTTGGCAAACATTGCAGACAAGGCTGGTCTCGATCTGCAAGACATTGCTGAGGAGAACCTGGCCAAACTGCAGGATCGGTGGGGGAGCACAAGCGATCCGTCCACTCAACTGTTTCCTACAACTCACGACCGATACGATTCACACTTCCCTGAGAACGAACGCCTTCCCACAATACTTCGAGTAACCTTCCGCCCGGTCGAGCATAACGGCCGCATGAAGCTCGAAATTAGCCGCGAAGGGCAACCGTTTGGCGACCCGCTCACAGACAATTCCCACGTTGACGATGGGTATAGGTTTCACGACGTGTTTCACCTGACGATGGCCATTCTATTGGGCTGGTCGCCAATTGTGCGGCGACTCATGAAGGTGAAACGCAAGACCATTCCTCAGGTCGACGAGGTCGAGGATGGCGCTCGAGCAGCGGCAACCGAGGAGGCAATAACGGCACTCGCATTTGGCTATGCGCGTGACTATTCACTTTTTAAAGGCGCAACGTCGGTTGAGTACGAATTGCTGCGAGCAATCAAACTGACGACCCGTTCCTTTGAAGTGCGCGACAAGTCATACCGCGATTGGGAGGAGGCAATTCTGGCGGCCTTCGGCGTATGGCGGCAGATGATCGAAAATAACGGAGGTGTATTTGTCGGAGATGCTTCTCGTCGCCTTGTTGCTTATGAGGCGCTCCCGGATGGCGCGTAACGTCTATATGCGGAACAATTTGTCCGGCAGCGCGAACATGAGTCACCATTTTACGCTTCTGCGTATATAACTTGTGATAGCAACCAAATCGGGCGACAGCGCTGACTGATCATCAGCGGTGAATCCAGCGCACAACAAGGCCATGCGGGGCCGCATCCCCGCGTGGCCTTTTTTCGTGCGCTCGCCCGGCTGGTTGTCTTCCCAGGAAACAACCGCGATGGCCGAAGAACTCGAAGACGTAATCCGCAAAAACGCCCAGGGCCCGGCGAAAGCCGCCGGCGACTCGGGCTCGATGGAGCAGCATAAGCTCCCCGATCAAATCGCGGCAGATAAGTATCTCGCATCAAAGCAAGCCGCTAAAGCAAAGCGGCGCGGCTTGGTCTTCAACAAGCTTGTTCCGCCGGGAGCTTGGTAGTGTTCGGCTGGCTCACCAATCTCTTCGCGTCGAAACCGTCGGCCCCGACCACCAGCCCGGCAGTACGGATCGTCCGCGCCAAATACGACGCGGCGGCGACGAACCCCGACAACCGCCGCCATTGGGCCAACGCCGACGGCCTCTCGGCCAACGCCGCCAACAGCCCCGAGGTGCGGCGCGTACTGCGGAACCGCGCTCGCTACGAGATCGCCAACAACAGCTACGCCCGCGGGATTGCCCTCACGCTGGCCAACGATGTAGTCGGCACCGGCCCCCGCTTGCAGCTTCTCACCAGCGACGCCGACGCCAACGGCAGGATCGAGCAGGCCTTCGTCCGTTGGTCGAAGGCGGTCGGGCTGGCCGAGAAGCTCCGCACCATGCGGCTGGCCCGCGCTTCCGATGGCGAGGCGTTCGGCATTCTGACCAGCAATCCCGCCTTGCCGACTGCGATCCAACTCGACTTGCGGCTCGTTGAGGCGGACCAAGTATGCACACCCGATCTGTTTCGCGCCGATCCAAATTCCATCGACGGCATCGTGTTCGACGCCGCCGGCAATCCGACCGAGTATCACGTCCTGCGGGAACATCCCGGCGACATGACCTCGCTCGCGGCGCGAACCTACGACAAGGTTCCTGCCGAGTCGATGATCCACTGGTTCCGCGCCGACCGGCCCGGCCAAGCCCGCGGCATCCCCGACTTCATGCCGGCACTGCCGCTGTTCGCGCAATTGCGGCGCTTCACACTTGCCGTCCTCGCAGCGGCGGAAACGGCCGCGGACTTCGCAGGCATCCTCTATACCGACGCGCCGGCCAACGGCGAAGCGGACGCGGCCGAGCCATTCGAGCCGATCGAATTGGAGAAGCGCGCTCTGCTGACGATGCCGGGCGGCTGGAAGATGAGCCAGATGGAAGCGGAGCAGCCCGCGACCACCTACGGCGAATTCAAGCGCGAGCTGCTAAATGAAATCTGCCGCTGCCTCAACATGCCGTACAACATCGCGGCCTGTAACAGCAGCGGATACAACTACGCCTCCGGTCGCCTCGACCACCAGACCTATTTCAAAGCGATTCGCGTAGAGCAGTCGCATCTCGAATGCGTGGTGCTGGATCGCATCCTCGCCGCCTGGCTCGATGAGGCGGTTCTCATTCCCGGCCTCTTCCCATCTGGCCTCCCGCCCATCGCCGAATGGCCACACCAGTGGTTCTGGGACGGGCACGAGCACGTCGATCCCGCCAAGGAAGCTTCGGCGCAGGCGACGCGCCTCGCCAACCACACCACCACGCTTGCCGACGAATACGCGCGCCGCGGCCAGGACTGGGAATCGCAGATTCGCCAGCGGGCCAAGGAAATGGCGCTGTTAGGCGAGCTCGGCCTCGCGCCAGCGGCGGCGCAGCCCACCACCTCGCCCGCGGAGGAATCCGCCGACGAAGAAATGGAGCCTGCCGATGCCGCATGAGCAGCGTGAAATGCGATTCCTCAGCCCGGTCGATCTGACCATCGAGGCAGCGGCCAGCGAAGACAAGCCGCCGCTCGTGCGCGTGGAAGCCTACAGCGGCGGACTGATGACGGTCGCCGGTTTCGGCCCGGTCGTCCTCGACGTAGAAGGGATCGAATCGCCCGAGCGCGTGCCGCTTCTGGCTGATCACGAGAACCGCATCGAGGCGGTGCTGGGGAGCGGCGCTCCCGCACGGCGCGACGGACGCTTGTCCGTTGAAGGAACACTCTCGCGCACCAGTCAGCGGGCGCTGCGCGTCATCGATCTGCATCGCGACGGCGTGCCACTCCAGGCGAGCGTCGGCGCGGAACCCCTGGAAACCGAGCGGATCGCCAAGGGAAAGCAGCTGGTCGTCAACGGCCGCACGATCCGTGCCGAGTCGTCGAGCTTTCTGCTCGTGCGTCGTTCGCGGCTGAAGCATGTAGCCATCGTCGCTAACGGTGCCGACGGAGACACCAGCGTCAACATCGCGGCGAAGGCCGCAACTTCGAAGGAGAAGACGGACATGGAATTTACGGAATGGATCGAGGCGCAGGGATTCGTCGCCGACGACCTCGACGATAAGCAGACCGCCAGTCTGCAGGCGATGTTCGACGCAACGCAGAAGCCCGGCGGCAAGCCCGCAGGCACATCCGCCGTCGCGGAACTGCGGGCCGAGCTCGCTGCCGAGGCGGCGCGGGTCGGAGCCATTCGCAAGATCTGTGCAGGTCGGCATCCCACCCTGGAAGCCAAGGCGATCGGCGAGGGGTGGGATGCAACCCGCACCGAACTGGAAGTCATGCGCGAAGAGCGTCCTCGGGCTCCCGCCATCCATGCGTCGAGCGATAACGGCCTGGTCGCGGGCGAGGTGATCGAAGCGGCGCTTTGCGGCACGCTCAACACGCCTGGCCGCGATAAGCACTATTCGGAGGAAACGCTCGAAGCGGCGGATAAGAAGTATCGTCGCCTCGGCCTGCAAGAGCTGATCGTCATGGCGGCGCAGGCCAACGGCTATGTGGGCCGGGCGACGATCTCTCGCGAGACGCTCCCTGAAATCTTCCGCTCTGCTTTCTCACCCCTCAACGCCGCGTTCAGCACGCTGTCGCTGCCGAACATTCTCTCGAACGTCGCCAACAAAGAGTTGCTAGCCGGGTTCATGGAAGAGGATCAGACCTGGCGTGAAGTCTCGGTCACTCGAACCGTGAGCGACTTCAAGACGGTGACCAGCTACCGGCTGCTCGACGATATGGAGTACGAGGAGCTGGCCCCCGACGGCGAGATCAAACACGGCAAGCTGTCGGAGGAAACCTACACCCGCAAGGCGCGGACCTACGCCAAGATGTTCTCGCTGACCCGCGAGAAGATCATCGACGACGATCTCGGGGCGTTCGAGGACCTGCGGGTGCGGCTGGGTGCCGGCGCTGCCCGCAAGTTCAACAACACGTTCTGGGCGCGTTACCTCGACAACTCGACCTTCTTCACCGAGGCCCGCGGCAACTTCATCAAGGGCGCGAGCACCGCGCTCGACATTAACGGCACCGGGTTGCAGGCGGGCATTCTCGCCTTCCGCAAGCTTAAGTCACCCGACGGCAAGCGCGTGGGCGGCACGCCCGTCATCCTGCTGGTTCCGCCCGAGTTGCAGTTCACTGCCCAGCGCCTGTACCAGAGCACAACGGTCAACACCGGCGGCGCGTCGAGCAACGACTCCGTCCCCAGCGACAACATCCACGCTGGCAAGTATCGCCCGGTGGTCGTCGATTGGCTGAGCGATGCCGCGTTCACGGGCCAATCGGCCAAAGCGTGGTATCTGCTCCGCAGCCCTTCGATCCTCGCGCCGGTGGTCGTCAGCTTCCTCGACGGCGTGCAGACGCCGACCGTCGATATGGCCGAGGCGGACTTCAACACCCTGGGCGTGCAGTTCCGCGGCTACCACGACTTCGGCGTCGATTTCGCGGAATGGCTCGCCGGCATCAAGGCCAAGGGCGAAACCTAATCCACTCGAAGGAGAAGCCACATGGCAACTGCAGAGTTCGTTCACGATGGCAAGGCCATCGATTACACGCCCGGCTCCGATGTAACGGCGGGCGACGTGATCGTGCAAGGCGATCTCGTCGGCGTCGCGAAACAAGACATCAAAGCCAATGTGCTGGGGGCGCTCGCCATTGTCGGCGTCTTCGACTTCGCCAAGGAGTCCGACGGCGGCGTGACCTTCGGAGTCGGCGCGCTGGCCTATTGGGATGCGGTCAACAAGGTTGCGGTCGCCGTCGTCGGTGGCGGCGCTTATAAGCTGCTCGGCAAGGTGGTGAAAGCTGCGGCCGACGCCGACGCCACGGTTCGCGTGCGGTTGTGCCCGTGCGCGGCACACACCGAAAGCGCCTCGAGCAGTGGGGTGTAAACCGTGGCCGATCTGCTCAGCAAGAGTTCCGCCTGGCTGGAAGACCAGCGCAAGAAGCACCGCACCGTCGATGTGACCTATCGGCGCGGCGCGGATGCGGTCGCCCTCAAAGCGACCGTCGGCAGAACGATGTTTGAGCAGGACGACGGTGCGGGCGTCACGGTCCGCGTGCAGGTCCGGGATTACCTCATCGATACGGCGGACCTCGTGCTTGCGGGGCAAGCCACGCTGCCGGCGAAGGGGGACCGGATCGAGGAGATCGACGCCGGCAAAAAGCACACCTACGAGGTGTTGCCGCTGGGCGGCGAGCAGCACTGGCGCTACAGCGATCCGTACCGGCGGACGCTGCGGATTCACACGAAGCTCATTGCGACGGAGACAGCGTAGTTGGCCACGATCATCCAGATCGCCGATGCCGTGGTTGCCCAGCTCAATGCGGCCACGTTCAGCCAAGCGCTCACTGCGGCGCGGCTTTACGCGCCGTCCTTCGAGCTGCCCGACATGGAAACGCTCCACGTCACCGTCGTCCCGCGCGGGATCGCCAGCACGTCGCTCGACCGGAAGCGGGATTCGTTCAGCTACGACATCGACCTGGCGGTGCAAAAGAAAACCGACATGGTGCAGGCGTCCCTCGACGCGCTGATGACGCTCGTGGAGGAGATCGCCGACCACTTCCGCGCCGAACCGCTGGGCAGCTTTCCGGCCGCACGCTGCGTGGATGTGAAGAACGTGCCGGTCTATTCGCAGGAGCACCTCGACGAGCTCCGGCAGTTCACGAGCGTGCTGACTCTCACCTTCCGCATGGCGAGGTAATCGATGATCGCCACGAAGGTCAAAACGAAAGACGAGACCAAGAAGGTGCTCTCGAAGGCCAAGCAGGGCAACTTCAAAAGCCTCGGCCACGCCGGCGCTGCGATTCGCCTCACCGCGAAGCGCAGCATCCGCAAACGCAAGAAGGCCAGCCCCGAAGGCCAGCCCCCGAGTACCCGCAGGGGCCAGCTGCGCGGCGCGATCATGTTCAGCGTGGAGAAGCAGAAAGACCTCGTCGTGATCGGGCCTGAGGAAACCAAGGTCGGCACCTCGGGGGCGGCGCACGAGCACGGCGGGCGCTACAAGCGGCAGCGCTATCCCAAGCGGCCGTTCATGGGACCCGCCCTCGAAAAGACCAAAGACCGCCTGCCCAGGCTGTGGGCCGGGTCGGTGAAAGCATAACAGCAGGAGAACACCGCGATGAGCACTCGACTTGGCATGGACGCGAAGCTGTACCGCAACAGCGGCAGCGGCGGCTCGCCCACCTGGACCGAGGTCACGAATGTCAAAGACCTCACGCTCAACCTGGAAAAGGGCGAGGCGGACGTCACCACCCGCGCCAACGGCGGCTGGCGGGCAACGGTCGGCACGCTCAAGGACGCCAGTATCGATTTCCAGATGGTGTGGGATACGGCCGACGAAGGCTTTTCCGCCATGCAGCAGGCGTTTTTCGGCAACACGCCCATCGAGTTCGCCGTGATGGACGGCGACATCAACGATCCCGACTCCGAAGGTCTGCGGGCGACGTTCGACATCTTCAGCTTCACGAGAAACGAGGCGCTGGAGGAGGCGATCATGGTCGACGTGACCATCAAGCCGACTTACGCGGCGAGCGCTCCGCAGTGGATCAACGGTGCCGGCAGTTCATCATCCTGATAGGAGTGTGGTCACCGCATGAAAACGTTCAACGACAACGCCGGCCGCACCTGGACCGTCGCAATCAACGTCGATGCGATCAAACGGGTGAAGT
>Ga0180217_1002738_pt1 | contig 15656 bp, 5 predicted proteins | sample eDN3rd37CBELigOP_FD_128521 | JGI IMG/M metagenome (GOLD analysis project Ga0180217, IMG submission 128521) | Enriched Organic Plus compost microbial communities from Emeryville, California, USA - eDNA 3rd pass 37_C BE-Lig OP (version 2) (version 2) ... | reverse complement strand
CCTCCTCCTCCTCCTCCCCCTCCTCCTCCTCCTCCTCCTCCTCCTCCTCCTCCTCCTCCTCCTCCTCTTTCCTTCCCTTTGGGAGTGTTGAGCCATGTCCCGAAAGTATACTCTTCGGAAAGCCTGACGACCGTAGGCGCTATCAATGATGCTGCTGATTTGGGCAACCCAGTCCAATCGAAACAGCTGGCATCCAACAGCCCTAGCATGGCTGATCTCGCCCGGTCTGAGCAGTTTGTGACGAAGATCTGTCCAAAGTGGACTCGCGATGGGTATCTAGTCAGTGACGCACTCGCACAGTGGATTGGCCAACGAGCGAAAATAACTACGCTTTTGTCAATCCTCCTAGATCAGGCAGAGAAAGAGTCTGGGAGCTGCGCAGTTGTCTTCTCTCAATGGACGAGGGTTTTGGACCTGCTGCAAGACACGCTATCCAAGATCGGTCGCAAATCGGATCATGGAAGGGTATTTCGACTATCTCGATTCGATGGTATCCAAACCAAGCCGCAGCAGGATGCTCAGCTCCGACGATTCAAGGCACCTCCAGAAACATGGGAGTGGGAGGATTGTGCCCCAGACGCAAGTGAGACTCAGAATTCATGTGTGAGTGAGGCAATGAAGACATCAGATTCGGTTGAAGAACTTGCTGCAGCACTGAATAGAGTGGATCTCGTCGAGGCCTCGCACTCCGAAGGCGCGTCAAACTCACCGGCATCGGCAAGCAATGCAAGGACACGCAGGCGTCCTGATGTTGGCGTTATTCTCGTCTCTATTCAAGCCGGCGGTGCAGGTCTTAATCTGACAGAAGCGCACAAAGTTATCATCTTCGATCCAACTTGGAATCCAGGTATCGAGAAGCAAGCTCAAGATCGTGTCCACCGAATTGGCCAAACGCGACAAGTCGAGATCCACCGTCTGCTACTTAAGAACACTGTAGAGGAACGTGTCAGCGATATTCAAGCAGAGAAGGAGGATATTCGCGATCGAGTTTTGGACTGTTCTCGTAAGGTTACAAGCGTTTCGGCCGCCTCTCAAACTCAAAAACTCACCCTGAAGCAACTCAATAAGCTATTGTACGGAGCTAATCGTTAGCAATGGTCTCGACGTGATTGGAGCCAAAATACAATCCAGTGTACATATTGTCTAGATTACTTTATTGCCAACAACTCACCATCAGAGCAAACACGAAGCGAATTAAACTTTCGCCACCTCTGAGCGACTCGATCATTTTGTCGAGAAACGCAAACTATCGTAGCTAGTCTAGATTTCCGACAGGAGATGTTGAGTTGAATTCACGGACTCACGCAATCGCTCCATAGCGGATGTCGCCTGGGCCGTTGGACCATTCTCCCGCAAATGCGTGGCCGTCACGCTACCAACATTGGTGGAGAGTTGAGGGTTATCAATCCTTTGTCCATTCATCATGGATGCTGAGGTGTCGCTTCCGAGAGATGCATGATTTAATTCTTCTCGCACCATGCGTTGCCGCTCACGTACGAGCACTACATCTGATCGAGGTGATGCGAAATGCTGTGTAGATCGCAGCTGCGGCTTATCAGTGGCGTGGAAAGCCATGGTGGAGCGTGCCGCATTTGGCTGAGAACGTTCCTCATCTTGTGTCCGAGCGCTAGATTGGGCCTCGCCACCCGCTGGACTCATAAAGATTGGATCTGAGGGCTGCAAGTGTGGATTATCTGCATGCCTTGATAAGGGCCTCTCTGACCTCGTGAAGATTGGGGCGTGCGGTCTGATGGTAGACTGTGGCGTGCGTGGAATGTCGTGGACATGAAGCGCTTGTTCTAATCGCTGCTTCGCATACTCGGTACGCTGGGTATTCATTTCCAATACAGATGCAGAAAGACCAGAAGGGCGCACCATCACCTGTGGGTGAGGATCCAATGTTGTAGAAAGATGATCAAGAGCCTTTTTGAGAGGGCTTTGAGTGGCTTCACCTCCAGCTACGCTGGTAAGTTGCGGGGGCGAAATGTGGATTATGAGGTTTTCGCCTGAGCCCACCTTGAAACACTCGCGAGCATTCTCAACGAGCTTCGTCATGGCCCGGAGTTTCGAGGTATACTCGCGTTTGATTGTATCGCATTCCATCTGATGGTCAGTACGAAGTCTCTCTACAGTGGCCTCATGCTGCATACGCATTGCTACCATGTCCTGCTGTAGTGCAGCAATCCTTTGCTGAAGAGTCAGCTCCATGTCGGCTTTCTCTTGTGTAATACGTCGGATTTCAGTCGTCGATTGCTCATGAAGACGTTGAGCAACATCCTTGGCTGCTCGAAGCTGTTCTTCATATGTAGCGGTCAGAGATGCAATCGCTGCTTGATATTGCTCGTTCTGAAGCTCGATTGTGTTCATCAGTGTGCGGACTTGAACTTCATGAGGCTGCGCCACCGCCTTGAGCTTCGCTTCGCACTCCTTTTGTGCCAGGTGATAGTAAAACTCGAGTTCATCGACTCGGCCTCTCAAGAGGATGAATTGGTGCGATTCGTATTCCGACACCTCGCGCTTCGCTGCAGCGATTTCCTGAGCTTTTTTCATCTCAAGAACTTCAAGCTGAGTCCTACACGTCGCGCGCTCGTGTTCTAGTTCATCGCGAAGAGACCGTTCGGTCGCGTTGAGTTCGTCAACACGCTTCTGGAGTTCGATGAGCTTATCCGTTTGTTGCCTTATGGCGCTCTCCACGGCTTGGGTAACTTTGGCTTGTGTGATCAGTTCCAACTCCGCCTTTTCTCTGGCGTGCTCGACTTTCACGTTTGAAAGCTCTAGCTGTGCACGGGCAAGCTCTTCCTCACACTCGTGGATACGAGCCCTGAGCTTGTCTACTTCATCATGACTAGCTTCCAGCGCTACCTTTGCTGCCGTGCACGCTCGCTGCAATTCCTCTTTTTCGAGATCGTGAACCCGCGCGACGGTAGAAAGCTTGGTTTCTTTCAGTGCCAATTCCTGGCGAAGCTGTGAGCACTCTTCCTGAAGCTTGCTAAGATCTTTCGAGATACATTCGCACAATTGCTGAGAATCAGCTAGGTCTTTCGTGAGCATTTCACACCTTCGCTCCAACCTCTGCTTCTCATCCTTTGTGATATCTAGACTATCCTGCTTAAGAAGCTCAATCCGAGCATTCGCCTCTGCGAGCTCATCTTCGAGGGTCTTGACTCTTCGCAGCGCCGTATCACGAGCTGTGGCAAGCTCTGCAAGCCGAACACGAAGGTCATCGGCTAGGGCAGTTAAGCTCTTGCGTTGTGCTTCGGCTGCTTCATTTACTTGACGGATGGCGACGGCGGCTTCTTTTCGGGATGCGATGGCTCGGTCATGCTCCGCTTCGGATTGTTGCTTCGCCGCAACGAGCGCTGAGGCTAATGTTTGGATCGAGCTCTGTGCATGTGACTGTGCGCTCAGCATGGCTTCCTGACGCAGAGAGAAGGCTACGTCAGTCATAGCTTCATACATTGTGTGGTGGAGCGTGGCTAGTGTTAGATTTACACGTCCCTCAAAGTTACGTTCTGAGTCAGGGGAGAGCACATTCTTGACGCAATATGCCGTGAGAAGCGTCGACAGGATGGCTAATGAGTACACGAGTTTGGGTGAAAGATAGCACACTGCACAATTTATCCCAATTCCAAATTGGGGCCCAAATAAAGGTGAAGACGAGCAGGTAATCGCAACTCCGGTCGCAAAGAGCAAAATCGCGTTGAGGACTAATGCAAAGGCGGCAAACCATCTATCACCTCGCGTTGTTAGTGTACCGCCCAGCATGTCCTGACTCTGGACCTTTTGCAGAAGCGTATCGATTGTTGCTTCTATACTGGGTTGGACACGACGTTGTCCCCGTGCTGCAGCTTCTTTCTCCAGGTCGGCCTCCGCCGCAGAGAGGATGACTAAGCCCTCGTATGCGCTGAGGAGTTGGTCGGGTGTGTTGTGTGCACTGCTGCTGCCGCTGCTGGTTGAAGTCGCTGCAGCTCGTGATTTCCGCATGTCCTCAAACTTTACGCCGCAACGCTCCAAGAGCTTGCTTAGGTCGTGGCGGTGTGTCTCTTTGATCTTCTCCCGTCGAATGCGATGTTCATCCGTCGAATGAAATCGACCGTCCTGTGGGGCTGCCGCTGCTGGAGCTGGTGAATGGGAGGGGGAAGAGGGCATGACTGCAGGATGGCTCCTGTGTTTCACGGGCGTAGTCGTGCTTGGGTCAGGACGGTGTCCATGTGAGACTCTCAGTGGACTAGCGTCAGCCACATTCCGTTCCTCAGTCTCTGGCTGACTCATTTCCCGAAACAATGTCCCAACACGCAGTGTCAGCGATCGACACGCGCTGGAAAATTCAGCTTTTGCGCCTGCTGGGGCCTACAGAGTCTTTGTCCCAGGATTGGGCGGCGCAGGCGAAGGCGTCAGTAAGAGCTGCACCGGATACAGCTGAGTTAGGCTACTATTGTCACAGGGGGCGGTGCTGGAAGCGAAAAGTCGCGGAGGAGTGAAGAAGAACTTCAGGAGGAGGGAGGGAAAGTGAAGAAATATGTGAATGTGGGATATTATGGTGAGAGTTAAACCGGGTCAAATGCGTTTAGTATTAAAGCCCAGCCTATTTAACTCGATTTGAGCCCCTGGGCAATACCTCAATCATGCACTTCACACACATGGAAAAACCCGTGCGGCTGTATCTTGACACTGGGTTCACTGCATGTGCCAGCCTCAGCACGCACCTAAGAAAGATGCCATCCGTGACAGCACCTTCCGAAACGTCCGTATGTTCAGTCGCAGCCTCACGCACTCACATCCTGCTTCTCCAAAGCACAGCTGTATGATTCTGTCAGGCTGATATGGCGAGGAAGGGTCGAGTTCTCAGTGTCGGGGAGGGCCCACCAATGCAATTAGGAGATAACCCCATCCATCTCACCAGTGAAATGCTACTTAGTGATTACCAGGTTTGTTGCGTTCACTCCCGACCCGAAATGGCCAGTGAACGTCACAGCCTAAAGCTTGAGATGTTTCCGAAGACTGACTGATTCAGCTCGCCTGAGGTCTTCAATGCGATTTTGAGTGGATAAATGCGATAACACTAAGCTGTGTTTCGTTCATTCAGTGCGATGGGTCTCAATGGAGTGATTTTACCGCAGCATCCACTGGAAGGGCTGCATTTAGACCGCGCTAGAAGTGTGGATCCCGAGTGAGGATGTGTAGATAGATCGAGCGTCTCGGGTCCAGGTTACTGTAAATAAAGTATCGAATGAATAGAAGTATATCTCCCGACCTCCAGGCAAAAGCGCCGTAACCCAGTTGAGAATGCACCCCAAATTCACTCAGAATCATAGCCAGACCTTCAAGCCGACATTAACATATCGTCGGAAATCTCATGTATGTGCGAGTGTCTCGCGCAGATACCCTTACATACTTCACTGTCACGCAATACTAAGTGTAAAGAGGGAATATTGCTTCATTGAACTACCGGCAACCCTCGTAGCTCAAGCCTCTTACAGCAAGACCGCTGAGCTCGGCTCCCTGCACCCCAAACTTCGCGAGTTCAGCCACGCAGAGCAACAGAACGGGAAGGATCCTGCACCCCTAGAGTGCGAATTGAAGCTTGACACTTACCCAACGTGTGAAGTCGCCTCCGCGGGTGTCCTGCGTCAGGACTCTGCCCTTCCTGTGACCTACAGCAAGAATTGTTGGACCCTTAGGTCAGTGAGGGCAGGGCCAGGAACACATGTCGGTCACGAAGGGAAATGGCCCGCCGAGTCAAGCGCCCCAAGGCTCTGAGGCACCTAACCATGAGTCAAATTCTGCTCCATCGACTCCAGCTATCTCAAGATCGCTTCATGTCCAAGTTGGGCAGGCCGATCGAACTCCAGAGCGCCGAACTCGATCGCAGCGTGAACCAGAATACGATGATCTTGTACTAGCCCCGCCGTTTGGAGAGGATCTCAGACACAGCGGGAGAACTGGAAATGATGTCGCCGTCCCCTACGAGGCACCACCAACGATCGCACATACGCCTCCGCAGGTTCCTTCCATAAGGCTTGACGAAATCGATGAAATGAACATCGAATCAATCCTTCCTGAGCCCTCCATTCCAACGTTCACTGCCACGTACCCCTCACTGCCCGCATATTATCGTGGCATCACCGATCCACGAATCATTCAGCTGATAGATGCGCTAGCCGAACCCTCGCTTGGCAGCCCATTGGATCGGGTGGTCGCACCTATTCCTGCAGCAGCGGATTCTGATGCATTGCGAACATTACAACAGGCCTACCATGTATTGCGGCCACGTCGGATATCCGCCTCATCCACTTCGCCTCCATCTCTTATCTCAACACTTGACAATAGCCCCGCAAGCGTTGGCGAACAAGTTCTTGTGCGCCGAAAGCCAAGTGATGTTGTATCTCCTCCTGATCTTAGCCCCCAACAGCCTACTAGCGTTGCAAGCCAATTGAGCCCGGTTGTGGTGATATCAGCGGGTGATGAAGCGCAACCGCTTCCAACTACAGGCTTCGCAGTGAGAACTGGGGATCAACTGAAAAAGATGGTACCCCCTACTTTGCTGCCGAATTCAGTCACGGGCTTGACTGGTATCGGCCAGCAATCTACTTTCTTATCGCAGGTGCAGGCACAAGCAATCGCGCAAGAACGATGGCGGCAGCAACAGCATAGTCGTGCGCAAAGAATCCAGTCCCTCCTCCAGAGCTCAAGTCTGCTTGCGAGTCTCGCTCCCGCTCGTGCAGCACGCAACGAGCCTCTGTATTCGCTTTCCGCCGTGCTGCACGACCCCACTGAAGATACCCAGAGTTACCTCACTTACTACTATAACCACTACGTCTGGGGGGTTGGAGCGCCTGAGAATCCTCCGGAAAGTGTCCTTCCTGAACATCCAGAGCTAGACGCACTTGCAAGTGAGGAAACTAATCCAGCACTTAGCCGGTATGCACAACGCATGGGACTCAATTCTGAAGCACTCGCACGACATATCCGTAGGAGCGAGCGTGCGAGGTTGCGAGCTCGTCGCCTGCTCCGTCAACGACTGGGACGAGAGCAGCTTCAACAGCAAATCGCGGCGCGCTTGATCTCGGAAAAGATCGCCGAAGCCAAGGCCGCTCTTGCTGCGAGCCCATCTGAGGCGACATCATCCACTGGTACAGAGCCATCACGGATGACAAAGTCTCCATCCGAGGCTAGCTCGAGCTCGACGCAGAGAGCGGCCCCCTCCGTTGAGACCAAAAAAGCAGCCAGGAAGAGCTCGCAAATTGAACTTGATCCCGCGGTTTTGGCGGCGATATCCCAAGAAGCTGAAGCCATTGCTGAAAAGGAGGCTGTTGCTCAAACGATTGGTGTTCCAATGGTTTATCTAGATTCTGACTTTAGCGTCGACCGACTGCCATTCCTGACAGACATGTCCCATGAACCCATCCTTCCATGGGAAATGCAGCAACAAGAGCCTGTCGTTCCGAGCATTGTGCCATCAACCGTTTCATCTCCTACGCAGGGTTTTGACCACGCTTTGGAAGAGAGTCTGACACGATACATTGACGCAGTGGAAGCCCAGCTACAAACCCAAGCAACCGCCAAAGCTCATCTGTTTGCCAGGGCCTTGGACTCAATCGAGACTTTATGCGAGGCCGCTAATGAGCAGCGTAGTCTTGTAACAACAGCCCGAGCTAAGGTGCGGGAAGCCGAAACTGCTTTGGCGAACTCCGCCCTGTCAACCTTGTTGCTTCAGCGCAAGCAGGCTCGACTGTTGGCAGTCGTTGGCTTGCTTGAGGCGCTTCAAAAGGCCAAGTCAGCCCCCGCCGAGATCCGCATGGCCATTTCGGAGCGCTCGTTTGGGCGTGCTGTAAGTATTACAACGTCCACCGCAAAGCTGCTTGCAGGCCCTCTAAAAGATGTAAAGGCTAGCTCGGTGTCACGAGCGAAACTTGCTGAGACAGCAATCCTTCTTGGTCATGTCCTTGTGGAAGAGGCCATCACTGCGGGCTTTACTGCAAGGCTAGCAAGTCGTGACGCGCGCAGCCAACATGTAAAATTTGTTGGTAGTCCTCTGCGTCGAGCGAAGAGAGAATCTCGTGCGACTGATGACCAGGACGAGAGTGAGGTACGACGTATTGCTTTCGATGCTGATTATAGCTCAGACGACTTCGAGTCCGAGGACGAAGAGGACCCTTCACACGCAGAAGAAAGCTCTGATGTTGACCAGTCGGAGCCGTCGCTCCATGAGAGTTCGACCAACGATTTCTTGCTCTTGGTATTCATGCTGGGCATGCAGACTGCAGTCGAAGAACCGTTGGCGGCCGCCGCAGAACTCGAGCTGAAAAGACGCTACTCCTCGTGTCTTGCTCGCTGTCTCGTCGCTTATTTGGAGTCCAGACTTGCACCTGACTCGAAAGTGAAGGGGACAAGCTCAGTGCTTACCGAGCTTCTTCCCACCCCATGTGCTGAGGCCCTCCTCCGATGTGGCAACGTTGGCGAGCAGCTTTCACTCGTCACGCAATGGTGTGAAGACTTCTTCGACGAAGCAGTGACTGCGAACGAAAACCAGCTATCCACGGTCGCTGGATCCTCGTCTGGAGCAGCTGTGGTTAAGCCTCTCCACTCCAGCCAAATGGTGGTAAACTCTCCGTCATGCTCGCCCAGGCTGTCGCCTGTATTGGCTGCCGGTAGCAGCGGTAGTGAGGTACCTAACGCACCTCTGGCGCGTTCACCAGCACCCTCGAAAGATGAGACGGCTTTGGCCAGCGGATATATCTCAGCCCTGGTGGCGAGTCTTGGCCCCAGACCCCTATTTCAAGCGCTGCAACAGGTTGCCGGACAGATCCAGGCGGTCCTTGATGCGCTAGCTTCGTTCACGCAGCAGCTACGAGACGTGGCTGCATCTGTACCAAAGCCGGATCCTGCGCTGGTCTCCATCTGGCGAGCCTCCCCTTCGGCAGCTAGCGTATCGCCCACCGGTTCTTCAACAAGTAGTGCTAGTATTGAGCATGAAACCCATCAGTTGGTCAAGAAGCTCATGACGTCCGTGAGCGAGCGGGCCCACCGGGCCTTGGCGAAGGTTTTAAGCTCATTTGCCGCGAGTGAACTCCCCGGTGCGGGGGTGACGCGACTCACGTTGAGGCAGACGCAGAAAATCTTTGAGCTATGTCTTGACTTCATCGCAGAATCGGAGGAATTGACAGAGGGTCATACGATCTATTGTGTTCGGGGAGCAACCATTGGTCTTGCTAAGGCCTTCCTCAATGCTCACCATGCTCATATTATGTCCGCACTCGCCTCACAGCTCGACAAAGAGACATGGTCCCGTGTAGACGTTGGTGGGGAAATCCAGGAAGTAGTTTGTAGCGAGTATGGCGCACGAAAGTGTCCCACCCCCAGTCCCCTACAGGGAACACGCCAGAAGGCTCTGTATGCTATCGTCTATCCTACGCTCTACCCGACGTTCCCGCCTCCCAAAACACCTTATGTTCTACCTCCTGCAATTGCTTCACTTGAGGCAGAGCTGCTTGCGGAACTGAAAGCGGGTGCAACTGCATCAAGGATTACGGCCGATGCCGGCACTGAAGGCAGCCTCACAGCCTCAGACCACAAGATGCAACAGACGGGAGTGGGCACGGACTTGGCGTTCACATCAACTCCCCTCTATGCAGCCCCATTCCCCATCGTAGCTTCTGTCATTCGGTTCATCCATGACTTTAAGTTCTATTTAGTCTGCGCGCGCAAGCTCCCTCCCATTGCAGCCGCTGCATTGTCAAAGCTACTCGAGCTCGTGAAGCTGTTTAACTCACGGACTTGTCAACTCGTCCTCGGGGCTGGTGCGATGCGCACTGCGGGATTGAAGGCGATTACAGCGACTCAACTCGCCTTGGCCGCACAATCCGTCGGATTCGTCGCGACACAACTGACTACAGCAAAGCACATTTTCACTCAGTTGCTTCCTGCACGGCAGAGAAATCTCATCTTGCCCTTGAGTGTTTTGGAGCGAGACCTGTTAAACCATCGGCAAGAAACTCTTTTAAAACTCCCCGAAATCGTGGGATCACTTGTCGATAATGCGTGCGCACGGGTCGCTGCCTCACCTTGGGCCGCACTTGCGCTGGCACAAAGCAAGGGCTGGATCCGCAAACATGCTGAGATGCAGAGTCGGTACAATCGGCTTGTGGCAACTGGCTTGACGCCAGCAGCAGCACTCGAGGCTGTCAAGCGTCAAATCGCGATTGGATCAAGCGGCATTACCGATGATCGTCGGACCTCTGGATCTAATCCGTCTTCTCCTTCGCCTCCGCCTTCACCTTTTATATTTAACTCCCAGCAGGCTTCTTCCACGGGAGCTCAAGAGATACTCACTGAGTTTGAGTTTGTACCTGGTAAACCGCTGATGGTTTTTGGCCATGATGTAAGCAAGCTGGCACTCACTCCAGAGGACGAAGATACATCATATCCCGATGCACCCATCTCTGCATTGGCAAAGCAACTCACTAACCTTCATCGAGCTCTGTCGGACCTACTGACGCAGCACGATCGTGACGCGGTGATGACTGAGGTCGCTCGTCTGTGCGGTGGCCTCTTGTTCCGTCATTTGTCGAAGTTCGACTTGTCCCACCCTGTCACCCAGATTCGAATTCATGCGAACGCGTCCTTCGTGTTGAGCAACATGCAGGAGCTGACAGGAAAAACGGACATTTGCCGCGAACTCAAAGTCTTCCTTCTCTTTGACGAACCTGCCCCACCAACAGGTATGCCATCCTTCGAACAATCGTCTGATTCGCGATCTATCACAAGAACCTCTACAGAGAACGGCAACGATCGCAGGCTAGAGGAGGAGGAGAAATCGAGCCGTAGTATTGATCACGAAGAAGGAAGTACGGGTCCGAAGACTTCATCAGCTGCCGAAGACCCAGAAGAGATGGAGGAAATCGAGATCGAGTATGAAGAGGATTTTGAAGAAGACATTGATGAGGATGGGATAGTGTCAAGTGGAGCTGATGGCGCCACTCGGGAGAGTGAAGGGGCCGCACCAGGGACGCAAAATCTTCCTGAAGGTGAAGAGGAGGAAGGCACTTAACGATGTAGTTGTATTCAACTCAGCCCGATTGAGGCATGTACAGGAAGCTGTTCTCAAGTTTTGGTGTCGGACCCAGCGCGCCCGGCGCCAGCACGGTCCGTAGGGCCCCTATTATGTGGAAGTTTATTCGTGTGATCACGATGGAACAAGTAACATTACGGACGGATCACTGACTATCGACTTTACGTTTTAAAAGTCATAGTCAGAATGGTTCTGCGAGTAATCAGATTGCGACGCGTATCGTGCTGCATTGCTGCCTGGCGCATATCTGGACCTCTGTGCACGATTGGTGGCAGAGTTCCTAGCATTCGACTTTCTTTGTTTCGGATGAGGACCAGGGCCTTTGCCGGCGCCTGCTCCAGCTTTGATATCCCGCTTCAAAAGACCAGGCTGCTTGTAGACGCGCTCTTCCAAGGTCGTAGGAACGCCGTTTCGAGATACGAGAACACGGTACTGCAAGGGAGGACCATAGTATTCGATACAGTGCCATCGTTGAAGGACCTGACGATATACCAAGAACAAGGCGGCGATGCTGAATATAGTGGCGATGCATCCGACAATAGAGAAGTCAGGTATCTCGGCCACTAATGCTCGTACTTTCACTAGCGTGGCGTTTGGTGCACAATCGCTAGTTGGGGATGCATATCGTTGTAGCAAGGACTTGCTAATGAAGGGCATGACAAAGCAATACACGAAGCCTGCTGCGAGCAGGTGGTGTGTGATGCATTCGTATAGTAGATGCCAACCATAATGGTTTCTTCCTGTGGTTCGCTCCCATGCTCGAATGAGCAAGCTGAGCCCTGCGAAAACCGAGGCTACAATGAGGAGTGTGTCCCGAATATCGCCTATTTTTGCGATCGAGCCAAAGGCCAGATCCATCTCACTTCGACTGAGCGCGCATACGGGATTCCAATCCATCGTGCCCAGGGCCACCTTACTGGCGAAGTTTTCATCATAGTAGCTCTTAGTTGACTTCCATTCTTGAACTAAAAACACGCTGAATACAATTGGTAGAGCGAGTGTCGCCAAATACCTGAAGATGTAGGTTGAGCCCGAATCGAGGCAGCGGCCCATTGTCGGCAAGCATCCGCGCACAGGCGGCAATTCTGTGCTTTCGGGCCGCACTATCTCATAGATGTCTCCAGGCGGATTGCTTGGTGACTCATCTGTAGTCTGCTCTGGAGCGTTGTGCGCACTATTCTGAACGCTTACGCCTTCGAGGTCATATACTGAGTCTCCAGAATCGGAATCGAATGGGTCCGTTACCTTAGTCTTCCTCGTATCTGAAGACTGTGCCAGTTGAGAGTGTGGTGCTGGTGCGAATTCGTTGACGACTTGTCTTCGTGGCGGGCGATCAAAGCCATAGCGAGATTGTGATGCCAGATCGAATTCATCATATGACTCATTGAAATCCTCGCGCTCCGTGATATGTAGAGGCGCGACCTTTGGCTGTGTTCGTAATTGACTATCGCGTCGGGAATTGGGTGCCGGTGCCTCTTTAGTCCTTGAGTCACTACGATCCCTTTCCATCGATCCATGGCGACGGGCACGCGATCGGGAATACTCCTGATCATAGGCGGATTCGACTTCGCTTTCGGATCCATCTTCATACCGTTGTCGACGAGCGCGGCGCTGTGAACGGGCATCGCGCATGGATTGAGGCTGGGATGGAACTCCCGACACACCTTCAGGCGAGTCCGCAAGGTCACGCCGGAGGGAACCTGGAGGCATGGCTAATGCTATCGGATCAGAGGTTGACGTCGTAGTATGGCGTTGGGAATCTCGCGGTCGTCCTCGTTGAGCACTTCGTCGACCAGATTCATACTCCTCGTCTGAGTAATCATTCCTTTCATGCTTACTAGAACGTCCAGATGCTCGACGCTCCTCGCGACCTCGATGTGAAGACCCTGGCTGTGGTTGTCGTTTAGGTGCTTGCTGATAGGAATGCGATTCCTCAGCGTCTTGTCTGCGTGCATGTAGGCCGGATTTGGTTGTACCATGGTGTTGTTGCGGTGCATATGGTGAGTGAGGCGCTCCGAGTTCGGACACAGAGATCATAGAAGGAGTATGTTGTGCCGGTTCAACAAATTGATCTTCATTCGAGAACGAAACCCTGCGCTGGGATTTTGTGTGCGCCCCTCCGGTAGCACTTGACACTCCACCCGATCCGTTTGCAGCCAGTATTCCTGATCGTGTTTGGTTTGCACTCGGTGGTCGACCATTACCCGTTCCCAGCTCGCTGGGTTCGTCTTCCCATTCGTCTTGCATATGGGTAGCGGCGTGTTTGAATTCGGGCTCTGTTTCAATTTCACCACCACGGGGGCGCGAACGGGATCGGGAGCGTGATGCCGGAGGGGTTTTACCGTCATCTTCATCGTCAGTGCCATACTTGCTACGTGACTTGCTCCGACTCGTGTGGACGTATGCCATGTCACGATGGAAAGCCAGTCGATACGACCGCGATTCCTGAGAGGAAGGAGCTGTGACGCTTCGAAAGAAGGCTTGTTCTGCTGCCGCTGACAAGCAACGAAAGGAACACGAAAAGGAGAGGTGTGGGACGAGCTGTCTGCTGATATGCCTACGTGTACACTTTCAGCAAAAGCAGCGTATGTGTTTGAATCTCAGGCTAGTCGCAGTTGCTTTGAAGTCGAGTTGAGGCTGTGACGAGAACTGGCCAACAAACAGGTGCGAGGTAGCGTCCGAGTGCCAGTTACTGTGAGCATCTCCAAGGCAACGCAGTGTGTATTTGTTGCTTTTGGCTTGGAGCCTGGAGTCGAAAATGGTGGCATACTTAATTGTGGGGATGCTGAAAACGCTCACTAGTGAGCTGGTACAGCCCATGGTTTTGTAGCGAGTCAAGCTGTGAGCTTTGTTGGGTAACTTCGGAGATTTTGTCACCACCCAGTCACCGTGAGCTACATGGATGGCGACAAATTGCCCTGAGACAAATAGGTGTTTTGTTCCAAATCGGTCCGTGTTGCATAAACATAGCACATTCGGGGAACGTATGGTCCCATAGTCAAGTGAGTCAAGCTGAGACATTGCGGCTAAGCCGGCCTGGCCTGAGGCGCAACACACGCGATGCCCCTCCGCCCGACGTGAGTCCACCCAGCTTGACGCCCTTCCACCTATCCAATACGGCGAGATGTTCCTGCGGCTCGACTGTTAGTGGAAACTGGGGAACGATATCTCGCTCCTGAAGGATGGCTTTGTGGGTACAGATAGCTCGTTGATGTGAACACAACGTCAGGCCGGTTTGTTTGATCAAGTGTCATATTGGTCCTTCCTTGGAATGTGCATTGATCTGCATAACATGAGGGGTGTAGGTTAAAGAAGGTGCTGCGTCGTACACAGTCTTGTCAAGCATGACAATGATCTGTGCCCCCTACCTCCCCGTTGGTCCAGTTTCAGTTCCAGATGCTGTATGAGTTAGTGGCTTTTAAGGCGTCGGTTTGAGTTCAAGATGGGATGATCTTCACTCTTGATTGCTCTGACCTCATGTTTGAAATGCGCGTTTGTATCACTGCGTTGCTGCATTGTATCACATATCACTTCATCATAACCTTTCATTCCGTAGATTGGGTTAAAACCTCCATTGTTTGAAATAGAGTAGGTAGGTTGGTTGTTGGAGGTTTTCACATTCCTTTATCCAAGGAATGTTTCCGCCTTGTTCCGACCTGAGTTTGAGGGATACACACTCTACTCGATTTGATAATAGTAGTGATGTAGAGGATTTGATTGCTCCGCTCGCGTCGCGTTACCACTGTTTGAGTAAACAAACAGTGGTTGCTTGACGATGCGTCGATGTAGTTCTACGGTCCATGTATCCAATAAACTCACGGAGACTGGCTTGACCAGTGCTGGGAGGGTTAGGGATGCCGATTCTAGGTGGTGTGTGGATACGAGGTGACTCTTAGGTGCCAACAAGGGAGTTCTTCGGGACCTCGTTATAGGTATTGAATCTGATCAAGTTGAAGATTCGTGTTGAATGGGCATTTGATTCGAGGAGTTACGACTACATTAAGAGAGAGCCTGAGAGCCGGTAAAGAGATGCAAACAAAGCGTGCCTGACCTCACCTAAGTAAATGAGCTAGGTTGTGCTGTGCTGCACATGTGGCTCTGGTCCGACATAGAGGCCGGGACCACCGTGTCCCCAGCAGCACTCACACGATCATGTACGCATCGTCAAGCAGGCTGGATGGACTTCTATCGCAATATGGATGGGCCGAGCAAACACGTCTGTAGAGGAGTGGTTCGCCAGGAGGCGAGGCTGACCAGAAGATGAGCTAAATGCTTGCCTGTGGTCACCGAGCTTGCGTCGACTCTCGCAGAACTCGGATCTCCGCCTTGAGAGAAGTACATTGCACACTTCGCTGAGACCCCGCACAGATGGTGCGAGGATGTATCAGAACTGAGGTTTCCAGCTCATGCTCTACTAATCCTCCTCTGGCTCAGGAACACCCTTTGAATCAGAGCCCACCCCTTTCTTCTTTTCCTTCTGTTCCATGGGCTTCCGGGCATTTCCCGCACTTCCCGCACTCTTCTGCTCTGGCTCAGGATCAGAATCCTGCTCTGGAACAGGGTCCTTCGCTTTCTTCTTTTCCTT
>Ga0180217_1002737_pt1 | contig 15657 bp, 13 predicted proteins | sample eDN3rd37CBELigOP_FD_128521 | JGI IMG/M metagenome (GOLD analysis project Ga0180217, IMG submission 128521) | Enriched Organic Plus compost microbial communities from Emeryville, California, USA - eDNA 3rd pass 37_C BE-Lig OP (version 2) (version 2) ... | reverse complement strand
TGATGCCAGCCGGTGAAGCATGCCCGCCCATCGTGTCCGTTCGTGAACGGAAGCCCCGACATCGCCGCCTGTCTTGGCAGAGATGCAGCAGGGTTCTACAACTTCGTCTCGTGGCTCTGAAACTGCTTCACGCGATAATCCTGCTTCCGGCCTCCTGGAAGCCGGCAAGCGCAACTCCCCTGGTGTCGGCACAAGCCTCCCGTGAGGCGGCATCGACGGTGCAAGGGATCCTTCTCGGACGGGATCTGGATTACATGAGGGCGGCCCCTCGCGGTTCACGGGGTGGCGTTGCGGCGCGCGGGCCGCGCGGCGGGTCAGTGGCGCGCAGGCCAGTGTTGTTACTACACCAATCCTCAGCGCACCCAGGGCTTCTGGGACGTCTGCCCTCGCTGAGCGTATATCCTTGATCCTTTCCGCGGGAGAGACACGTCATTGAAGGAGACGCCGCAGGAGCTGAGGGGCCCGATGATCGAGAGCCTCGGAAAACCGGAGCTTGAAGACAGGCTTATTCTCGGCATTCGTGACCTCAATGGTGTAATCCCGCGGACTCCGGCCGCAGGCCGCAAGCTCAATGCCGATGTCCCGGGCGGCACACAGCGTCTCGCGATAGGCAGTCTTCACGTCACAGAATTCGAGCCCAACTCGTCACGGCTCAGCTTCTGACGAATGCTCCACCGTGTAGCCCGCGATCCCGCGCGGATCGGTGCGGATTTCCAGGGCGCTGGCATCAGGGTCGGCGAGTCAGATCTGCTGATCCAGCCCTCTCTACTTGGCAGAGGTAAGAGTCGAGACGGCCGTCAAATCATCTTATCCATCATAAGATTTATGCACTGCATCTGGAATGTCGTAGAAGGGTCGGTAGCAGAGGTTCAAGTGCCGATGAACCAAGGTCTTATCAGCGCCGCAAACCAGCCGTCCGCCGGTTCCTCGTTGCCGCCTGCAAGTGGATCTCCGTTCTGCCTGCGTCGCTGCCGAAATTCGCGGGTGCCTGCACTTGACCTCCCTATTAGCGCGACATCCAAGTGTTTGGATCAGGCACGGAGGAACAGCCATGTCCCGGACCATCATCACCACCGCCGAGGCGCCGCAGTCCCCCTCCTATAGCCAAGCGGTCAGGGCTGCCGGATTGATCTTCGTTTCCGGCACCGCTCCGTTCGATCCTGCAACCGGCAGGATCGTTGAAGGGTCGGTGCAGGCACAGGTCGCCCAGTGTCTGCGCAACATTTCCGCGATCCTGGAAGCCGCGGGGAGCAATTTGCAGAAGGCGGTCAGCGCGACGCTGATCGTCGCCGACGAGGACGACTTCGCGCCGGCTAACGAGGAGTGGTTGCGTTGGTTTTCCAGCGATCCCCCGGCGCGTCAGGGAGCAAAGATGCCGGTTCGCATTCCGGGCATGAAGGTCTCGATCGCGTTGATCGCCGAGGCCTGACGCCCGAGGAGAGCGCCTGGGCGTCGTCTACTCCTGGTCGGCGTAAGGCCAGGCGCTCGGTGTGGATGAGTGTCCGGCTCCGTCGTCAGAGAACGAAGTCCGCGCTCGCGAAGGTGTGCCAGCCGGGGAACTTGATACGGAAGTCGGCAAGCTTGTCACCGTTGGTATCGGCCGAGACGTAGGTGTTGCCGTCAGCCAGATGGTACTCATGCAACTCCCCGGCAATGCCGTGGAAGCGTTCGGCGCCGATGAAGGTGAAGGTCTGGTTTCCGTCCACGTTGATGTTTGCGTCGATGTTCACCAGGTTGATCCGGTCTACACCATGCTCGAAATCTGCAATGACGTCGCCGTGGGTTTCCGCGGGCGTCTCGAACACGAAAATGTCGCTGCCCTCGCCGCCGATCAGGATGTCGTTCCCGCCCTTGCCGTTCAGGATGTCATTCCGCGTTCCGCCGTCGAGGACGTTTGCGCCCGCGTTACCGGTCAGCCTGTTGTGCAGGCTGTTGCCCGTGCCGTTGAGGTTTCCCGTTCCGGTCAGCGTCAGGTTTTCCACCACTTGCCCGGCCAGGGAATAGCTGATCGAGGCGTACACCGTGTCCGATCCCTCTCCAGCCCTCTCGATGGCCTTGTCCCCGACCTGACGCACGTAATAGGTGTCGTTGCCCGGGCCGCCGAACATTATGTCGATCCCGCCTAGGCCGTCGAGACGGTCATGGCCAGCATATCCGTACATCAGGTTGTCGCCGGATGTGCCGTAGAGGATGTCGTCGATGCTCGTGCCGGCGATAACGCTGTCCCCGCTGTCGATTACGTCGGGGATCGTCGGCCCCACGTCGTCAGCCTCCATGCGTTCGAGGCTATCCGGCGTGCCGAAGACCTGCGTGACGAAGACGACGTTCTGTCCGTAGATGGTGCCCGCCTTCAGGCCGATCCCGATTTCTTCGTATCCAGCCCTGACGGTGGTCGAGAGGGTGGACGACTTCGCAAGGATGGCCTCGTGCAGCTTTAGGACGGTCGCCTCGTTCAGGGGGCCAGGCACATAGGCGATATTGTCGGCGATGCTCACGTAACCGTATCCCGCCGTGGTCGCGCGGTACCCGACCGTCGTGCTGTTCTCACCCGTGTAGGTGAGTTTGTCGTTGAGGTCCATCCAAGCGCTGTGCCCGTCAGCGGCCGCCAGAAGCTCGCCGTCGAAGGTGAGTGCTCCGACCCCGGCCTTGGCACGGGTCTCGTTCACGAGCTGAAGGTAGTAGACCTCCAGGACTGTCGGACTAAACATGGCGCTGATCCCCCTGTTTTGGTTTGCCTTGTTCGACCGATGGCGCACCCACCATCCCTCGCCGAACGTGGACATGACTGCGACTGAGGATCAAATATGTTGGGATTTTGGCCGTCGCCCGATCAGTGCCTCGATCCCCGGCACTGTGGCCGAGGAGCCACGCTACGGACAACGGTGTGATCAACCCGCTGACGTTCTTCGATGCAATCGCCGCCTCTCTGCACTAAGGAACTCCTGACGCCTGGACACGCTTGGTGGCGGCTCTCTCGCTGGATCCGTCCCAAACTTTTCGGTTCAGAATTTCAGCTAATCCTGCCTTGCTCAGCGAGGAGAGTGGCCTATTCAAGGGCCGGTATTTTGAGCGATCGGCGATTCTGCCCTGCGTTCGCTGGTGCTTGGCCTGCAATCTCAGCCTGCGAAACTTGGAAGAGATGATGGCCGAGCGCGACATGTCCGTTGACCATGCCAGCGTCCACTGCGGGACCGTTTCGATATTCCTCTCCTGCTGGAGCAATTCAATCGCGGTTCCTGCGCAAGGCACTCAAGCGGCACGGCCGACCCGACCGGGTCGTCATCGACGGCAGCCAGACGAACCGGGAATCTATCCTGTCCCGTGATATGACAGACCGGCGTCAAGTTCGAACGAGGCGAAAGCTGAAGCCGATCCGCATCCGATGAAGTGCCAATCTCAACAATCGCATCGAGCAAGACCATCGTGCTATCAAAAGACGGATGCGGCCGATGCTTGGCCTCAAGTCAATTGGGAGCGCTCGCGTGATCTGGGCGACATCGAACTGGTTCAGATGATGCGCAAAGGACAGGCAAAGTACGCCTGCAATTCAGTCCTCTCGCTTGCAGAGCAGTTCGAGTTGGTTGCCGCCTGAGATTGCTCCCGAACGGGTGGGTCTTCCGCGTCTCCTCCCCAGGGTTGCGACAAAGCCGCAATGTCCGGGCTGAAGTTTGCCATACTTGGCTCTGCGGCCCCCATGGACCCGCCGGGCTCATAAAGTTCACACTCGGCTGGATTGCTGCGCGGTGCGGTCAATCGCGTCCGTGACAGCATCCGGAGCCAGGTGGTGGATCATATGGCCGAGACCTGGAAGGGCAATGAACTCACTCCCGGGCAACTCATCATGCAGACGCGCCGACTGGCGGCCCGCGTCCGCTATCTGATCCTCAGCGCCAGTGATGATGGTGACCGGCACCGTCAACTCGCGGTAGCGCCCTTCCAGCCCCATCGCTGATGGGATCATGAGTGCCGCATCCTCGGCTGCCGCGCGAAGCTGCAACGGCCGCAGCATCAGCGCTTTCGGGAACTCTCGCTCAAAGCGCTCCGGCACCGGAGCCGGCTGGAATACCCGCTTGATCATGGCAGGCAGGATCGCCCGCGCCACGAGCGGGGTGATGGTGTAGCGCATAGCATCGCCGATCACCGGAATGGCTGGCGGCGAGAGCAAAAAGGTGTCCGCCCGCAGGGTCGGATAGTAGTAGCCCGAGCCCAGGACGAGGCCGCGCACGAGCGATGGAGCCTTCAATGCGAGGGCCACGGCCACCAGGGTGCCCCAAGAGTGACCGTAGACCGTGGCCTGCTCGATCCCAAGCTGCGCCAGCGCCTTCCGGAAGAGCCTGGCATGAGCCTGCGGCGTCCAAAGCTGGCGCGGCCGCGAGCTGTAGCCATAGCCGGGGCGGTCGATCACGATCACCCTGTAGCGCTCCGCCAACCTGTCCACAAGGCCGCTGACGGTGAAGTCCTGGATCATGGTTCCGTTGCCGTGGATCAGCACCAAGGCATCACCATGGCCGCGCTCGATGTAATGCAGGCGCACTCCATCCACGCTCAGGAACCGGCCGATGGGCGGGTATTTACGCTCGGCATCTTGGGCCTGCTTGCGGCTGTACAAGGCTGCCGCACCAACCGCGGCGGCTGCGCCCAGCAGAACGGGTGCGAGCCATCGGCGCGAACCGGAACGGCTGGCTCCTCCAGAGGCCCGGAGGCTTTGAGGGCTCCAGTCACGCTCCTCGTCGGCAGAATGATCTCCCGCGACCCCGCCGGCTCCCGCACCACCAACAGTCTGGAACCGTCTCGGACCGACGTCTGTTGCCATGTTGCGCATCTTCGTCTCCATTTGGGTTCAAGACTTGGGCTCCATAACGAACAACGTCTGGGATCCCGACGGGTTGCTGCGCTGCACAAAGACAGATATCTGCTCTTGAGCGATAATTCCTTGCCGTGAGAGAGGGATTGCCGGAGCGCTTCGAAGTGTTCCGAAATTCGACATTCTTCTCGGGCGCTGAAGGTGGCCACCGCAATGCGCGCGGCCGGGCCGGTGCCGTCCGGATCCCAGTACAGGCTGGCGCTCGACGGATTGTAGACGAACTGCCCGTGCCCGGACGCATTCGCCGTGCTGCCGATCACGAAATAGGCCGGATCGAGCTGGCCGTTGAGCAGCCCCGCCCCCTCGCTCAGGCCGAAATCGGCCGCATCGAAGGACGTCACCGCATGCCGAGTTTCGGCAGAACTCCCTCTCCGTTAGGTCAGGTAGGAGTGCGTGGATCGATTGGACGGAGGGTGTCCAAACCTAGCAACCGTTCGAGTTGCGCCGCCCCGCTCAAGAGACGAGCCTCACCCCGTGGGCGGGCAACGATCTGCAGGCCGACCGGCAACCCAGCTTTCGTAAAGCCGCATGGAAGGGACAGGGCCGGTGCTGTTGTAAGGGAAATGGAGTACGCGATCGCCAGCCAATCAATGTAGTTGTCGAACTTCACCCCGGAGCACTCGTCCACATAGCGCGTCTGGACGGGGTATGGTGGGACGATGGTCGCGGGTGTCAGCAAGAGATCATAGTGCGAGAAGAAGGCATGTGTCTGCCTGATAATCTCGGCGCGCTGCTGCTCGGCCGTCGCAATTTCCGAGGCGCTGAGCCGCAAGCCCTTCTCGATGTTCCAGATCATTTCCGGCTTCAGGAGATCGGGATAATCCTCGAGCTTCTGCCTATGGGCAGCCGCGAAGCTCACTGCGCGCAGAGTCTGAAAGGCATTCTTGGCGCCGGAAAGATCCGGATGCGCTTCCTCGACGGCGACACCGATTTCGGTGAACCTCCAAGCCGCCCTGCGGCAGATCTCCGCCACCTCCGCATCGACCGGTGTCACGCCGAGATCGGGGCTGAATGCAACCCTCGCCAGAGGCTGCGGCGTACGCGCCGCGGTAACATAGCTCTCACTGGTCCGAGGCAGGGAGATGGGATCGCGGGGATCCTCATTGACCATCGCGTCCAGCAGGAGAGCAACGTCCTCCACCGTGCGGGCCATGGGCCCCTCAACGCCCAGAATGTCATCGACCACAGCGCCAGGATCTCGCGCGACACGTCCGGGGCTAGGCCGCAAGCCGACGATGCCGCAGAAACTCGCTGGATTCCGCAACGATCCCCCTAGATCGGATCCATGCGCGACCCAGGCCATGCCAGTCGCCAGCGCTACCGCAGCCCCGCCCGACGAGCCCGCTGCCGAACGTGATGTGTCCCAGGGGTTCAGAGTGGCGCCGAACACTTCGTTGAATGTATTCGCGCCTGCCCCGAATTCCGGGGTTGCGGTCTTCGCGAAAACGATACCCCCTTCCCTCTCCAGATTCTCGACCAGAATATCGGATTGCTCCGGAATGAAATCCGCGAAAATCGGCGAGCCAAAGGTCGTGCGCACCCCGGCAACTCTGGTCAGGTCCTTGATCGGCACAGGCAAACCCGCGAGGCGGCCTCGCTCGGCAACGGGACGTTTCATCAGGTCGCGGGCATGGGCGCGGGCACGGTCAAAGCATAGCGTCGGAAGAGCATTGACCGTCGGGTTGACCTCGGCGATCCGCTCCTCAAGGGCATCGAGAAGATCGATTGGTGTCGTCTTCTCCTGTTTGAGCAGGTCCACAACGGCAGAAGCCGACAGTTCGATGAGCTTTGAGGAAGATGTCATTGCGTGCTCTTTGTAGCAGAGGCTTAATGCCGTGAGCGGTTTCCCGGACAAGGTTTCATCCGGAGCAGCATGTCGTCAATGGCATTGCTGGAAAGCAACGAGCCCAATGATCGGCCGAGGATGGGCCATCTATCGCATCATTTCGACAAGGAAACTGGACAATTCCGGGACGGCTGCAACGATGGCAAGGCCAACGATGCTGGTAATCAGAAACGGGATGGCCCCAACAGCGATGCGCTCAAGCGGCAGGCGCGTGATGTTGGCCGCAACGAAGAGATTGATGCCAACGGGTGGCGTTACGAGACCGATGGCAAGGCTGATCATGACCGTCACGCCGAACCAGACCGGATCCCAGTTCAACTCGCGCATGACGGGAATGAAGATCGGCAAGGTGATGAACATGATCGTCACCGGATCCATGAACATGCCGGCAATCAGGAGCATGACCATGATGACGAAGAGGATCACCCATTGATTGTCGCTGAGAGCCAGCAACACTGTCGAGTAATGCCCGACGAGATCATCAACGGTGATAACCCAACCGAACAGACTTGCGTAAGCGACGACGAGCATGACGACCGCTGACGAGGCACTTGCATCGGTCAAGGCCTCATAGAGAGACTGGAGTGACAGGGTGCGGTAAATGAAGGCACCGACGAAGAGCGCATAGACCGTCGCCACGATTGCGGCTTCGGTCGCGGTGAACACTCCGCTGTAAATTCCGCCGAGAATGACGACCGGTGTCATCAGGCCCCAGAACGCGTCGAAGAATGCACGGGTAAGCCGCCTGAAGTAAGGAAGGTCCGCGTAGGGTTCAGGCGAAAGGACCGCAAGACCTCCGCCGGCTACAGATGTCTGGCCTGTCGTTTCTCGCTTCGCGAATGGAAGCGTCAGCAACATCAGCACGCCGCAGAGCAGACCGGGGATGATTGCCGCGATGAACAATTCGGAGATGGAGGTCTCGGCGATGACGCCGTAGATCACAAGGCCGATCGACGGCGGGATCACGATGGAAAGAGCGGCGCCCGTGCAGACGAGGGCCGCTGCAAAGGCCTTGGGGTAGCCGTCCTCGTGCATTCCCTTGATAATGAGTGGCCCAATGGCCGCAACCGAAGCGGGTCCTGAGCCGCTGACGGCTCCCCAGAACAGACATACGACCGTTCCAACAACGCCCATTCCGCCGGGCAGTGAGCCGATCAGCACGCGAAAGAAACGGATCATCCGCTCGGCAATTCCGACAGACCCCATCAGGGTTCCGGCAAGGATGAAGAAGGGAATGGCCAAAAGCGAAAATTTGGCGATGCCGGCCGAGATGAGATCGCCAACCATGTCGAGGCCGAAGCCAAGCTGCCACATCGCATAAAGGGCAGAGAGGCCCAACGAGAACGCTACCGGCAGACGCAAAGCCAGGAAGACGAAGAACAGCACCACCATCTGGGTGCCGACACCCATCTCAAACATGGGGCAACTCCATGGCCTTCGTGTTGCGACGGGCTTCAGCTGCGGGATCCTTCATCTCGCGATAGGTCTCGACGGCGTGCTGAAGGTATCGGATGATCACGATCGCAAAGCCGAACGGGAGCCCGGCGCTGTAATACCAGGCCGGCAGCTGGAGACCGTAGGAAACCGTCCCGCTCCTGAACTGGTTGAGTATGAGTTCAAATGAGAACCAAGCCGAGAGAGCGAGCAGCAGGACGGAGAGAGCGCTTGCGATCGCCATCAGGGCAATCTGCCCCCGCTTCGGCAGGAGGTCGAAAATAACGGTCACGGCGAGGTGTTCACCTCGACGGGCGGCGATCGCCGCGCCGAAGATCGTCAGGAGCAGGAACCCGTTCACGAGGAGTTCCTCGGTCACCGCCAGCGAGTGGTTCGAAAGATAACGGACCACGATATTGGCAAAGCCAAGAAACGTCATGGCCAAGAAGATCAAGGAGCAGAGAATCTTCTCCGCGTTATCCAGCAAAGTTCGCATGGCGGGACCATAGATCTAAGGTGCCGAAGGACGAGAGAAGACGGATCCATCGGCCTCCTATCGTAGACATATCTGCAGAGCAGCAACATCCGCCTTAGGGCGGATGTTGCGGTTCGACCCCGCTCAGTTGGTCTTGTTGCCAATCGCCTTTTGGAACGTATCGACGAGTTCGGGACCGACCTTCGCAGCCCAGGTGTCGAAGGCCGATTTTGTTGCAGCGCGGAAGGCAGCCAATTCCTCGGCGGTCGGCTCATAGACCTCCATGCCCTTCTCGCGCAGGAAGGCGATGCCTTTCGCGGTGCTCTCGCGGGTCAGCTCCTTCTGGTAAGCCATGGCTTCCTCGGCAGTCTTGCGCACCAGCTCCTTTTTCGCATCGTCCCAGGAGTTCCAGAGCTTCTTGCTCACGCCGAGGAACACCGGGTCATAGGAATAGTGCCAAGCCGTGAGATACTTCTGAACTTCGTAGACGCGCTGAGGAATGATGACCGCGCCAATGGGGTTTTCCTGCCCATCGACGACCTTCTGCTGCAGGGCCGAGAAGGTCTCCGTCCACTGCATCTGCTGGGGATTGGCGCCCAGCGCATTCATGACATCGATATACATGGGCCCTGCGACGCGCATCTTCAGGCCCTTGAGGTCGTCCGGGCTCTTGATGGGGCGCACGCTGTTCGTCACCTCGCGGAAGCCGTTCTCTCCCCAGGCCAGAACCACGATGTCGTGCTTCTCCATGATCTCCTTCATGCGGTCGCCCGGTGCGCCGTTGGTCGTGGCATCCACGTCCTCATAGGAGGAATAGAGGTAAGGCAGGGAGAAGACGGCCATTTCAGGCACGAGCGGTGTCACATTGATGGCGGAAGTGACCACGAAATCCAGCGAGCCTCGGCTGACCATCTCGGCCTGCTTCATCTGATCGCCACCGGTCAACTGGGCGTTTGCGAACACCCTGACATTCATGCCGGAGCGTTCTTTCAGGAGTTCGGCGAAACGCTCGGCACCCTTATGCCATGTGGTGGTATCGCCCGTGTTGTGTGACAGGCGCAGAGTTTGCGCCGTAGCCGTTCCGGCCATTGCAGCGCTGGCGAAACCCAATGCCAGCGCCAAGAATCCTGCCCGTGTAACCTTCATGTCGTTTCCTCCTTCTACGGCGGCAGCCTTACGCCACGCGCCATCCTGGTCCATATTGTGATCGATTATTTTGACCGATTGCGGGAAGGATACATGCTTTTCGTTCCCTTGCAATGTCGACTTTCCGTACGTAATCTAATCAACATGGCTCAGGAGGTCCGTACCATGGACCAGTACTCTGCAAACAAATCGATGGAAGAAGGCCTGCCGTCGAGCGGTGACCTGTCTGGTTCACAAAGTGTGGACCGGGCCCTGCGTCTGCTCGCACTCGTTGGCCGGGGAGCCGAGCGCGGAACGAGCCTGAGCACGATTGTGGAGGAAAGCCGCCTCAACAAGCCGACAGCGCGACGCCTTCTTCTCGCGCTGATGCGGGCTGGTCTCGTCGAGCAGGACGAAGGCACGCGCCGCTACTACCTTGGCGAGGAAGCCTATGTTCTCGGCACACTCGCGACTCGCCGGCACAGCCTGCTCGAACTTTCGATGGAAAGCCTGCGGCGTCTGTCCGACACCACCATGGATACGAGTTTCGTGTCCATGAGGCGAGACAATTACTCCGTATGCCTGCACCGGGAGGAAGGAACCTTTCCGGTTCGCACCCATGCGCTCCAGACGGGATATCAGCATCCTCTCGGCGTCGGAGCCGGATCCCTCGCAATTCTCGCCGCCCTGCCCGATCCCGAGGTCGAGGACGTCCTTGAGGCTATCCAGCCCATTATCGAGAAGAAATATCCCGCCTATACGATCGAGCAGATCCGTGATGACGTGCAAGAGACACGCCGGTGCGGTTACTCTCTCAATCCCGGTCGGATCGTCCCGAGTTCCTGGGGCGTGGGAGCGGCGATCAAGTTCCCCGACGGGCGCGTTGCCGGTGCTCTCAGCATTGCGGCTATCGACAGCCGCATGAACGCCAGTCGTCAGCAGGAGCTCGGCGCTCTCCTCAAGGCGGAGGCCGCCCAGATCGAGGCAAAGCTCAGGAAAATGTTTTCGTCCCGGACATCGGGTCCGGACATACCACCGCGCATGAAGGACTAGCCGGATTGCGCGGAACACAACCATAACGCCTGTACAATGGCGGAACTGAACAGGGAGGAAACTGAATGGCACGAGCCTGCATCGTCGGCTGGGCCCACACGCCTTTCGGAAAACTTGAGGATCCGGACGTCGAGAGCCTTATGGCTCGCGTTTCCGGCGCGGCTCTCGAGCATGCTGGTGTTCGGTCAAGCGACGTCGACGGCATCTATGTCGGCGTCCTGAATAACGGCTTTTCGAAGCAGGGCTTCGAGGCCGCACAGGTTTCCCTCGGGCATCCGGAACTGGCTCATGTTCCCGCCACACGGCTTGAGAACGCCTGCGCGACCGGATCCGCGGCAATCTACGCCGCCTTGGATTTCGTTGAGAGCGGTCGCGGACGGATCGCATTGGTGATCGGCGCCGAGAAGATGACGGCAACGCCTGTCCCCGAAACAGGCGATATCCTCCTCAGCGCGTCCTATCGCAAGGAGGAAGCTGACGTCACAGGGGGCTTTGCAGGCATCTTCGGGCGGATCGCCCAACAGTACTTTCAGCGCTATGGCGATAAAAGTGAGGAACTAGCACGGATTTCCGCCAAGAACCATCGGAACGGTGTTTCCAATCCCTATGCGCAGATGCGCCGGGATTTCGGGTTCGAGTTCTGCAATACGGTTTCTGACAAGAACCCCTATGTAGCAGCTCCTCTGCGGCGTACCGATTGCTCATTGATCTCTGACGGCGCCGCCGCCCTCGTCGTCGCGGACGAGGAAACGGCCGCGGCTCTCGAGCGTGCCATCATCTTCCGTGCTCGCCAGCATGTGAATGATCACCTGCCCCTGTCGCGGCGTGATGCGACGGCATTCGCCGGCGCACGCATGGCTTGGGAGAAGGCGCGCGCCGAGGCAGGCGTCACTCTTGAGGACCTTTCCTTCGTCGAGACGCATGACTGTTTCACGATTGCGGAGCTCATCGAGTACGAAGCCATGGGTCTCGCCGCTCCCGGAGAAGGGTCCCGCGTGGTTCGGGAAGGCATTGCCGAGAAAGACGGAAGACTGCCGGTCAATCCTTCTGGAGGTCTCAAATCGAAGGGCCATCCAGTCGGTGCAACTGGCGTCTCCATGCATATCATGACCTGCCTGCAATTGATGAACGAAGCCGGAGACATGCAGATCGCGAACCCCGCGCTCGGCGGTATCTTCAATATGGGAGGAGCCGCTGTCGCCAACTACGTTTCGATTTTGGAGCGTCGGAAATGACCAATTCCCTTGGAACGCCTAAAGGAGGCTTCGCGCCGGTCTCCAAGCGGGTCATGAACCTGTCGCACTTCCTGCGGCAGGCGGCCCGTCGCCACAGGGATGAAATCGGCTTTGTCTGGGGCGATATCACCTGGACCTGGGCTGAAATTGACCGGCGTGTCGATGCCATGGCGGCGGCGCTCGCGGCGCGGGGCGTCACGAAGGGCGACCGTGTCCTGGTGCAGTCGAAGAACTGCAACCAGATGTTTGAATCGATGTTCGCCTGCTTTCGGATCGGTGCCGTCTGGGTGCCGACGAATTTCCGGCAGACGCCGGATGAGGTGGCCTATCTGGGTCAGGCCAGCGGCGCCTCTGCCATGATCTGTCACCGCGACTTTCCCGGCCATGCTGCTGCGGTGCGCGAGGCTTGCCCCGATATCCGCTTCATTGTGTCTATCGGCTCCGCGGATTTCGGCGAGGATTACGATGGGCTCGTCGAAGGCTGTCAGGGACAATCGGCGCCGGAGGCTCCGGTCGAGTACGATGATCCCTGCTGGTTCTTCTTTACCTCGGGAACGACGGGGCGCCCGAAGGCTGCCGTCTTGACACATGGCCAACTGGCTTTCGTGATCACGAACCATCTCTGCGATCTGATGCCCGGGACCACGCATGCAGATGCCTCCATCGTTGTCGCGCCGCTCTCTCATGGCGCGGGCATCCACCAACTCGTGCAGGTCGCGCGTGCTGTTAAGACTGTTCTTCCGACGAGTGAGCGCTTCGACCCTGACGAGATCTGGGCGCTTGTTGCCCGGTGGCGCATCACGAACATGTTCACGGTTCCCACCATCGTGAAGATGCTCGTCGAGCATCCCTCCGTGGATGCCCACGATCACTCGTCACTCCGGTACGTGATCTATGCCGGCGCACCCATGTACAGGGAGGACCAGAAGCGGGCTCTGGCAAAACTTGGTAAAGTCCTGGTCCAGTATTTCGGCCTTGGCGAGGTTACGGGAAACATCACGGTTCTCCCGCCTGCCCTCCACGAGCCTGAGGACGGGCCCAGTCTGAAGATCGGAACCTGCGGTTATGAGCGGACCGGTATGCAGGTCTCGATTCAGTGTGATGACGGACGCGAACTCGCTCCGGGCGAGACTGGAGAAATCTGCGTCTGCGGCCCTGCGGTCTTCGCGGGCTATTACAACAACCCCGAGGCCAATGCGAAGGCCTTCCGCGACGGCTGGTTCCGAACCGGCGATCTCGGACATCTGGACGAAGAGGGGTTTCTCTACATCACCGGCCGCGCTTCCGACATGTACATATCAGGCGGCTCGAACGTCTACCCACGAGAGATCGAGGAGAAGATCCTCACTCATCCTGCGATAGCAGAAGTCGCCATCGTGGGAGTTCCAGATAAAATCTGGGGCGAAGTCGGTATCGCCGTTTGCGTGCTTCGACCAGAGGCGAGCCTCAATGAACAGGAGGTTCTGGCCTGGATGGATGGCAAGGTCGCCCGTTACAAGCTCCCAAAACGGGTGTTCTTCTGGGAAGCTCTCCCGAAGTCCGCCTATGGCAAGATCACGAAGAAGAACATTCGTGCGGAGCTGGAGGCCCGCGGTTGCCTGACACCCGACCAGCCGCTCGAGGCATCGGCCTAAGCGCCCAACAAGAACCGTGAGGGACTACTGCGGACCTCGCAGTGAGCCCCATACGACCGAATATCCGAGGGAGGAAGGGGTCGCATGAAGAAGCAGGAAACCGTCCTTGTCACGGGCGGCGCATCGGGCATCGGGCTTGCCGTCGCAACCGCGTGTTTGCGAGAAGGCTGGCGTGTGATCATCTGCGACCGGGATCAGGCCAACCTGGATCGCTGCAGAACTGAGCTCCCCTTCTCCCAGGAAGGGGCTGTGCATTTCGAGAAGCTCGATGTCGTTGATGAGCCTGCCGTCGTCGGTTGCATCGAGCGTTGCGAGTCGGAGTTCGGCCCTATCACCGGGCTCCTCAACTCGGCCGGCATTGCCAGTGACACCCATTCGCTGGACACAAGCGCCGATCTTTTCCGCAGGATCCTGGAGGTCAATCTGATCGGTAGCTTCATCGTTTCCCGCGAGATCTCCCGACGCATGGGTGAGCGAGGCAGAGGCTCCATCGTCAACATCGCATCTGTATCGGGAATCCGCGGCAATATGGGGCGTGTTGCCTATGGAGCCTCCAAGGGCGGCGTAGTTACAATGACGAAGGTCATGGCAGTCGAGCTTGCTCCGCTGGGAATTCGGGTCAATGCCGTGGCGCCCGGGCCGATTGAAACACCTCTGGTGCGTGAGGTGCACACTGAGAACGTGCGTTCAGAATGGATGAGGGTCGTGCCACAGAGACGCTATGGCACGCCGCAAGAGGTCGCAGACGCGGCGATCTTCCTCCTCGACAATCGACGGGCAAGCTATGTGACCGGTCAGCTTCTCTGCGTCGACGGTGGCTTCACGGCGGCGGGACTGATGAACAATTCCAAGGCCACATGAGAGATCGTCCAAGCGCCGCGGCGTTCTCGAACTTTATTTCTCCGGCCTCGCCTTAGATTCGACAGCCCTGATGACGAGTTCGAAGGTCACACAAACCGGGTTGTCTCCGTGCGCAAGATCGCCCTCGTAGATCCCTCCCTCGATATCGACCGCCGCGATGTTGAGGCGGGCCTTCGGCCGGCCCGAGATCCTCTCCAACCTTCCCTCCTGGATCAGGATTTCGGTTGCAAGAGAAGCAACGCGACGTCCGTCGGCAAACCACACCTCGTTGAGACTGCCTATTCCATAGATCTCTGCTGCCTCGATTCCATGTTTGGAGCAAATCTCTTCGATCGCGAGGCTGATATCCTCGTTCGGGCGAACGCGCGCAAGCAGCACAGCATGCTCCTGTAGAAATGGAGTATCGCCATCGCCCAACCGTACGGGCTCGAACAATCTAAAATTCGTTTCAGCATCCTCCAGAGAGTCGAAGGTTGCACCTCTCAGCCCAATTCCGGTCACCTCGATTGGCTCGGCCACTCTTGTGTCGGAAGCAAGTAAATGGCCCATGCGCCGCCCCTCGCTGGTGTCCCAGATGCCGTGACAATGAATAAAGGAGCTGCCGTCACGCCGCCCGACAACGGCGCATCCCTTCCGCATCCATACGGATCCCACCGGCTCGAACGCTGCACTGTACCACGCGGCATGAGAGGCATCGGGCGACAGGGCCGGCATGACATAGCGAGTCGGATCGAAGCGGCCGCCTTCGAAACGGATGAACCCTCCGTTACAGCCCATCTCCGAAAACCCCTTGGCGATGGCCTCATCAACGGCGTCGCCCGGTTCCAATGTAAATCGCAGTGGGACGGGTACTCCTGCGACAGCGCTCAAACGTTGCTCAGCGACCGGACCCGGATGAATGATCGTCCTCAAAGATTAACCTCTCCAATACAGTATATCCGACATGGTGCTTGCATCGACGGTGCGGTTCAAGCTCGAAAAGATCGAGGCCTCGCAGCACGCCTTCCTGGGTAGCGTCCCAGGACGTGGTGTAGGAGCAGGCCACCGATGAGGTGGTCATCGCCAATCTTCGGTTAGAGTTCGGGTAGCGACACCTGACCCTCAACCCGGAGACGACGATGACCGACGAG
>Ga0180217_1002735_pt1 | contig 15666 bp, 16 predicted proteins | sample eDN3rd37CBELigOP_FD_128521 | JGI IMG/M metagenome (GOLD analysis project Ga0180217, IMG submission 128521) | Enriched Organic Plus compost microbial communities from Emeryville, California, USA - eDNA 3rd pass 37_C BE-Lig OP (version 2) (version 2) ... | reverse complement strand
GTGATCGACGCGCTGATCGCACTGGCCAACTCCGTGATCATTCTGCGGCGACTGATCCGGACTGCCTGGACCACCCACCGCTGGGACACCCGACCAGCCCGACGCCCCTGACCTATCGGCGCAGGTTCTAAAGCGGAAATCTGGTCTCTCGACGGAGACTCTGGTGGTCTGAGTACGCCGAGCGCTGGTGGTCTATCGCCGCGGCCGCGGGCCGAACCCTGCTTTCACGCCCGGCTATTCCCACGCAACAGGTCCAGCCACCAGTGAATGACTGGTGAGCTGACGGCCTAGAACCGACTGCGCCTCACGCGCAGCCTCGATCGCCTTGTCGAGGTCGAGACCGGTCTGCACGTTCATCTCATGAAACATGCTGACGAGATCCTCAGTCGCGATGTTGCCTGTCGATCCCGCCGGCACCGGACAGCCGCCGAGCTCTCCGAAGCTTGACTCGAAGCTTCTACAACCCGCTTCGAGCGCCGCGTATGCGTTGGCAAGACCTTGTCCCCGCGTGTTATGAAAGTGCGCCGTCAGCTCCACGCCGGGCAGACGCTCCAACGCCGTCGCGAAGAACTGGGACACGTAGGCGGGATTGGCCATGCCGGTCGTGTCACCGAACCCGACCTCACTGGCTCCGGCCTCGACGAACCGCTCGGCGAGGTCGAGCACACGATTCAACGAGACCCGGCCCTCGAACGGACATCCGAAAGAGGTGGCTATCACCGCACTGCATTTCAAGCCGGCGGCCACGATGCGCTTGCCCATGACCTCGACGTCGGCCATCGTCTCTTCGACCGTGCGGTTGATGTTTCGCCGATTGTGCGTCTCGGAGGCACTGACGAAGAGAGCTACGTCGTCGAACAGATCGCGAACCTCGAGTGCGCTGTCGAGGCCACGGCTATTGGGCACCAGCACCATCCTCTCGACATCGGCGGGAAGCTCGACCCGGCGCAGGACGTCGATGCCGTCGGAAAGCTGAGGAATGACGTCAGGGCGTACGAAGCTGGCGAGCTCGATCCTCTGGTGTCCAGCACGCCCCAGTGCGTTGATCAATCGCACCTTGTCGTCCGTCGAGATCACTTCTGGCTCGTTCTGGAATCCATCACGAGGCCCCACCTCCCTGATGCGGACGGTTCGCGCAGGAGGAAGAAGGGTTCGGTCGGCCTGTTGCGTCATCTGGACATCCTCAACTTCTCATGTTCTCGGCAAGCTCTTCGCGATGCGCTGGCGCAGCGATGTCGATGAGCCGCCGGGCCCGTTCGGTGATCCCACAGCCGGTCAGCACGGCGGCACCATGCTCGGTGACGACAACATCGACATCGGCGCGGCCCGTCGTCACGACCCCACCGTGCAGCTCAGCGGTGATCGAGGACTGCCCGTTCGACTCCGAACGAAGCATGACGATCGACCTCGCCCCGGTCAGCGATGCGGCCCTGCTGAAATCCACCTGCCCGCCGATGGCGCCGACGTGTACGCCTCGCCTGGTCTCCGAACCGACCTGGCCGTAGAGATCGACCTCGATAGCCGAGTTGATCGATACCAGAGAGCTCAGGCGTGACAGCACCGCAGGAGCATGGGTGTAGCTGGCGGGGCGGAACTCGATCGGGAATTCGCCCAGGCGGTCATACATGGCCCGCGTCCCCAGCGCAGCTCCGGTCACCGCCACACCGGGATCGATCTCCTTGCGGGCACCTGTCACCACGCCCCGATCCATGAGATCGATGACACCGTCGCTGATCATCCCCGTGTGAATGCCGAGATCAGCATGACCGGCGAGCATCTCCAGAACGACGTTCGGCAGCGAGCCGACGCCCATCTGCAGAGTGTCGCCGTCCCGCACCAACCCGGCGACGTGAGTCGCGATCGCGCGATCGACCGAATCAGGCACCCGAGCAGGGGGCTCACGCAAGGGGCGGTCACCTTCTATCGTGGCCGCGAACCGACTCAGTGGCAGGCGCGCCGTTCCCGTGGTGGAGGGCATCGCATGGTTGATCTCGGCGATGAGCTTCTTGGTATAGGGAATCGCATCAGCGACGTACTCCACGCCGATCCCGAGTGAGACGGTGCCGTCGGCGTCGGGGGCGGAGACTTGGACCAATCCCACGTCTGACGGCAGCATGCCCCGAGCGAACAGTCGAGGAAGCGCCGAATAATGGCACGGAACGACTTCCAGCCGCCCGATGCCGCTCAACTCTCGCAGGTTACCCAGTCCGCCATATGAGAGCACGGTCAACTGCTCCGGCAATTGCTTGCTCAGCCGATCGTTCCACGTCAGACCCACAAAGGCACGAACGGATCCGATTCTCGGAACCTGATCCACCAGCGCATTGACGAGCGGCTCCGGCTCAGCACCCGCCTGGCCCCACCAGACGCCATCGCCGGGAGCGATGTGGGCGGTCAAATCGATCACGGCGTCACGCCAGCCTCATCGAGGCTCGACACGCTGCATGCATGCTCCCTGGACGAGATAGAGATTCGATGTGAGCGCCAGCTCCTGCACTCAGCTTGCTCATCAGTAGCTCCTGGGAAGCCCGAGAACGTGTTCACCCAGATGGTTCAATACCATCTCCTGGCTGAGTGGAGCCAGCCGGGTCAGTCGAGCCTCCCGGAAGTAACGCGAGACGTGGTACTCCTCGGCGTAGCCCATGCCGCCGTGGGTCTGCAGTGCACGATCGGCCGCTTGGAAGCCGGCGTCTGCGCACAGATACTTCGCCATGTTGGCCTCCCGCGCACAGGGCAGACCCGCGTCGTACAGCCAGGTCGCCTTTCGCAATACGAGTTCGGCCGCGTCGAGCCTGGCCAGGGAGTCAGCCAACGGGAACTGCACCCCCTGATTCATCCCGATCGGTCGACCGAACACTTCTCGCTCGTTGCCATAGCGGACTGCGCGACGCAGCGCCGCTCTCCCGATTCCAAGCGCCTCGGCAGCCACCAGCATCCGTTCTGGATTGAAGCCGTCCAGGATGTACCTGAAGCCCTCGCCCTCGAGTCCGACTCGATGGTCCTCCGGTACCCGAAGATCATCGATGAACAGCTCGTTCGAGGTGATGGCATTTCGCCCCATCTTCTTGATGGGTCGGATCTCGACGTGACCAGGGTCGAGATCCGTGAGGAAGAGAGTCAGGCCGTCGGTCCGCTTGGCAGAGTCCTCGAGCTTGGCGGTGCGCGTCAGCAGCAAGACCTTCTCCGACTCCTGAGCCTTCGAGATCCAGACCTTTCGGCCATTCACCACATAGTCCGAGCCGTCTCGCTTGGCAAAGGTGGTGATCCGGGTGGTGTCCAGCCCAGCACCGGGCTCGGTGACGCCGAAACAGATGTGCAGACTGCCATCGACGATGCGTGGAAGCGTCTCCTTCTTCAATTCTTCAGACCCGTGCACCACGACCGGCTGCATGCCGAAGACCGAGAGGTGTATCGAGCTGGCGCCGTTCATTCCCGCTCCTGAGGCGGCGACCTCCTCGAGCACCAGCGAGGCCTCGGTGATTCCCCGGCCGCTACCGCCATACTCCTCCGGAATGGTGACGCCGAGCCATCCACCCGCGGCGAAGGCATCGTAGAACTCGCGAGGGAACTCATGGCTGGCGTCCTTCTCCATCCAGTACTCGTCACCGAACTTCGCGGCCAGCTCAGCCACCCCCTTGCGAATCTCACGCTGCTCCTCGGTGAGTTCGAAATGCATCAACGCCTCCGATGGGTATGTTTGGTATAACGGTCGTACCAAAAAGTCTATCAGAGGACATGGCCGCCTGTCGGCAACCCAGGCGCGGCCGCGGGACCTCCTCAGTTACGACAATCCGCTGACTCGTGCACGGATCCCTTCAACGGCCTCAGGGTTCTCGGCGCCGGAGAGGTCGCCGGCGTCGACCTTCATGACGGCAGCCCGCACCGCTCGACGCAGGATTTTCGCGGACCTTGTCTTGGGCAGCTCGTCGACACGGATCACCTGGGTCGGCGCGAACGGCTTACCGAGCTGCGTGGCCACCAGCGTCCGCAGCCGGACGGCGACCTCGCCGTCGGAATCGGCATCGTCGCCGCCGACCCAGAAGGCCCAGACCTCATCGCTCTTGTGCACATTAGGTATGCCGACCACAGCAGTCTCCGTGACGGCCGGGTCCGAGGCGATGATCATCTCGATCTCAGCGGGCGCGACACGCTTTCCAGCCACGTTCATGACATCGTCGGATCGACCGAGTATGAACCAATCACCGTCGTCGACGAGCGCGTAGTCTCCGTGACGCCACATGCCCGGCCAGGCGGCCCAGTAGGCATCATGGTAGCGCTCACCGTCATCGTCGTTCCAGATGCCGCGCGTCATGGAGGGCCACGGCTGCCGGCAGACCAGCTCGCCAATGGCACCTCGCAGCGACACGCCGTCGTCGTCGACGACGTCGACATCCATGCCGAGCGCGGGGCCACCCAACGAACAGGAGCGGATATCCTCGACGGGATAGGGGCACAGGAACGACCCGCCGACCTCGGTGCCGCCCGAGAAGTTGATGATCGGCACCCGCGACTCGAAGACGTCCTTCGCGAGCCAGTCGTAGGAGACGGGATCCCACGGCTCGCCCGTAGATCCCAGCACCTGGACGGAGGAGAGATCGGCTGTCGGCGACGACGAGTCGGCGGTGCGCAGCGCGCGAACCAAGGTGGGCGACACGCCTAGAACCGAGATGCGGTGGCGTCCGATGAGACTCCACAGGCGACTGCTGTCCGGAACGTCCACCGAACCCTCGAAGAGCATGAGCGAGCCGCCGCAGGCATGGGCGCCGACGACCGACAGCGGACCCATGATCCATCCCATGTCGGTGATCCAGCAGAACGTCCGGCCAGGCGAGACGTCGAAGGCATAGGCGACCTCGGAAGCGACTTTGACGAGGAATCCGGCGTGCGTGTGCACAGCTCCCTTGGGTTTGCCCGTGGTGCCCGAGGTGTAGGCCAAGAGCAGGACGTCAGACGAGGAGGTCCCCTCGACGAGCGAGTCCGGCTCACACGCCAGAAGCTCCCGCCAGCCGATCACCCGGTCGTCGGGCTCTTCATGAGGAGCATCGATGTTGTCGACGACCACGACCAGCTCGACGGTCGGACAGGAGGCCAACGCCTCCTCGAGCTGCGACAGCATCTCCACGGGCTTACCACGCCGAACGGTGCCGTCGGCGGTGATGACGGCCTTGGCCCGTGCGTCCTCGAGTCGGGAGGCTATCGCCGCCGGCGCGAAGCCGGAGAACAGCGGCACGACGACAGCCCCGATGCTGGCGACCGCGTAGGTGGCGACAACGGCCTCTGGGATCATAGGCATGTACAGCCCGACCACGTCGCCCTTGACGACCCCGCGAGCCCGAAGGCCGCGTCGAACTCGGGACACCTCCTCCTCGAGCTCTGCGAAGGTAAGCCGACGCACTGCGCCATCCTCGGACTCATGCGCGACGGCGATGGCCTCCGGCGTCTCCCGCGCCCATCGCATGAGGGTCGCATCGACGATGTTGATCCTCCCGCCGACGAACCACTCTGGATGCTCGATGCCTCGGGCGAGGTCGACAGTTGAGGTGAACGGGGTGCGGAACTCGATCCCCAGATCGGCGATCACCGCCTCCCAGAAGGCGCCGATGTCGCCGATCGATCGCGCACGAAGCTCGTCCGCCGTCGACACATCCAGCCTTCGCATCAAACGCGCGACGTTGGAGTCGTGAAGGAAGTACGGCGACGGGGACCACGTGTATGTCATGCCAACTCCTCGGTAGGTCCAGTCACAGGCAGGCGTTTAAAGGCGCACGACAGCGCCCCATCCGAGTCCTCTGCGACCTCATAACCTACAATAGGTATGACCAAAAATAAAGGTCTGACCGAAGGACTCGAGGCTCACCGGCGTCGCCAGGTCGGCGCGCGCCGCTCCCGAAAGGCCGCCACGCCCTCATGCATGTCGTCAGTGGTGAAGGCCAGCGCCAGCTGCCCGCGAAGATAGTTGAGCGCGTCCGTCAAGGGCATGTCCCGGGTCGCACTGAGCGCGTCCTTGCCGAGCTGCATGAGCAGCGGGGATCGACTGGCCAATCGGTCGGTCCACCGTAGAACCTCACTGGCGAATTCCTCGGGAGGAACGACTGAGTTGACGATATGGAGCTCTCGGGCCTGCTCAGCGGTGATGAGCTGGCCGGTCAGCATCAGTTCGTTCGCTATGGCGCGGGGAACGCTGCGATAGATGAGCGCGGAGATCATGAAGGGGAAGGCCCCGACGTTGATCTCGGGACAGCCGAATCGAGCCCCCTGCTTCGCGACGATGAGGTCGCACGCCAGAGCGACTCCGAACGCTCCCGCCAGAGCGTCGCCCTTGACCGCACACAGCGACGGCTTGCCCAGATCGCCCAGCATCTCGAAGAGTCGTGGGAACCTCTCCAATTCGCCATACTTCTCGATGAACGGCCTGTCGTCGGCGAAGGCCTTGAGATTGCCTCCACTCGAGAACACGCCGTCGTCCAACGACGTCAGGACCACCACACGCACCGAACGATCGGCTCGCGCCTCGTCCAGCCGCATCAGCAACTCGTCGAGAAGCTCGTCGCTCAACGCATTGCGCGAGGCCGGATCGTTGAGCGCGACAGTTGCCACGCCTCGCTCGTCGACGCCGTAGTCGATGAGGGTTCCAGCCATGCTTCCTCCCGGAGCTAGCGTTTCAGTCAGTGATGAAGAAGTACGATCTTGCCGATTCCGGCCCCTGACTCGAGCCTGCGGTGAGCCGCGGCGGCCTCATCGAGAGGAAAGGTCCGGTCGATGGGCGGCAGGCGCACCTCATGGGTATCGAGAAACCTCAACAGGGCGGTCATGTCGCTCGGACTGCCCATCGTCGTGCCGAGGAGCTCGTACTGGCCGAAGTAGAACGGGCGCACCTCGAGCTCGGCCCGTGTAGCCGCGTTGGCTCCGAGTACCACGCACCGTCCCCCTGGGCGCAAGCATTCGACCGACTCGCGCCATCGGCCGACGGGATCGAGCACCACATCGAACCCCCGATGTCCCGGGGTGAGCGCTCGCGCCTGGCGCACCCAGTCAGTGGCGTCGTGATCGACACCGGACGCCGCGCCCAAGCCTCGCGCGAGGTCGATCTTGCGCTTCGACGAGGAGGTGACCACCACGTGGGCTCCTGCCGCAGTGGCCAGTGAGACTGCCATGGTGGCTACTCCGCCGCTGGCGCCGAGAATCAGCAGCGATTCACCCGCCTGAAGCCGGCCGCGCGTGAACACGGCGCGAAAGACCGTCAGCCCGACCAGCGGTAGGGCCGCAGCCTGAGCGGCTTCCATGCCGGCCGGTCTCCTCAAGACGCATTCCTCGGGTACCGCAACCAGCTCGGCATACGTGCCTGAGCGCCGGTCGCCGAGAATCTCCCAATCGGGTCCCGGTGCCGCCTCGTCGGACCCCCACCACAGTGATGGCATCACCATCACCTCCTCACCGGTGTCAGTCCTCACCCCCGCACCGTCAGCACCGAGGACATGCGGCAGCGGGGTCTGGTACTGCCCACGACGTACCAGCACGTCGTGCCAGTTCAACCCGCTCGCCTCGAGGCGGACCAGAACCCACCCGGGAGGACACTCCACATCGGGAATCACTTCCGGCCGGAGAACATCCGGCCCCCCGTACTCGCGTATCACCGCTGCGCGCATGAGTCGCTCAGTATCCGATGAGTCTGGCTGCCCGGTCCAAGACCGCGTCCACGGACCACCGCGTGCGAGCCAGTCGTAGATCCTCACTCGCGCCCTGCGCATACAGACCACAAGCACTCATCCAGAAGGCCGCTGTCCGCATGGCGTAGAGGACTTCGTAGTAGTGACAAGCCTCGTCATCGATGGTGATGCCCGATGCCGCCTCGTATTCGCGATAGAAGACGTCGCGGGGCACGAGATTCGAGAGCAGGTCGGAGCCTTGTCGGTTGAGATCCGAGAGCACGTAGGCCACGTCGAACATAGGATCCCCGATACTCTGCAGCTCCCAGTCCAGGACCGCCGTGACTCGGTCGTCTTGGATCAAGAGATTCCCCGTCCTGTAGGCACCGTGCACGAGACATCCAGGCCTTTCCTCGGGAGCATGTTCCTCGAGCCAGGCGATGACGTCGACCAAGACCGGTTCAGGAGGCCGCTGCGACTGCTCGATCAGATCACGCCACCTGGTGATCTCGGCCAGCGCGAACCCCTGGCCGGCCGAGCTCGGGTCGAGAAACGAGAGCCCCGCCTCCCTCCAGTCCAGCGTGTGCAGTTCCGCTAGAGCAGCCACGAAGTCCGACGGAAGGACCCCCCGTTCCGCCGCATCGCGGTAATACGCACGGCCGCTGGAACTCCACGGCTCGGGGCACACGCCCTGCACCTTCTCCATCACGATGAAGGGACCTCCGAGCACCTCGGGGTCCGCCTCGTACCAGTAGGGCTTGGGAGCGCGGACCGGAGTTCCGTCCAGCGCCTGCAGGACTCGAAACTGCGTCGACAGATCCGAGTGGTCGCGCAGCAGGGTCTGGCCCGGATCGCGTCGTACGCACAGTGCCCGACTGACCGGGACTCCACGCTCCAGCCACCGCGCATCGAAGAGGAATGTCTCATGCGACCACCCGACCGAGTTCCGCTGCATCGGCCCCAGGGTCAGGCTCTCGGCGTGGGGAAGCCGGCTCTCGAGATATCCCGTGATGCGTTGTTCGACCATGTCCATGGTCGTACTTGTGGTCATTGCGCCACCAACAGCCTTCGATTCAGGTCCGCCCGCAACGTGGCTCGGACGGCATCCAGGTGAACGGTGAACGCCGGGCCGAGCGCATTCTTCTCCGCGTAGAGCGCCGCCACGATCTCGCTCATGCCCGTACGGAAGTCGACCGAGCCCAGACGTTCGAGCGCGACGGCGGTCCGGGGCGCCGGACCCACAGGACGTACATCCGCAAGAGTCCTCGACAATGCGGCGACATCGCGGACCTGAGCCGCATGATGCTCGTGAGAGAGGTCGAGCTCGCGCGACACGCGCTCCAGGATCACCGCCGCCTTGCTGGCCTGCGATTGGAGCATCGGGTCGGCGAGGACCGGCTGGATCTCTGTGCGCAAGGCCGATCCAATGCGTCGCAGCATGCTGGCAGTCTCATGATCCGCGTCGTGCATGGATGAGCTCATCGGTCGGCCCGCATCCTTCGCCTCGCCTCCGACCAGTCGTGGACTGGCCACATGTCTTGGTCCTCGCCCACCCAGTCCGCGCCGTCGACCCGCCAGCTGACCAGGCTGTTCAGGTCGATGAAGGTGTGCCGGTTCACGATGATCAGGCTCAGCGGCCGTCCGTCGAGGCGGACGACGTCACCGCCTTCCTCTTCCAGGACCAGCGAGATAGCCGTCATGCGTCCGGTCTCGGGGTCGCGCTCGACATGACGCTCGGCTCGACTCAGGGTCGCCTCACGACCGTGACGACGAAGAAATCCGTAGGCAAGCTCCTCGCCCTCGCCGCCATGCCTGGTGACCATGACGAACCCGTCGCCAGATGGTGAGGCGCCAGTGACATAGGCGGCCCGATGAGGCCTGTCCTCACGGCGTCGCCCCCAGCTGCGATCCCGGACTGCGGCGCAATCGATCTGGACTCGCTCCCCGTGCAGCGTGATCGAGCCCGACATCCGTCCGATCTGATCGTAATGACGCGCCGCCCCGAACGTCGATCGATGACTGCTCGCCGGGCGAGGTGCCATCAAGGCGTCGAATCGCAGATCGACGAGAAGGTGCCCGGGATCGTCATAGCCGAGTCGATATCGCATGGTCGGTTCGACGACGTCGATCGAGACGCCCGTGGGAAGGCGGATCGAACGCAGATCGGCATCGGGGGGAAGCTGCAGGCTCGTGTAGTTTCTCGAATAGAGCACTTCCCACGGAAGCGAGGCGGTGTCGTCCCAGACCCACGCGCCACCCGCGACCGTGCCGATATTGGGTCGAGCCAGGGTGTAGAGCCATCCGCCGAGACGACGTTCGACATCGTGGAAGGAGAACCACGACGTCTCGGTCGCCCACCAGTCCTCGCCGAGGTCACGGAAGTGAAAGTCGTCATCGGCCGGGCCGAAGCCCTGTTCCAGCGTGCCTGTCATCGTCTCCCTTGCCTTCTCTTGCCGGGGGCATGGATACCGGTGCGGGCGTGAGACACAGCCCATGCGGAGGTCGTGTGCTCGAGCTCGGATCGACGGACAGGTAGGTATAGTGCCCTCATGACCTCGCTCCGGCTCAGCCTCACGGGAACGGTCCTGTGAACGAGGAGCATGCAGTCCGGCTGAGACGCGCCATCTCACGTCTTTCCCGACGATTCAACGCCTCTTCGACCGATGAGCTCCTGACCCCCACCGAAGCTTCTGTGCTCGCCGACATTGCCGTGTTCGGCGGCCCCTGCGGAATATCGGACATCGTCGCCTCGCAGCAGATCAACCGCACCATGCTCTCTCGGGTGGTCAGCCGCCTCGTCAGTCTCGGGGCGATCGTTCGCACCGCCGACAAGGGCAATCTTCGCGCCGCCCGACTCGAGGTCACACCGCTGGGGATGCAGATACACGAGCGCATCCGGCGACAGCGGGCCGAAGCGGTCTCCCAGGCAGCCGACCGGCTCAGCGCGAGCCAGCGCACCAGACTGCTGGACGCTTTGAGCGCCCTGGAGGATCTCGCCACAGAGCTCGAGTCGGCGAGCAACCAGACCAATCCGTAGGCCGCGAAAGGCCCGCAGAGCGTGTCGGACGGACGCGCTGAGGGCATCCGAAGCCGACGTTCGTCACGAAGCATGGCGAGCGAACAGATCCTCGAGACTGCTCTGCGACTGAGGCCCGCTGATGCGCTCCACCTCGACACCGTCCCGGAAGACGATGTAGGTCGGGAGCGAGATCACCTTGAGCGAGCTGCAGAGCACGGGATTGTGCTCGACATCCACGCTGACGACGTGCATCCATGCATTCGACTCGGCCAGCTGCTCGATCACCGGCGCCGCCGCTTGACACGGTTGGCACCAGTTTGCCCAGAAGTCGACCAATACCATTCCGGGCCGTGACGCAACCTCGGTCTCGAACTCGTGATCCACGATCGCGTGCATGCTGTCGTCACTCCCCGGGGTAGACGAGGTCGACGCCGCGGACTCCGGGCACGTCTTGGACTGCTACCGAGATCATCCCCGTCAGCGTCGCCTTTGGGATCAGGCAGTCCTCGCAGGCGTTCTCGAGCGCCAACACCTCGACGTGCAGCACATCTTGATCGTCCAGTGCGATGTTCAAGTCGTATCCGTCGGCACGCAGACCCTGCCGAAATCCGGCGAGCGCGTCATCGACCGCTGCCAACACTTGATTCTCCATGAGGAGCCCTTTCGATCATCCGAACGCGCGATCCTTCGCCTTATAGATCGTAGAATAGATCAATGCGTGCCAGCAAGCAATCAAACTCCTCCGCACTTCGCTCCGAGCCGCCGCCTCAGAACACGCTCATCGATGTCGTCGCGCTCATGCTCCCGGCATGACCGCTTGTGCCCTCACGTGTCCTGACGACGCATGAATCTGCTCCGTGGCCTCCCGGAACTCGAGCTGTCCGAGAAAGCCCTCCGCGTCGAGGGCGCCTTGACAGCCGGACGCAGCCGCGGTGATCGCTTGACGGTACGTGTGATCGACCAGGTCGCCCACCGCGAAGACTCCCGCTACGCTCGTGCTCGTTCCATCGAAGGTGCGCACGTAGCCATGCTCGTCCAGATCGATCTGGCCGCGCACCAGATCGCTCCTTGGCTCGTGTCCGATCGCGACGAAGACTCCGTCGACCTGAAGCTGGGAGGTTGCACCACTTCGCGCGTCGAGGACCGTAAGCGCAGACACGGCGTCCTCACCATCGATGCTCTCGACGGTCGCGTTGAGCCTCCAGCTGATTTTCGGGTCGCGCATGGCGCGGTCGACGAGAGCAACGCTGGCACGCAGCCTCGGCCCTCTGTGCACCACGGTGACCGACCGCGCGAAGCGCGACAGGAAGGTCGCCTCCTCCATGGCGGTGTCCCCGCCTCCGACGACTGCCACGCTCTTGTCTCGGAAGAAGAATCCGTCGCACGTTGCACACCACGAGACTCCTCGCCCCGAGAGAGCATCCTCTCCCGGTACGCCGAGAGCACGATAGGTCGAGCCCATCGCCAAGATGACCGAGTCCGCCGAGTACGATCCGCGAGCGGTCTCGACGATCTTCTGTGGACCGAGGAGGTCGACTCTCGTGGCGTCCTCTCCGACGAGCCGAGCACCGAAGCGCTCAGCCTGCTCTCTGAGCAGGCCCATGAGCTCAGGACCTGTGATGCCGTTCGGGAAGCCAGGAAAGTTCTCGACCTCAGTGGTGTTCATCAAGGCACCGCCGGATGGCGAGCCTTCGAGCACCAGCGGTCGCAACGCGGCACGAGCCGCGTAGATCGCGGCCGTATAGCCACTGGGTCCCGACCCGATGATCAGTTGTTTGACATGCTCCATGGGTTCCCTTTCGAAGCATCTGCCGACGTGGCAGACACACCACGACCGCCGCGCCAGCGGTCGCTCATCGAGCGACGCCGCGACGAATCGCGGCGCCGACTAGCAAGCGATGATGCCCTTGTCGCCGAGCCGCTCCAGCTCGGCATCGGAAAGCCCCAGCTCCTCACTCAGGACCGAGCGGGTGTCCGCCCCCAGTGTGCGGCCCGTGAAGCGGATCCTCCCGGGCGTCTTGGACAGGCGGAACAGCACATTGGGCATCAAGACCTCTCCGAGACGGGGATCGTGGACCGGCAGCACCATCTCACGCTCCCGAACCTGGGTATCCTCGACCAGGTCAGCGACGTCGTACACCGGTGCTGCTGCGGCATCACAGTCGGCGAATGCTTGAAGCACCTCGGCCCGGGATCGACGCGCGACCCACTCCGCGACATACCCATCGATCTCCTCGACCCGACGAGAACGCTCCAGAGCGCTCGAGAACCACTCCGCGGAGGCGATGTCCTCTCGACCGACGAGTCTGAGCACCCGTCGCGCCGTCGATGCCGTGCTCGCCGCGACCGCGACCCACTTTCCATCCGAGCATCGATACACATTGCGCGGGGCCGTGAACTGGGACCGATTGCCCATGCGCTTGCCGACGATGCCCAACTGGTCGTAGGTGATGGTCTGGGCACCCAGTACGGCCATCAGGGGCTCCAAGAGCGACAGGTCGATCACTTGTCCGACCCCTCCACTGCGCTCGCGATGCACCAGGGCCATGGAGACCGCTAGGGCACCGGCGATGCCGGCCACCGAATCGGCCAAGCCGAACGGCGCCAACGTCGGCGGACCGTCTGGCGACCCGGTGAGGTGCGCGAACCCGCTCATCGCCTCGATGAGAGTGCCGAAGCCGGGTCGGTTCGAATACGGCCCGGACTGGCCGAACCCTGAGACGCGCAGCACCACCAGAGACGGATTGGCCTCCTGAAGACGGTCCATGGTCAGGCCATACGACTCGAGCACCCCCGGGCGAAAGCTCTCAATGAGCACGTCAGCGCCCCGAGCCAGCTTCAGCAGGAGGTCGGCGCCCTCAGGCTCACCGAGATAGATGCCGACGCTTCGCTTGTTGCGTCCGACGATCTTCCACCACAGTGGCTCGCCGTCCTTGGACTCACCATGATTGCGCAGCGAGTCACCGGCCGTCGGATGCTCGACCTTGATGACTTCGGCTCCAAAGTCTCCCAGAAGCTGGGCAGCCGTGGGACCAGCGAGAACGGTCGAGACGTCAATCACTCGAAAGCCAGCCAGTGGGCCAATGCCCTCATCATCGTCTGTCACTGTGTTCACCGTTCCGTGTTGAACCGGGCGTATCGCGGGCCAGGCCGAAGCCTGCGTGGGTTACCCGTCGGCTTTGGTCAGCACGGCGACGATGGACGGCACGATGGCCGCAGCGAGGTCGGCGATCTCCTCGGAGGACTTGGTTGAGATCGTGTCGACCATCACCGGCTCGTAGTCCTCGCGGCCCTCGTACTTCGCGTGCAGCTCGAACGAATTCAGAAAGACCGGCGTGCAGAGAGCCGCGGTCGCAATGCCGCGGTCCTCGAGCTCGAGACCATCGTGAACCAAGCACGAGGTACAGGAGCCGCAATCGGCGATCGAGGCCACCACCACGTCGCAGGTCTGTGCGAACTCGTCCAGCACCCGAGGCTCGGCGACCATCGAGGGCAGGAACTTCTGCCGCATGATCGTGTCCTTGACGCCGTACTCGGCCTTCAGGATCTCGCCGATTCTGGTGAGAAGGATGTCGGCGTTGTCCTTGTGGTTGTCGAGCAAGCCGACCACCGTGCCCGAGAGGGTGGGGACTCGGTCGGCACGGGTGCGAACCGCGGTCGGGTCGGCAACGGGATTCGCGAGGCCCAATGCACTCAGACGTTCATCCATGATCGATTCCTTTACTGTTGGGGCACCGGTCAGCTAGCCGGCACAAAGGCTCTCGTGATGCACCGCGATCCCAGTCCCGGCAGGTACGCCGAGTGCTTGCCCGGCCCGCCCACGACGACGACCTTGATGTCGCCGGGCTCTCGGCACACGGGCAGGGACGCCTCCGGATCGGTGTGGTCGACCCATTTCGGCCAGAGCGTGTAACGCTCGGTTCGCTCCCCGAACCAGCCGCCGAGCATGACGTCTCCCATGCGCAGGCGAGCATGCTCGAACAGATAGTGCTGGATGTCAGACTTCTTCCAGCGGGCAGCAGCGATCACTGCGGCGTGCTCGGGCGCCAGGGCGACGAAGTGATCGCCCATGGAGTAGATCTGATTGGACCCCAGGTTAGCCATGAGGCTGGCGATGCCCTTGAGAAAACTCATGGGCTCGCGCGGCACCTGATTGGTCAGATTGTGCGGCCCCTCGGCCGCATAGACCGTCACGGCGTTGTCCTCGGGGGCGAAGCCCTGCTCGACGTGAAAGGGCGCCCACGGGCTCTCTGCCTCGTTCTCGGCGAAGCAGAACGAGTACTTCGCAGGGTTGCCCAGCGTCGCCTTGTCGGTCACACCCGGCAACGATCCTCCGACGTTCCGGAAGACGAGCTGAAGAGCGCGGCCGACTGTGGCATTGGCGCGGTTCCCCGGCCCCATGGCGCTGGAGCCGCCCGTGAACCCGAGATCCTCGCTGGCGGGGCCGTTGATCATCACCATGGTGGCGGAAGGATGCGTTGTCGCCAGCAGCGCGCGCAGGTTGAACCGGGGATCGAGTGACGCCTCAACGGAGGCGACCACTGCCGGCATGTGCTGCGGAAGGCACCCGGCCATCACGGCATTCGTCGCGATCTTCTCGATCGTCACGTCACCGTTGTTCGGAGGCATCGAGCCGAGGCTATCCTCGGCTGAACGTCCCGATGCCTCAACGAACTCCTGAACGCGCTCGACGTAGGGAGGGACCAGCGGCAAGCCGTCGGACCAGCCCGATTCGTAGAGTATCTCGGTCATGTCGGAGGGAGCCGTTGCGCTCCGTGCGCTCACGTCAGATGTCATCTCGCCCGCCTTCTTGCTAGCTTCCGGTGGTCTCACCCTATCTCTATATATGCGTGCCGGCAAGCAATAGATTCACTCGAATAAGAGATCGCGCCGATAGGCAGGGCTGGCGGCGTGTCGGTTCGTGGTTGCAGGCACGAGTCTCGGTAGAGGAAGAGGTGTCTATGCCGCCTTCCTTCCCCGAGGTGACTCGTGCCTGCTCTG
>Ga0180217_1002730_pt1 | contig 15727 bp, 17 predicted proteins | sample eDN3rd37CBELigOP_FD_128521 | JGI IMG/M metagenome (GOLD analysis project Ga0180217, IMG submission 128521) | Enriched Organic Plus compost microbial communities from Emeryville, California, USA - eDNA 3rd pass 37_C BE-Lig OP (version 2) (version 2) ... | reverse complement strand
CAATTCGAATACACTCTTCTTTTGTTAATCTATCTAATGCTAACTGTAATTTCAATCTAATCACCTCATATTCCCATTACCAAGTAAGGATAGAAATTTCTACTTACCTTTCAATTCGTTCAACTTCCCCGAGCTTTGCCTGAACATCTTCAATATAAGGCAGTCCTTCATTATCTCCTTTTACGCTTACAACCATTGAACCAATTGTATTTGCAAAATGTAGCGTTTTTTCAAGTGGCCAACCTTTTAAAATACCGTAAAGGACACCGGCATTAAATCCATCACCGGCACCAACCGTATCCACTACCTTTGACGCCTTTATTGCCGGTGATTTTATCATATCACCGTTAAAATAACCGACTGATCCTTTTTCCCCTTGTTTGATAGCAATAAAAGATATGCCCATTGCTTTCATCTTTTCAATAATTGTTTCAGGGTTCTTTTCACCGATGATAATTTCCATTTCTTCGTCCCCTGCAAGTAAGATGTCCACGTGTGGTAGAATCTCAGATAACACTTTTCTGGCTTCTTCCTTACTCCACATGCGAAGTCTTATATTTGGATCAAAGGAAATTTTTAACCCATACTTCTTTGCAAGCTTAATAGCTTGATAGATTACTTTGATGTTAACAGAGCCGATGGCTGGATAAATCCCAGTAATGTGTAGAATTCTTGCTTGTTGGAAGTAGTTTTCATCTAAGTCATCTTCACTCATGGCAAGTGTAGGGGATTTGTCTCGATAATAAAAAGTTCTAACATTTCCATCTTCCATAATTTCTTTAAAATTTAAAGATGTTGGATATCCGTCAACAAATTCTACCTGTGAAACATCAATTCCCTCACCGCGAGCAAAATTTAGAATGTATTTTCCAAACTCATCGTTACCTAAGCGGCTAATATATCCGGTTTTCAACCCAAGTCGCGCACACCCAATTACTAAATTGAGCTCTGCTCCACCTATTTTTTTTTCAAATCCATTTACAAATTTCATCGGTCCAGTTGCAGTAGGGTTAAATGCAATCATTGCTTCCCCAATCGTAATCACGTCTTTCATAACCGATTCCTCCAAAACTTTATTTCTGCCAAATTGTACACAGCTCAACTTGCCACTTGTTGAACAAGGGGAGCTGCCAATTAGTTTCTTGTGTGAATTTCGATATTACCTTTCCGAGCCACAATCACTTTGTCTGCCATCTCACCAAATAGACCTGTTTCAACTACCCCAACTAACTTAATCAACCTCTCATGTAATTGAATCGCATCATCAATAAGTCCAAAGTCACAATCTAAAATGTAATTTCTATTGTCAGATATAAACACTTGATTTTCTTTCATTCGTAGCGATGGAATTCCGCCGATTTTTTCAATACTCTTTACTGTCACTTCAAATCCAAATGGTATAACCTCCACTGGTAGAGAGAAAGCACCTAGCTTAGGAACTAATTTTGTAGAATCGGCAATAATAATCAATTCATCTGCGCAAGCGTCAACTATCTTTTCTCTTACTAGTGAGCCTCCCCCACCCTTAATCAGGTTTAGTTCCTTATCGATTTCATCAGCACCATCAATGGCAAGATCAATATGTGTAGTCGTGGAAAAGTCAGTTAACGGAATGCCCAGTTCTTTTGCTAGACGTTCTGTTTTTTTCGACGATGGGATTCCTTTAATGTGAAGCCCCTCCTTCACACGTTCACTCAATTTTTTTAGCATCAAGTTTACTGTAGAGCCAGATCCTAATCCAACTGTCATACCATTTTTCACAAATTTAACTGCTTCTTCAGCCGCAATTCGTTTATCGTTATCCATGCTATCGCTCACCCCTGTAAATCCTTAAAATAGACCAGGATTAATCAATTTTGGAATATAAAATGCAATTTCTGGGAAAAACGCAATAAATAATAATACCACAATGATAATTGCAATATACGGTATTACTGCAACAAACGACCTCTCGATGGACATATCCCCAATTTTAGCCGCTAATAATAGACATAATCCGTATGGAGGTGTAATCAATCCTATTGCTAACGTAATTACAACAATTAAACCTAAGTGTACTGGATCAATTCCAAACTGCAGAGCAGTTGGTAGAATAACCGGTACGAATAGTATCATCGCTGGGATAGCATCCATAAAAGTTCCTACAAACAGGAAGAACCCGATAACAATGATAATAAATAACCATTCTGTCCCAACATTATTCGCAAAGAATTCTTGGGCTATCGTTCCTAATTGATAGTAGCTCATTAATTCTCCAAGTGCGCTTGCAGCTGCTAACGCGAACAATGATAATGAACTCAATGCTAACGTATCCATTAAAATTTTTGGTAGGTCTTTTACTTTTAACGTTTTGTAATAGAACATACATACAATCAACGTGTAAAGCGATGCAACTGCCGCCGCTTCTGTTGCAGTAAAGAAACCTGAAATGATTCCACCAATGATAATAATTGGGGTTAGTAATGCTGGAATTGCTTCAAAGAATAATTTAGCAAATTTTTTCATCTCTACACGCTTGGAGCGTGGATAATTTCTTTTTCTAGCAAGAATGTATATAAAAATCATCATACCTAAACCAATTAAGATGCCTGGCACAATTCCACCAAGAAACAACGCACCAATCGAAGCATTAGTTAAACCTGCGAAAATAATCATCGGAATACTAGGTGGTATTACGACCCCTACAGTTGAGGATGCAGCCGTAACTCCAACTGCGGTTTCTTTGTCATATCCCTGTTTTAACATGCTCGGAATTAGGACTTTACCTACCCCGGCTGTATCTGCTTGTGCTGCACCAGACACACCAGCAAACATCATAGATACTAGCACGTTTGCATGGGCTAGTCCCCCGCGAATCGGACCAACAATTGCAAGTGCTAAGTTAATGAGCTTTTCGGAAATTTTTCCAGAGTTCATTAAATTAGCAGCTAAAATAAATAACGGCACTGCTAATAGAACGAACGAATCAAGTCCATTCACCATCTTCATTGGAACAGTGGCTTCAGGAGTGTAAGGGATTCCAAAAATACCAAGCAAAGCAACGATTCCGATTACAAAGGCGATTGGAACTCCAATTAACATTAAGATGATAAATAATCCAAGAAGTATAAATCCCATTATGATCTAACCTCCTTCGCTTTATATTCTTGAACATGGTTAATTAAATGTGATACCGAGTAAATAATCATGGTACCCGCCATAATAGGAATTGCGATCCAAATATACCCCATTTTCATATCAGGAAACGTAGCCCATGTGTAATTCCAAAATTCATTTACAACGATAAGACCTAGGAAAAAAATACAAATATTAAATGAAATTAAAACAAGATCGTTAAAAATTTTTAATGTTAACTCCTTTACTCCTGTTAGCTTTTTAATGATGAAATCAAAGTTGAAATGTTCCCTACGATTCACCATTACCGCTGCGCCCATGAATATCGACCAAATAAAGGAATAATTCGCTACCTCTTCTGTCCAAATTACAGATATCCCTAAATGTCTGGTAATAATTTGTAACAAAATCACAATAAAGAAAATACTTAAGAAAAATACCCCAAGCGTGATTTGTAATTTTTCAAGTGTCTGGACAAAACGCTTCATTTGAATCCCCCTAACTATTCGAGTTCAATAATCTTTTGTAATAAACCTTCTACTTCAATTTCCTTTGCAAAGTCTTCAAGAATAGGTCTTGCAATATCTATGAATGGTTGCCTATCAATTTCATTTACAATTGCGCCTTCTTCAACTGCTTTTTGCTTATACTCTACATCTTGTTTGTTTGTTGCTTCACGTTCTGCTTTTACCGATTCTTCAGCAGCTTTTAAAATGATGTCCTGCTGTTCTTTAGAAAGGTTGTCAAATTTTTTCCCATTGATTAATAAGAATCTTGTTGTATAGTCATGGCCAGTTTCGGTAATGTATTTCCCATTTTTTGTTGTGTGATGAGCTTGTTGAACAAAAAATGGGTAAGCGTTTTCAGATGAGTCAACAACGTCTTGTTGTAATCCTTGATAAAGCTCTCCCCATGAAATTCCTGATGGAATGGCTCCGGTTGCCTCCCAGAAATCTGAAACAACACCAGAAGTTTGGGTACGGATTGACATTCCTTTCAAGTCGCTAATAGAGTTAAGCGGTTTCTTTCCATAGTAATGTCTTACCCCAGCAGACCAATAACCTAGTAGTTTAAAAGAGTTATCTGATTTTTCATTGATAATATCAGCCATTTCTTTACCAACCTCACCATCTACTACGCTTAACCAATGGTCATAACTAGTAAAGAGATATGGAGCAGAAAATAAATCTACTTCTCTAATCCCTGTTTGTGTCATAAAACCTGGCGAAACGAGTACCACGTCCGCTGCACCTAGTTGAAGTTTTTCAACTAACTGTGATTCTTCTGTTCCAATTGTTCCGGCATGCACTTCAACTTCAATAGTTCCATTTGATTCATGCTCCACAACATCTTTAAATTTCAACATTCCTGCTTGATATGGATTATCTGGAGATGTTTGGTTATGTGCTGCGATTATCTTGATTTTCCCATCTCCATCTGCATCTACTTCTGCACTATTACAACCTGCTAATAGTCCTATGGTTAAAAAAACGAGTAATATGAAAATGTATTTATTTTTCATTCACCTTCAACCTCCCAATATAATTTCATTTGAAACAAACATTACTCTAGGTTTGCATGTTTTTGATTTAAGTTGGAATGACTTTTACCTTCAGGACTTTTTTGTAAAAGGTAAACAATAATTGCATCTAAAAGCAGGTGAGCAGATTGGTCAAACTGACTACCAAGCGGCTGTATAGTACTAGGTTCAGATGCTATGCGTTTTTTTGTTGCTGCTGGAATTCTTACTGATATATCGCTGAGTTGCCCGATTAAAGAATCCACGTTCGTTGTAACCAACACAACTTTTGCATCAATTTCTTTTGCCTTTCCTGCATACTGTACAAGAGATCCTGTATTTCCTGATCCAGAGATTAAAACCAAGAGATCACCAGTTTCTATGCTTGGTGTAATCGTTTCACCCACAACAAAAACTGAATATCCACAATGCATTAAACGCATTGCAAATACCTTACCCACTAGGCCAGAACGTCCTGTACCGGCAATAAATATTCGCTTGGCATTTTGTAATTCATTCGCTAATTCCAACGTTTTACTTTCATCAATTTGTCCTAATACACCAGAAACTTCTTCGGCAACTGTTTCAATTATTTTTTTCACTTTCTATCACCCTTCATTTTAATAAGATTCTCTTTCAAGTAATCGAGGTTCAAACCGATATATACCCGCCTGGTTTATATGATCTTTGTTTTGAATCTTCTCGAATAATATATTTGCTGCTTTTTCTCCCATTTCAAAAGTAGGTTGTGCAATAGTTGTTAAGGCTGGACTAAAGACCTCTGCATATGAGACGTCATCTATGCCAATTAAAGCGACATCATCAGGAATTTGGATATTTAGTTTCTTTGAATAAGCCAATACTTCATATAACACTAAGTCATTACCTGCCAGAATTGCGTTCGGTGGATGTTGTAAATGTAACAATCGATCTAACACTTGTTGCATTTCTGAAATCTCACAATTAACAAGATATTCCTCATTTAGGGGGACTTGGTATTGTTCCAACGCTTTTTTATATCCATTTAATCTCTCAATACGCGGTGTGATATTCGAGTGTAGAGAAGGTGCTAACATCGCAACCTTGGAATATCCATGTTTAATAAATGACTCTACCGCTAGATAAGATGCTTTCTCGTTGTCTAGTAATACTGCGTCGATATCTACACCTTCAATCAAGCGGTCAATAAAAACAAATGGGAAATTCTCCTTCACTAGGTCTTGATATAATGAGACATTCTCTCCTGTCGGAATAGCAATCAGTCCATCAACTTGTTTCGCCCGTAACATATCAATATATTTCTTCTCTTTATCCGGATTATCGTCTGCATTGCATACAATGACGTGGAAATCTCTTTCATTGCAAACATCTTCAATTGCTCGAATAATTTGTGTAGAAAATTCATGCAAGATATTTGCAACGATTACTCCGATAGTTGTTGTAGATTTTTGTTTTAAACTCCTTGCTAAAATGTTTGGTCTGTATCCAAGTTTCTCTATAGCATCTTCAATTCGCTCTTTCGTTTCCTCGCGCATATAATCGAAACGCTGATTTAAATATTGGGAAACGGTGCTTTTTGAAACACCAGCATGTTTTGCAACATCAGCAATTGTTATCTTTTTCATCTATTTATCTCCTAAACACTTAATAGAAGTTTCACTAAATCGGTTTAGTAAACCGGTTTAGTGAAAGTATAAAACATATGAAAGCGTTTTACAACCATTTTCTTAAAGTTTTTTAGTGACTTCCGCAAGTCATTTTATATAAAATCACTATTCTTGCATTTAAAAAAACCCCTCGCCAATTGCGAAGGGTTCGTAAACTTTACGATTAATATACGTCGCGTAGGTAACGACCTTGTGTTTTCATATCTTTAAGGTATGCTTCTGCAGCTTCTCTGTCCATGCTGCCTTCTTGTTCAATGATTGTGAGAAGGGCTTCGTTCACATCTTTTGCCATATGTTCTTTATCTCCACAAACATAGAAATAAGCACCGTTGTTTATCCACTCAAATAATTCTTTACCATGCTCAAGCATCTTATGCTGCACATATACTTTTTGAGCTGAATCACGTGAGAAAGCTACGTTGATTTTTGTCAAGATTCCGTCTTGATTGTATTTTTCCAACTCGTCTTGATACAAGAAGTCAGTCGCCTTATGCTGATCTCCAAAGAACAACCAAGATCGACCTGTTGCCTTATTTACAGCAAGTTCTTCGATAAATGAACGGAATGGTGCAATCCCGGTTCCAGGACCAACCATAATAATATCTTTATCTAATTCTTCTGGTAAATGGAAGTGTTTATTAACTTGAACGAAAACTGGAAGAGTATCGCCTTCCTGAACTCGTTCCGCACATTGTACAGAGCAAACTCCTTTGCGTTCACGACCGTGCGCAGTATAGCGCACCGCACCGATTGTTAAATGAACTTCATCTGGATGTGCCGCTAAACTACTCGCAATAGAATAAAGTCTAGGTACCATTTGTCTTAATAAAGCAACGATATCTTGGGCTGAAGCCTTCCATGGACGAAAGTCACGCAGCATATCAAGTAAGTCCCGACCATCGCAATATTCTTTTATTGCCGCTGTATCTTCCACAAGCTTTTGCAGCTCTTCATTATCAGTGAATGCTGCTGCACCCTGCAATATTTTCTTTGTAAGTAATGTGATATCTAAATACGTAATCAATGCTTCTTTGAGAGGCATCGTTTCACCTTTACGACCGACTTTTACAACCTCATCTGCATCCCATTTCATTTCCTCAAGAAGGGTTGCGACTAATTCTGGATCATTTGAAGGTGCAATTCCAAGTGTATCACCAGGGATGTACGAGAATCCTGAACCTTCTAATGAAAGTTCAATATGTCTGGTTTCCTTACTAGAACCTTCCCCATTTAAGTTAATGTTCTTTAGAACTTTTGCTTGAAATGGATTCGTTCTTGAAAATGTTGTAGGAACAGGCTTTTTCGGATCTTTTTCGTTATCTATAGTTCGTTGCATTTTCTAAAAACCTCCAACAGTTATATATATAGTTAGAATAACACATGTACAAGTTACCTTGTGTGCATTTTGACACATTTTCATCACTTTTTCATTATACTACCAAAAGAGAGCCCAGCCCAATAAATTCGCTTAGTCTTTACATAATCTTGTTCTTGAATTGTGTCAATTCTTTTTAAAATCCAGAACTGCGCTATTCGCACATGTTCGAAAAATCTCGAGGGATTCTTTTGATATTATATTGTACAATAAATCAATTACGTGCACGACAAACTTGAAAAATGGGATGTTGGTTTTTATTTGTGGTAAGTGGTATTATTCGGTAAAATTGGGACGACTCCTCTGTTTCCAGCGTTGGGGTTCATGGTGGAGAACTGTACCTATCCCACTTATTTTAGTGAGTTTTTATAGTTTTGATCGGCTTTGATGCTGAAAATAAAGTAGAGCATTACCATGATTGGGAAACAAAAAACTACGATTCCTCTGAAGAGTGCAAATGGTGTTTCAAAAAGAAAAGCTCCCCAAAAGTCCATTCCAGTCTTTTCCCATAAACCAGGAGTATAATATAATTCTTTTGGATTTAAAAGAGCAGAAGCATATTGATGATCATTGTTGAATAACGCGATAAGAATAGGTAAATAACAGATAGCAAGACTCAAGTACATTTTTGACAGTCTTTTATATCGGAAAGCTCTGGAGTCAGAATCGGAAAAAATATCCACGTCCGCACTTTCACTCACTTTTTTAAAATATTGTGTGCCAGAACTCTTTGTTCCCGCAATATGCTTCCATCCGCAATCCTCGAAAAGAGTTATATAGTCGATAAAATCCTCTTTTGATTTAAATTTCCGGTAATCAATTCTTATGTTTACATTTTCAGGTTCTGTAGGGCGAAATTGATAAGTAAATGACTTTCCAACAAATTCATAGCCTTTTGTAGCCATTTCACTTAACCATGTTTCTTCTTTTTCAAAGTTAAGGAATAACTTTAATTTTCTCATCTCTTCACCTCATTTTTTTTAAAAAGCCTCTTCGGTTATTCGAATCATATGCTTCATTCTTTCTAAATCAAGTTGCAACATTTCTTTTCCTGTTTCTGTAATGACATAAACCTTCCTTCTGCTGTCCTCACTTGGTACAGGCTCGATAAACTTCAACTTTAGCAAATTATCGATAGCCCCATACAGAGTGCCCGCTGCCATCCTTACCTGCCCATCACTAAGTTCTTCAACTTTTTGGAGGATTAAGTACCCATGTGCCGGCTCCAATAATGCCAAAAGAATGTAATAAACTGTTTCTGTTAGTGGAATATTTTTATCTCTTTTCATAACTTTCACCTCAGTTCAGGCTAACTATATAGTTTGACTGTATAGTTTAATTTTATACAGTTACACTGTATAAGTCAATAAAGCATTTGAAAAATAGGTAAATTTCCCAACAACACCTTTTATAAAGGCTCTTTCCTAAAAGATTGTTGCTTTCTGATAATAAAGGCAAAACTAGTTGATTGGAGTGTAAGGTGGCGACTCCTCGAAAATGTATTCACATTTTCTTCGTGCGCGGGTTATTTCAAGGAAGCAAATTCAATGTCCAGCGGGAAAAGTGTGAGACTTGAGACCGAGACCCCGCAGGAGCGGCAGCGACTTGTCCAGTTGTAGCGGCTAGAAACTCGAGAAATTTCAAGTCCTCCTTCAGAGGCAAATTACGCCTCTTTGTCGGAGTGGCCAATTTTCTCGTTTCTGTGCAAGCCGCCTCCACATTTCGTTGAGGAGGCTCAAGCCACGCCCGCGGAAAGCCTCCACCTGAAGCGGAAGTCAACGATATAAAAAACAACGAAGTTTGCGAAAACAGCCTTTATAAAATAAAAAACACCTAGTCGAAAAACTGGTGAACAGGAGTAGTTGACGTAAAATGGGGAATTTATACTTACTGGCCTTTGGGACACTGTACCTGTCCCTCTGTCCCAAAAAAAGAGAGCCCAAGGGCTCTCTCTAATTATGCTTTAATTTTCAGATTGTGTTCCGTATGCAGAGTTGCGATTATGCCGTAGAATGCATAGTAGAAGGATTCGGGTGCAATTAAGCGAAAATGACCAACTTCATCAGTGTTGAAATTCAGGGCGTTTTCTAACAGACGATAGGTGGAGTACGCATAAAAGCAAAAATATACATAATCAAACTTCGGCATTTTCTCATATATAATAGCAATTTCTTCCTTATATAAATCAATATTAGCTGTTGCTTCGTCAATTATTGTTTTTAAATCTTCTAGTCCAGCTTCAAGGATTAGATCATTCTTTTCGATTTTTATTGTAGCCATTTTTATACCTCCATTATCATTATCTACCCCCATTAGACCATTTTTTAAAACGTTTTGTTATGATATGAATCACTCTTATTCCATACGGATAAATTCTTATTTTTCATCTAGAAAATCTTTAACAATCACATTAAATTTTTCACTATGTTCCCAAAACATCATATGACCTCCAAGAACCTTTACTTGAGATTCTGGTGTTAATTGTTTTGTATACTTTACGGCAATATCCGCCCAGTGCTCTGCAACAAAGGTTAAGGTAGGAACGGCTTTACTAGCTTGTTTGGCTTCCTCTCGATAATCCGAAAACATACCAGAGGCAAATAAATTACCAGCGATGTAATATGGGGTTTTCAAAGATTGCTCTACTAACCATGTTAGCTCATCTTTCTCAAGTTCTCTCTGCACCATTACTTGGGTAATATAACTGGTTATGAAATCTCTGTGTCCTGTTGGATTTCGTAAATAACCGTTATAGATTGCTGCAATATCATCTAATTTTCCTTCAACCCACACTTCTTCATTTACTGATAAAGATTTAGGTGGCATATCCACAAGTATTATAGATTTAATGTTTTCTGAACTATTTTGCTTCAAATATTCCCAAACTGTGAAACAACCAAACGACCATCCTACTATAGTTGCATTTTTCACATCCAAAGCTTGCAAAACCGTCGCTAAATCAGATCCGTGTGTGACATAATCATTTCCATGAGGAGTTATAGTTGATCTTCCGTGGCTCCTTGGATCAATCACAATTACTCGGTTGGTTTTTGAAAAATACTCAACTTGCTTATTAAAAACCTCTGTCGTAAAAGTAAAACCTGGAATGAAAACAATAGCTTCCCCTTCTCCTACATCTTGTACAAACAATTCGACCCCTGGATTGACTTCAATATATTTCCCTTCATTAAAACCCATCATAACTCCCCCTATATTAAGCTTTTAAACACTATATTCATTGTTTCTGATCTAAATTCCTTTTATATTGTTAATCAAAAAATACCAAATAGAAAAGCCTTCGAATATTTTCGAAGACTTAACTGTTACTATTTTTTACAGCTTATTTTACTGCTAGTACTGCCTTTTTTGAGTATTGCTTTCCTGGATGATGGGCAGGCAACTGGCTCCCACGTCCAAACAGGCTTTCTCTTAATGTGTCACCTTCGTATTCTTTCCGTACAAGACCTCTTTCCTGTAATACTGGTACAACTAGCTCTATAAAATCTTTAAATGTTCCAGGTGTAATTGCGTAAGCAATGTTAAATCCATCGACTCCGGTCTCTTCCACCCAACTCACTAAATCATCAGCTACCTGTTCGGGACTTCCAACAGTCACAGGACCAAGGCCGCCAATTCCGGTGTATTTCTTTATCTCATCAATCGTCCATTTTTTATCAGAATCGATTTTTGTAAAGTTCTCAACGGTCGATTGAATCGCATCATTTTTCACATACTTTAAATTTTCATCTGGACTATACTCTGAAAAGTCGATTCCAGTCCAGCCACCTAGAAGTGCTAATGCCCCTTCATAGCTTACGTGTTTTTGATACTCATTGTATTTATCTTGTGCTTCTTCTGCTGTTTGACCAACGATTGGAGTAATACAAGCAAGTATTTTTATTTCCTCTGGTGCTCTGCCAGCCTTGATTGCTTCTTCACGTAGTTTCTTGACGGAATGCTTAGCTGCATTTTTAGTCGGTGCCCCAATAAAAATTAATTCCGCATGTTTACCAGCAAAAGCCCGCCCCTTACTAGAAGTTCCGGCTTGGTAAAGGACTGGTGTTCGTTGTGGAGAAGGTTCGCAAAGGTGAGCACCTGGAACCTTATAATACTTACCTTCATGATTGATATCGTGAACCTTACTTGGATCTGCAAAAATTCGATTCTGTTTGTCTAGTAAAACTGCATCATCCTCCCAACTTCCTTCCCATAATTTATAGCAGACTTCTAAGTATTCATCGGCAATATCATAGCGCTCATCGTGTTTAATCTGATCTTCCAAGCCCATATTCACAGCGGCACTTTTTAAATATGAAGTTACAATATTCCAGCCTACACGCCCTTTTGTAATATGATCGAGCGTCGACATCCTGCGAGCAAATGTATATGGATGCTCATGAGTAACAGATGCAGTAACCCCAAATCCTAAATGTTTCGTCACCGCTGACATTAACGGTACAACAAGGGATGGATCATTGACAGGTGTTTGTGTACCTTGGCGGATTGCAGCATCTCTTGAACCTTGATACACATCGTATGGCCCTAGTACATCTGCTAGAAATATAGCATCGAATCTACCCTTTTCTAAAAGCTTCGCGAGTTCAATCCAATACTCGCTGTCTTTATAACGATGGGATTGATCCTCTGGATGTGTCCATAGACCTGGGGATTGATGTCCCACACAATTCATATCAAACGCATTTAAATAAATTCTTTTCTTCGTCATTTTAATTAACTCCTCTTCCATTAATTTTTCAAGGCAAAGTCTTTTTTCTTATTTACTGTTTCAATAAAGTAATAAAGCTCTTTTTTCAATCTCACTAACACATTCTCGTCCGTTATTGGGTTGACTACTTGTGTTTTATCGATTTGGCAATCTTGGAAGTACACTCCTTGTTGGCTTTGCCCCTTTAATGCAGCCAATAATGGTTTGAGGCTGAACTCAATCGCAAGTAAGTGGGCTGGGCTTCCACCTGTCATGATTGGTAATACTGTTTTCTGCGACAGCACATCTTGGGGAAGCAAATCTAGTACTGCCTTCAAAATCCCAGTGTAGGCTGCCTTGTATACGGGCGATCCTACAATCACTCCCTCAGCACCTTGAAGGAGTAAAGTCAGATCCTTAAGTGCAGGACTATCAAACCTCAGATTAAAAATGTCCTCAAATGGAATATCTCTAACAGATACATATGTGACCGAGAAACCCTCTTGTTTCAGCTTTTTTCCAACATACTGTAGGACTAAATCCGTTCTAGAACTCTCAGACGGACTTCCTGATAAAATTACGATTTCACCCATTTTAATCATCCTTTCGCTTGTGTCTTTTTGTTCATTTAAATGAGTTTAACTTAGGATTAATTGTAAGGAATCCCCCTCTTCTTCCAAGTAAAAGATCGAATAAAAAAGGCATCTTTATCTAAAGCGTCTTTTTTGGACGCTTTGAAAATAAAGATGCCTTTAGTCGTCTAATCGGCACGTTATTTACTTAGTTTTAGTTTGGGTTGATGTGGATTTTTGCAAGGAAAAACGCTTCTTTTCTGTTGCATCGATTTGGGTAATTTCCCCATTGTGAACCGTGATCACAATAGATCCAAAATCCAATTTCTCCAAGGTAGATAAAATATGCTTTACCTTTGATTCATCAAGCTGCGCCATACAACTCCCCCTTGTTCAAGATGTATATGATTCATTGCCATTGGTTGACCAGTATGGCAATCAGTTCTGCGGCTAAAAAATCAAATGCGCCTTGGCGTATTTGCGCCAGATTTTAGGCCCAAAGGAAGTGGGTCATAAAAACGTTGCCACAGGACGTGGCGTTCTTAGTCTTTGATCTTACTGCTCGAAAATTTCCTTTGAAAAATCGTGGCATCCGCCGGAGGCTTTATTTATATCAGTAGAAGTATGACTTTTACTGATATAAATTAAAAAGCCCTCTTCTAATAAGAAGAGGGCATACGTGATTAGTTTCATACGCTCTTCTTATCTTTCAAGCTTTACGCTTGCTGGAATTGGCACAGTACAATTGTCTGTTGCCGAGGCTTCGATGGGCCAGTCCCTCCACCTCTCTGGATAAGAATAAAATGGTAATTTAGTTGTTGATATATAAATTACACGGAATTTTTGTTTCTGTCAATCGATTTCAGTGAAAATTTTTAAAAGGTAGAAATTTTAGTCATTTTGTCATAGTGTTTATCGTTCTTCTAAGGATTAGGCTGTTTATACACCTTAAAAAAATGGATATGATAGGACTTTTGTATATAGTTGGAAAAGGTTAATGCTTAATAGCTCCTTTTGATATGACTTTTGGGTACTTTTTGAAAAACAAATATCATAAACGCTTTTTTTCTTATGATTTTTGGATATAACTGGTAATACCCATAGTATAAATGCTGCTTATTGCATGACTTTTGGAAATCACAGGAAAAACCTGCATTATACCATTTGGTGTAAACCCACAAAAAAAGACCTCGAATCATTATATAATTCGCGGTCGCCGTTTATGATATTTTATTAATTTCGTAGTAATCGTTCGAGCTCAGCTTTTTCTTCAGTGGACAATATTCTCTCAGCCAATGGAAAAAGCATATTTTCTTCCTTCGCGAAGTGCTGTGTTAAGGTTGCGTACGCTTGGACTGCGTAAACTGTAATAGTTTGTGCATCATATTCATCCATGTCCTCTCCCACTAGAGCAGCCTCATCAAGGAAATCTCGTAAATGCTTTTCCGCTTTACGATGCTCATATTCCATTGTACCGATGGTTTGATCTTTATCACCAAGACGACGGTCCATCATTGGGAACAGTCCTTCATCCTCACGTTTTGAATGTGCCTTAAGCTCAATATTAAATGATGAAATCTGCTCGTATAATTCTGAAAACAGTTCAAGCACTTTGGGACCAGATTCGTATTCTATTTCTTCCGCAATCTCATAGAAACAATTCATCATTGCCCTCAATGACTCGTGCTCATCCTTTAATTTTTGCAGCGGAGGACTAAGTAGCTTCACATTTTGATCCTCTATCAACATTCAACTTCACCCCTTCACCAGTCATATGTCACCTTCCTATAGCATACGATAATTGCTCAAAAATTTTAGTGATAGGAATCACTAGGTCGAAACCCCTAACAAACAATGTCCTATATGATGCTTGATGATGATAGATATAATAAACCAAGTAGGCAATCAACTAACGGAAAAAGTTGTCTCTACGATATAGGACTAAGTTTTGTAGATATAGGACTAAACGTAAGATCTATCGGACTGAGTTTAAAGGATTTAGGACAAATATCTCAATATATCGTACATAACCATCCATAGATTCAGCCATATAAAAAACCTTCCAAGCAATCGGAAGACAAATTATGTGCTTCAGCAAAGAATTACTATTTCTTTCCCAGTTGATTCGTAGTTCGCGTTTTGAATAACATATGTTTTCTATTATATGGTTTAAACAGTGGGACGCGGGACCTGTCCCTGTGTCCCTGGTAGGAGACCTGTGTCGCTCAATGATTTCTCATAATTCTCTCATTCTCTTTTAATTTTTGTACTGTAGATTACTAGGTAACAACGTTTTATAGGAGGATTTTGAGATGAAGATTGTTATTGTGCCTTCGGGTTTTAAGGAATGTTTAGATGCAGAGGAAGTTGCTTTGGCAATGGAACGGGGTGTGAGGCGCTTTGATACGTCAATTGATCCTGTAGTAATCCCCATGGTTGATGGTGGGGAAGGATTTGTAAAGACTATTATAAGCATTAAAGGTGGAGATTTAATTTATAAAAAGGTAACTGGACCAGTCGGGAAGAAAATCAGTAGTTATTTTGGCTTTTATGAAGAGAGTGGTAGACGTATCGCTGTGATTGAAATGGCAGCCGTAGCTGGGTTGAAGCTAGTGCCTCGTAATCAACGAAATCCGTTAAGAACTACGACCTATGGAGTTGGAGAATTAATAATGGCTGCACTTGATTTCGGTGTCGATCATATCTTAATTGGCTGTGGAGATTCAGGTACTTCTGATGGAGGTGCAGGGATGGCACAGGCGTTGGGGGTTCAGT
>Ga0180217_1002729_pt1 | contig 15732 bp, 11 predicted proteins | sample eDN3rd37CBELigOP_FD_128521 | JGI IMG/M metagenome (GOLD analysis project Ga0180217, IMG submission 128521) | Enriched Organic Plus compost microbial communities from Emeryville, California, USA - eDNA 3rd pass 37_C BE-Lig OP (version 2) (version 2) ... | reverse complement strand
GGTCGTCAGTCTGCAGGCGAGCGGCGCCGAGGTGCTGCTGACCGCGGCGACGCCGAAATTCGCCGCCCAGACCATCCGCAAGGTCCACGACGTCGGCTGGCGGCCGATGCATTTCCTCACCAACGTCTCGATCTCCATCGGCGCCGTGATGCAGCCGGCCGGGCCGGAGAAGGGCGTCGGCATCATCACCTCCGCCTACAACAAGGTGGCCAAGGATCCGGCGTGGAACGAGGATCCCGGCATGAAGGCCTGGCGCGCCTTCATGGCGAAGTACATCCCCGACGGCGACCTCGACGACTCCAGCTATGTTACCGCCTATGGCGTCAGTAGCCTGCTGATGAGGGTGCTGGAGCAGTGCGGCGGCGATTTCTCGCGCGAGAACATCATGCACCAGGTGACGAATCTGAAGGACGTCCAGGTGCCCGTGGTGCTGCCCGGCATCCTGGTGAACACCAGCCCCACCGACTACCACCCGATCGAGCAAATGCAGTTGCAGCGCTGGACCGGCAGCACCTGGAAGCGCTTCGGCGGGATCCTGGAAGGCAGCCGCGTCTGAAGGCGCGGCAGGGCCGGTGCTGGTCCTTCCAGCCCGCGCCAGCCCCGCGCCGTCCAACAAACGGGACGGCTGGCGGCCATGAAGCCGCGGCCCCGTGCAGCAAGCTCGGCATCGGCAGACGAGGCGCACATGCCGGGACCGGTTTCAAACATGCGCGCGGAGGATGGCGGCCGGCAGTCCGCCCACCGATCAACCCCTCCCAGGCCGACGCCCCCTCGTGCGAGGCGGATCTGTTCTGGTTTCGTCGGCATTTCCTGCTGTGCGGCGCTTTTCCCGCAGGCCCGCCGGGCTTCCGGCGAGCCGCTGTTTCCCGTTCCGGCCGCCGCCGCGGGTCATTCCGGGGGACTTCGGCCCGGGTCGGAACAGCCCGGGATGGCCGGCCTAGCCCTCGGCTGCGGGTGGTCCTAGTCTCAACGACAGAGAGGGGAGGACATGTGATGCCCGATAGCCCGACCGATCCGCGCGTCATGCCAGGTGCGGCGCCCGGGACGGCCGCGCGGCTGCCGCTTGCCGGCCTGCGCGTGCTGGACCTGACGCTGGCTCGGGCCGGCCCCACCTGCGTCCGCCACCTGGCCGACTGGGGCGCCGAGATCATCCGTGTCGAGCCCCCCGGATCGACCGACAGCCTCGGCGGCCCGCGCGACGGCTTCGACTTCGTCAACCTGCACCGCAACAAGCGCGGCATCGCGCTCGACCTCAAGCACCCGGACGGGCATGCCGCCTTCCTGAAGCTGGTCGCAACCGCCGATGTGCTGGTCGAGAACATGCGCGTGCAGGTGAAGCACCGGCTGAAGATCGCCTATGACCACCTGAAGGCGATCAATCCGCGACTTGTCTATGCCTCAATCTCAGGGTTCGGCCAGACCGGCCCCTACAGCGCGCGCGGCGGTGTCGACCAGATCGCCCAGGGCATGGGCGGGCTGATGACCATCACCGGCGAGCCCGGCCGCGGTCCGATGCGCGTCGGCATCCCGATCAACGACCTGACGGCTGGGAACCTGCTCGCCCTCGGGATCATGATGAAGCTCTACGACCGCGAGCGCACCGGCCAGGGAGGCTACGTGCACACCAGCCTGCTGGAAGCCCAGGTCTTCATGCTGGACTTCCAGGCCAGCCGCTACCTGATGGATGGCGAGGTCGCAGGCCAGGCCGGCAACGACCACCCGGTGAACATCCCGATGGGAGTGTTCCCGACGGCGGACAAGCCGATCAACATCGCTGCCTCCTCACCCAAGCTGTGGGAGATCTTCTGCAAGGCGGCCGGCCACGAGGAATGGCTCGAGGTTCCGGAATGGAAGACCTCCAAGGGCCGCAGCCAGGACCGCGCGCGGGTGAACGCCACCATCGCCGAGGTAACGCGCACCAAGCCTTCCGAGTGGTGGATCGCCAAGCTCGAGGAGGTTGGTATCCCCTGCGGGCCGGTGAACGACATCGCCGAGGTCTTCGCCGATCCGCAGGTGCAGCACCTGGAGATGGCTCTGCCGATGCGCCACAAGCGGCGCGGCGAGATCAAGATCGTGGCCAGCCCGCTGAATATCGAGGGCCTGGAGACGAGCGTCTATCGCGACGTTCCGGACCTCGGCGAGCATGGCGCGGAGATCCTGGCCGAGGCCGGGCTCACCGCGGAAGAGATCAAGGCCTTGAAGGACAAGGGAGCGCTGGGCGGGGCATGAGCATGCTGGAATTCGCGAACGGCAAGATCCTGGCCAACGTCCAGGATGCCGTGGGCCGGGTGGTGTTCAACCAGCCCGAGAAGCGCAACGCCATGTCGGTGGACATGTGGGAGGGCCTCGGCGCTGCGCTCGACCGCTTCGCCGAGGATCCGAAGGTGCGCTGCGTCGTGCTGCAAGGTGCGGGTGACAAGGCCTTCGTCTCCGGTGCCGACATCTCGCAGTTCGAGAAGAACCGCGCCGACGCCTCGGCCCAGCAGGAATACAGCCGGCTGACCAGTGCCGGCCGCATCAAGCTCTCCGCCTTCCGCAAGCCGGTGATCGCGCAGATCCGTGGCTTCTGCATGGGTGGCGGTCTTGGCATCGCCATGTCCTGCGACATCCGCATCGCCTCCGATGACAGCCAGTTCGGCATTCCGGCGGCGAAGCTCGGCATCGCCTACGGCTTCGACATGGTGCGCGAGCTGGTGGACCTGGTCGGCCCGGCCCATGCCCACATGATCCTGATGACCGGCGAACGCTTCAGCGCCGCCGAGGCGGAGCGCGTCGGCCTCGTGAACAAGGTAGTCCCGGTCGCGGAGCTGGAGGCGACAGTGGCCAAGCTGGCCGCAACCATGGCGGCGAACGCTCCGCTGTCGCTGCTGACGAACAAGCTGACGGTCAAGACAGTGCTGCAGGATGCGGCCGACCGAGACATGGCAGCGCTGCGCGCTGCCACGGCCGCATGCTTCGACAGCGCCGATTACCGCGAGGGCCGACGCGCTTTCATGGAGAAGCGTAAGCCCGTCTTCACCGGCACCTGAGGGGCCCGTGCCGGGCGGGGCGCACCTTTTCCGATGCGCCCCTCGCAATTTGGCACTACATCGCGCGAGAGGGCGCTGGAGCCGGAGGAGGCCCGGTCCAGCGCGGCCACGGGACGAAAGGCCCATATGGACGGTAATATCGAGGCCCATCTCGCCGCGGCGGCTGCCGAAGCCAGCCCGGCGGGGGCGGGAGCGCCCATTTCGCGCATCGTGGCTGAGGTGGCGGCGCGCTGCCCGGGCGATCGGATCTCGCTCGGCGAAATGGCGGAGGCTTTCGGCGACCGGGCATTCGGCCTGCTGATCCTTCTGTTGCTGTTGCCCTCCCTGCTGCCGGGTATGGCCTCCGTCTTCGGCATGCCGGTGCTGATCCTGGGCGTCCAGATGGGCCTCGGGCGGCGGGTACCGAAACTGCCACAGTTCATCGCACGCCAGTCCATCAGGCGGAACGACCTGCTGCGGCTGGCCGGCACTTCCTCGAAATGGCTGCGCAGGATCGAACGCTATGTGCGGCCGCGGCCGGGATTCTTCACCTCCTCGGCCGGGGACCGGCTGTTCGGCTGGCTGACCGCCTATGTGGCGCTGATGCTGATCCTTCCCGGCCCAGGCACCAATGGCCCGCCTGCCTTCGGCAACATCGTCATGGCGCTGGGCCTGGTGGAACACGACAACCGCGTGACGGCCTGGGGCGTCGGGCTGACGGCAGCGGGCTGCGCCTTCGCGACGGCCGTGCTGGGGACACTCTGCTGGATCGGCGTGAAGGCACTCGATTGGATGCTCTGACGGTAGCGCCCGGGACGCGCCAGGCACACACTGCACCGGGCCAGGTGCCAGCGGGCCTTGCCGGCGTGTCCAGGGCCAATCCGAGTTGGCCGCGCCGCCGATGCCGGAGCCTGCCCGTCTCTCAGTCCACCACGGCGCCCGATGCCCGGACGATCGGTGCCCATTTCACCGTTTCGGAGCGAATGAATTCGCGCGTCTCCTCGGGCGAGAAGGCGCGGCTCAACTCCACGCCGAACTCGGTGAGCCTGCTGCGGACCTGAGGCAAGGCCAGCACCGCGTTGAGGTCGCGGTTCAGCCGCTCGATCACGGCTGCCGGCGTCGCACTCGGCGCCAGTAGCGCGGTCCAGGTGTAGGCCTCGAAGCCGGGCAGTCCCGCCTCCGCCATGGTCGGCACGTCCGGCATGATTTCCGCGCGCCGGGCCGAGGCCACCGCGATCGCCCGCAGGCGTCCGGAACGCACGAGGCCCGAGGCGGCGGTGACCGGGTCGATGGCGAAGGTGATGTGGCCCGCCACCAGATCGTTCAGCGCCGGCGCCTCGCCGCGATAGGGCACATGGCGGATCTCGGTGCCGGTCAGCTGCCGGAACAGCTCCGGCGCGACATGCATGGGGCTGCCGACCCCGGCCGAGCCGTAGGTGTGACGCCCCGGCTCGGCCCGCAGCAGCGCGATGAAGCTGGCCAGGTCCCGCGCCTCAAGGCCCGGGTTCACCACAAGAACCAGTGGTGTCAGGCCGATCATGCCGATCGGGGCGAAGTCCTGCTCGGAGTCATAGGGCAGCGATCTGAACAGGCTGGGGTTGATCGCATGGGCCAGGGTGGTGACCAGCAGGCTGTACCCGTCCGGCGGCGCCTTGGCGACAAAGTTCGAGCCGACCGTCACGCCAGCCCCGGGCCGGTTGTCGATGATGACGGGCTGGCCGAGCCGCGGGGAGAGAGCCTCGGCGACGATGCGGGTGACGACATCCGTGGTGCCGCCTGCGGGATAGGGCACGGTGATGCGGATCGGGTGCGTCGGATAGTGAGCCGGCTGCGCGCCGGCGTCCGGTGCTGCCAGCAGCGGTAGCGCCAGGACCAAGCGGCGCGGGAAGCCTCTGCGGTCGCGGGTCATGCGGCTATCCTCCTGCCCCATGTGCTGCATTCCTTCGGCGCCTGGCTCGGGCCTGCCACCAGGCCGGCTCACCCGAGCGCCCCGAGGCGGCCGATCTCCCCGGCGTCGCCGCTATCCGGCAGGTGCCAGCACTCCTGAAGCAGCCTCTCCAACTGCGCGGCGCCAAGGCGCCGGCGCGCCAGCATGCGGAATTTCTCTGCCAGCTGCTCGTCGCTCATGGGCCGCTCCAGGCTGCCGGTGGCCTGGGCGACTTCGGCGCGCAGGACCGTTCCGTCCCGCAGCCGGACCTCGGCACGCGCCTGACCGCTGGCCAGGGCGGGATCGACTCTGGCCTGCATCCTGTCCTGGAGCGCACGGATGCGAGGATCGGCGATGGCCGAGGCATCCCCCTCATCAAGGCCCGCCGCTCCCCGCACGAGCGCGGCTGCCGCCCAATGGAAAAGGCTGACCTGGGCCTCCAGCGTCGTGGCCGGCAGCTTGCGCCAGCACAGAGCCAGCGCATCGGCATGCACCGCGAGATCGACGGCCTCGATCGCCTCCGGCGCAGGCCGGTGCCTGGCGAGCTCAAGGCATGCATCGATGCTCGGATGGATCACGATGCCGCAGGGATAGGGCTTGTACGCATTGCCCAGCATCTCGAAGCGGCTGCCGAGATCGCGCAGGATCGTCCCCGCTTCCGCCTGCGGTGCAAGAACGGACAGCAGCCCGTTGCGGCCTTCGATGACCGCATCCCCACAGGTGAAGCCGGCCGCAGCGAGCCGGGCCGCCGTCAGGCCGTTGCGGGCGGCGAAACCGGGCACGAAGGCGATGGCCATGCTGCCATGGGTTGCGCGCAGCCCGCCCGCCTGGCTGGCCGCCAGCCCAAGCGCCGCGAGCAGCTCCGCCTGGGTGGCATTCAGGATCCGCGCTGCCGCCGCAGCCGCGCCGATGCCCCCCGAAACGCCGGTGATGTACCAGCCCTGGCTGGCCCCGGAGCCGGGCGCCGTGATCGCGGCGCTGATCCGGCACTCGATCTCGATGCCGATGGCGAGGGCGAGCAGCAGGTCCCGCCCCGCAATCCGGCGCGCATCGGCCAGCGCCAGGATTGCCGCAGCAACCGGGCCCGTCGGGTGCGTGATGGTGCTGAGATGCGTGTCGTCGAAGGTGTCCGCAGCCGAGGCAAGGCAGTTGGCCAGGGCGGCATCCGCCGGTTGCAGCCGCTCCGCGCGGCCGAGCACCGGCGTCGCGCCCGGGCCGGACATGGCGTTCAGCCCTCGGATCGCTCTTTCGGCCGATTCGGTGCGTGCCCCACCAACGGTGCAGCCCACCCAGTTCAGGAACGCCCGCACCGCCTCGCGTTGCACGGCCGTCGGCAGGTCTGGCCAATGCATGTCACGCGCGAACTCGGCCAAACGGGACGAGACCAACGAGGCCGCGCCGCCAAGCGCGGCCGGGGCATGTACACCCGTCACGTTTCCTCCTCATTCTGGCCGTCGGTTGCGGAGTGGGTATTTGCGATCATAGGCGGAGGCGCGGCCGCGGCAATAGCAGCGCAATCTGAACGACTCTCCCGAAACCGCGTGTCTCAGGCCCGAGAATGATGCTCAGTCCCGGCAGGTTGCCCAATGCGGCAATGCCGGGACGGATCGCCGAACGCGCCTTGCATGTGCATATGAGTGGCGCGAAGCGTGCTGCGCGACGATGCCTGCCGGCCGTTGTCCCGACCGACCCCGTCGGCGAGTCGCTCGGGCTCCTGGCAAATGCCCTGGCTCCTCAGCCTTCACGAGCATCTTCACCCATTCCGGTGACTCCACCCGAATGGCCTCTGCTCCAGCACCCTGCCACAGCCAGGTTGCGGCGGAGTTACGCGCGCCACGAACCGTTACAAGTTGCCCCGGGAATGCAGCAATCCGGCCCAGGTGGAGCCGCAACGGCTGCACATCCTGCCCCTTGGACAAACAAGGAGGACACGATGCGCCGCTCCATCATTGCAGCCGCCCTCAGCCTTGGGCTTCTCTCCTTCAGCGGCCTTGCCGCCACGGCCTCTGCCGCTCCGTCCGGACCGATGGCCGCGGCACGCGTCGCGGGCGAGGCGCTGGCTGTCCAGCCAGTGCGTTACCTGCACGGCCATCACCGGCACAGCCATCACCGGCCGCACCATGTGGCACCGCGCCATCACGTGCACCGCCACGCGCCGGCGCCAAGGCACTACTCTTTCCGGAGCCATCACTCCCATCGCCATCACTACGGCTCGCATCATCACGGGGGGCGCCGCTAGCGCGCCTTCCGTTCGCCCGGGCTCACGACAGATGCCATCGAACAACCGCTATTGGTCGATGGTGAACAGCCCGGGTTGCGCAGTGCGCTGCCAGCCATAGGTAGCGCCCAGTCGCACGGCCGGTGCTCGATCACCGGCCGTGTGCATTCCTGGTCGATGCTCTTCGGCCTGACGAAAGCCGACTGGCGTGAATCATGCGTACCGCCCCGACCGGATCGTGGCGCCTCGGCAGGTCGTGAAGCGCCTTCGTGTGCAACCCGCAGCGGCGGAGTTCCAGCCACCGATCGGAGCACACACCCGAAAGCGGCAGCGACCCGCACATGCCGCCCGGGAGCGTCAGCCCATGGCAGGAATTGCCCGACCTGCGGCGAGGCGCATGATCCGGCCCGGCTGCTCCACCCCCACCAGCCGATGCGTGATCAGGATGACGGTACGGCCGGCCATCACCTCCTCGAGCGTCTCGAGGAAGGCACGCTCCGTCTCCGCATCCAGGCCCGCCGTCGGCTCGTCGAGGATGACGACCGGCGCGCCGGCCAGCAGCACGCGCGCCAGGGCAAGCCGTCGCGCCTGGCCGCCGGAGAAGCGCGCGCCGCCCTCGCCGCAGCGCGTGGCGAGACCTTCCGGCAGGGCACGCACCAGCGTGCCGATGCCGGCGCGATCCAGGGCACGCCACAGTGCAGCCTCGGGCGCCAGCGGGGCGGCGATGCGCAGATTGGCGGCGATGCTGTCGTCGAACAGCCGCGCATCCTGCGTCAGGCAGGCGATGCGATGGCGCACATCCTCGGCGGCGAGTTCCGCGAGATCCACCCCGCCGAGGGTGATGCGCCCTGCCTGTGGCGCGGCGAGTTTCAGCAGCAGGGCGGCGAGGCTCGACTTGCCGACACCCGACGGGCCGAGCAGCGCGAGATGCATGCCCTCGGGGATCTCGAGATCGAGGCCGTCGAACACCGGGGGCCGGTCCGGGGCCCAGGAGAAATGCAGGTTCTCGATGCGGATGGCGTGGCCGGCGGGCAGCGGTGCAGGCGCGGGCGGATCGGGGACGGCGACGGGCGCGTCGGCTGCCTCGAACAGGCGGCGCGCCCCGGCGGAGGCGGCGGCCAGCGCGGTGCCGGCGCGCGGCAGCAGGCCGAGTGTCTCGGCCGCAGCCAGCGCCAGGAACAGGCCGAGAGCGGCCAGCGCTGCCCCTTCGGCGCCGGCGGCGAGCCCCCAGGCCAGGGCACCAAGCAGCGCCGCCTGCACCAGCACCGTCCCCGCCGCACCAGCCCAGGCCGCGCGCCAGGCCAGCCGACGCTGCGTCGCGCCGAGCGCCTCGCCCTCCTGCGCCAGCAGCGCGGCGGCACGGCCCTCGGCATTGGCGGCGAGCGTGTCCTCCAACCCGAGCAGGGGATCCACCGTGGCGGCGCGCAGCCTTCCCTGTGCGGCGGCCGAATCCGTGGCTGCCCGGGCAGCGCCGGGGGCGAGCAGCAGCGGCAGCAGCAGCGCCACCAGCAGCGGCGCCGTGACGGCCAGCGCCAGCAGCGGCACCGCACCGAGCAGCACTGCCACGACGAGCACCACCATCACAGCGACCCCGGCCGGCACCAGGGCGCGGAGATAGAGCCCGTCCAGCGCCTCCACATCCGCCACCAGCCGCCCCAGCAGATCGCCCGAGCGGTTCAGGCCGATGCCGGCGGGCAGGCGCTCTGCTAGGCGGCGGAAGAACCAGACACGGGTATCGGCTAGCGCGCGGAAAGTGGCGGCGTGGGTGACCATGCGCTCCGCCCAGCGCGCCGCGGGACGCAGCAGCACCAGAGGGCGGAGCCAGAGCAGGGCCGCCATTCCCGCCGTACCGGTGATGGCAGCGGCCATCCCCTGCCCGGCCAGTGCCAGCAGTGCCACCGCCAACAGGCTCGACGTGGCGGCGACGGCGGCGCCGGCCAGCAGCCAGCCGGCCCGCGAGCGCCACAAGCCGATCACCCGCGCCAGATCGGCCCACATCAGGCCTGCCCCTTGGCGACGCGCTGCGTGCCCAGGGCACGGCCGCGGTCCACCTCCAGCACCCGCCCGAGGCTGCGCGCCGCCGCGGCATGGCTGGCGATGACGGCGGTGCGGCCCATGCAGAGGCGGCGGATGCTGTCGAGCACTTCCGCCTCGGTGCCGGGATCGAGATGAGCGGTGGGTTCGTCCAGCAGCACCAATGGCGCGTCGCGCAGGAAGGCGCGGGCCAGAGCAACCCGCTGCGCCTGGCCACCGGAGAGGCCCCAGCCCCCCTCCCCCACCAGCGTGTCCAGCCCCTGGGGCAGGTGCTCGGCGAAATTCGACACGCGCGCGGCGGCGGCGGCGGCCTCGATGTCCGCGTCGGTCGCCCCGGGCCGGGCGAAGCGGATGTTCTCGCGGATCGAGGCGCGGAACAGATGCGCGCGCTGGCCGACATAGGCGGTGAGCCGGCGCAGTTCCTCCGGCCGCAGCGCGGTCGCGTCCTGGCCGTTGATGGCGATGCGCCCGGCATCCGGGCGCGCGAAGCCCATCAGCAGCCGCAATACGCTGCTCTTGCCCGCGCCGGAGGGGCCGGCCAGCACAAGCGTCTCCCCGGCATTCACGCGGAAGGAGAGGCCGTCCAGCGCTGGTGGCCGCGCCGGGTCGTAGCTGAGGCGGACATCGGTGAAGGTCACCACCACCCGTGGCGGCACGCCCTCCAGCACCAGGCCGGTCGTCGGTTCCTCATCGAGCAGCGGCGCCAGGGCAGCGGCGGCGCCGGCTGCCGAGAGGCGTTCATGATAGGCGGCGGAGAAGGCGCGGAGCGGCGCAAAGAAGGCGGGCACCAGCAGGATGGCGAAGATCGCGGCCGCGGGGTCGCTCGCGCCGCCACTCAGCAGCGTGGTGGCATGGCGCAGCGCAACCGCCGCCAATGCCCCGGCAGCCAACAGCTCGAGCGCGGTATTCGACAGGAAGGCGACGCGCAGCACGCGCATGGTGCGGCGACGCAGCTCATCCGCCGCCTCGCCCAGCGCCTTGGCCTCGGCCTCCTGCCGGTTGAACAGCACCAGGGTGGAGAGGCCACGCATGCGGTCCAGGAAGCGCCCGGAGAGGCGCTGCAGCTGGTCGAATTGCCGCCGGCTGGCGCTGGCGGCGCCAATGCCGGTGACGGCCATGGCGACCGGCACCAGCAGCCCCGCCAACAGCAGGATCAGGCCGCTGGCCGGATCGGCCAACGCCGCCGCGGCAGCGACCAGGGCAGGGCCGATCAGCGCCAGGCGCGCGGTGGGCAGCCAGCGGGCGAAGTAGCCGTCCAGCGCTTCCACCTGGTCCACCACCAGCGTCGCCTTCTCACCCACCCCCCGTGCATCGGCCGGCCCTCGGGCCAGCAGGCGGGTGAAGGCGGCGCTGCGCATCCTGGCCCGCGCGGTTTCCCCGGCGCGCAGCTGCAGATGCTCCTGCGCGAGGCCGAAGGCGGCCGCCAGCACGGACAGCGCGGCGGCGGCAGCCAGGGTCCCTGTCCCGGCATTGCCATGGCCGAGCAGGGCGGCCAGCAGCAGCGCCACCAGCCAGGCACCGGCGATGCCGGACAGGATAGCTGCGATCCCGAACAGAACCGGGGCGAGCACCGGACCGCGAAGGGCACGTGCCTCGCGACGGAGGAGGGCGCGCGCCGCCTTGTCCCGGGCGGCGGAGGGAAGGGTCATGGCCTATTCTTAGGCAGGCTGGCGCGGCGCGTCACGCCGCCTGCACCAGGGCCGGGCGCGTCGCGGGCTCGCGGAACGATCCGGCGCGATGCACATCGCCGGTATCGGTTCCGGGAAGGGGGCCGCATGCTGCGGACCCATGGCCGCTACGCCTATGCCGCCAGGCCGGAGCGTGCGCGCTGGACCTGGCCGGGCGGGGCGCGCCTCGCGGTCTATCTCGGCGTCAACCTCGAGTGCTTCACCTTCAGCGAAGGGCTGGGGGCCGAGCTCGCCCCGGTGGCGCAGCCCGATGTCCTGAACTACGCCTGGCGCGACTACGGCAACCGGGTGGGCGCCTGGCGGCTGCTGGAACTGCTGAACACGCTCTCCCTGCCCTGCACGGTGCTGCTGAACAGCGCGATCTACGATCATGCGCCGCAGCCGGTCGCGGCGCATCGCACACGGGGAGATCGCACACGGGGAGACGAGATCGCCGGCCATGACCGCACCAACAGCGAGCGCCAATCCGTGCTGTCCGAACAGGAGGAGCGGACGCTGATCGCGGACAGCACGGCGGCGATCGTACGGCATGAGGGAGCGGCGCCGTGCGGTCGGCTCTCGCCCTGGATCGCGGAGAGCCGCATCACGCCGGACCTACTGGCCGAAGCCGGCTACTGCTACACGCTGAACTGGTGTGCCGATGACCAGCCCGCATGGATGGCCACGCGTGCCGGGCGGCTGCTAGCCATCCCGTACCCGCAGGAGGTGAACGACATCCCGGCGGTGGTTGCGCGCAAGGATGGCGCCGAGCAGTGCGCAGCGATGATCGTCGCGGACTTCGAGGAGCGGCTGGAGCAGGTGGCGCGAGACGGGATCGTGCAAGTGATGGGTATCGCGCTGCATCCCTACGTGATCGGCCAGCCCTGCCGGCTGCGAGCGCTGCGCGGGGCACCGGCGGCGATCCCGCGCAGCGTGACGCGGTGTGGACCACCACCGCCGGCGCCGTGTACGACCATGCGGCGGGGCTGCCAGAGGGCAGCCTGCCCTGACAGGCTGCCGGAAACCCCGCCGCGGCACCCTACCCTTACAGCAGGTTCTCGATGCGTATCGGCAGGTCTCGCACCCGCTGGCCTGTCGCGTGGAAAACCGCGTTCGCGATCGCTGGCGCCATGCCAACCAGGGCGATCTCTCCCAGGCCTTTCGCGCCAAGCGGGTTCACCGCCCTATCCTCCTCCTCGACGAAAACCGCTTCGAGACTGGCGATGTCGAGGTTCACCGGCACGAGATAGTCGGCCATGGAAGCATTGACTGGCCGGCCGTCCCGTGAGTCCAGCACGGTCTGCTCCATCAGCGCCATGCCAATGCCGCCGACCATGCCGCCGGTACACTGGCTTGCCGCCAGGCGCGGATTGATGATTCGCCCCGCGCCATAGACACCGAGGGCCCGCCGGACGCGGATGAGCGCCAGGTCGGGGTCCACCGCCACTTCAGCGAAGACCGCACCGAAGGCGTGCATCGAGAAGCGCTGCGCCTCCTCGCCACGGGCGCTGTCCGCCTCCGCCTCGATCGGCTGCCCGCCGCTTCGCTGGATGATCGCGCCGAAGCTCTCGGCCCGCGCGGGATCACCTGGCAGCGCCAATCGCCCATCCGTCATTTCCACGCCCTCGGTGTTCGCGCCGAAGAGCGGCGACGCGGGGTCGGCGATCGCCCGCCGTAGCGCAACCTCGCGCGCCGCGAGGCAGGCGGCGTGAATGGCCGAGCCGACCGAGGCCATGGTCTGCGAGCCGCCATGCGGCGGTGTCGCCGGGAAGGACGAGCGGCCGAGACTGAAGCGCACCCGTTCCGGCGTCAGGCCCAGCGCATCCGCAGCGACCTGAGTCATCGAGGTATAGGTGCCTGGTCCCATGTCGCTGGCTGCTGTCTCGACTTCGGCTGTCCCGTCTGCCAGCAGGCGCACCCGGGCACGGGCGGGGCTCCGGAAGGCGGGATAGGTGGCCGAGGCAACGCCCCAGCCTATCAGCAATCGCCCGTCGCGCATGGAGCGGGGCCGTGGATCGCGCCTCGCCCAGCCGAAGCGCGCCACGCCGGTCTCGTAGCATTGCCGCAGCGAGCGGCTGGAGAAGGGGCGGCCCAGGCCCTCGTCCTGGCTCGGCTCATTGCGCAGCCGCAGCTCGACGGGATCCATGCCGAGCGCCGTGGCAAGCTCGTCCATGGCACTTTCCACAGCGAAGATCCCGCTCGCCTCGCCCGGGCCACGCATGTAGGTCGGCGTACCGCTGTCCAGCGGCGCCAGGCGATAGCGCGTCCGCACATTCGGGCAAGCGTAGAGATAGCTCGAGATCGAAGTCAGCGCCTCGACGAACTGCTCGTGGCGGGAAGTCTCGCCTGTTCCCTCATGGATGAGTGCCGTCAGCCTTCCTTCGGTATCCGCGCCCAGCGCGACGCGCTGCACCGTGGCCGGACGGTGGCCGGTGGCGTGGAACATCTGCCGTCGCGTGAGGACCAGCTTGACCGGCCGTCCGATCTGCCGCGCTGCCAGCGCGGCCAGGGTGACATGCGGCCAGGTCCTGAGGCTGGTGCCGAAGGCGCCGCCGATGAACGGGCAGATCACCTCCACATTCGCCACCGGCAGGCCGAATATCGCGGCGATCTCAGCCGCCTCGTTGACCACGAACTGGCTCTTGCTCCAGAGCGTCAGCCGGTCGCCTTCCCAGGCCGCAAGAGTGGCATGCGGCTCCATCGGATTGTGATTCTCGCGTGCCATGCGATAGGTCGCATCGATGCGCACGGGTGCCGCGACCAGGGCGGCATCGGCGTCACCACGACTGCCGTCGGCGGAAGTCCGCGCTCCGGCCTGCGGCGTGACCGGCGTGGCCTCCTCCACGCTCACCAGCGGCACCTGCGCCTCGTACTCGATCCGCAGTGCGGCGGCGGCATGCTCAGCCTGGTCCAGTGTCTCGGCGACCACCACGGCGACCGGCTGGCCGAAGAAGCGAACCTGATCGTCCTGCAACACATGCAGGCGCTCACCCACAGCTGGATCAATCGGCCCCTTGTGCGGTTGATAGGCGAGCCGTGGCGCATTGACGTGACTGAGAACCATCAGCACGCCGGGCAGGCGCTCCACCGCTGCCGTATCGATGCGGCGCACGCGGCCAAGGCCGACCGTACTGCCGACGATTACGGCATGCGCTTGTTCCGATAGGTTGAACTCGGCTGCATAACGCGCGGCGCCCGTGACTTTGGCACGGCCATCGACACGGGCAAGTGGCTGGCCGACGAATGCTGCTTTCATGGCACTTCTCCTGCCATCTCGAGGGCGCGGATCACGGTCCGCCGCAACAGTTCGACCTTGAACCCGTTGCCGGAGAGCGGCTGCGCGCCATCGGTCGCCAGGTCGGCGGCGCGCCGGAATGCGGTGTCCTCCACAGCCCGCCCGATCAGCGCGGCCTCCACCATGCGCAGCCGCCAGGGCTTGGTTGCCACGCCCCCTGCTGCCAGGCGCGCGCCCCGGATGACGCCATCCCGGATGTCGAGCGCCGCAGCGACCGAAACCAACGCGAATTCGTAGGAGGCCCGGTCGCGCACCTTCAGGTAGCGGGCATGGCGGGCGTGGGGGCCGTGCGGCACGCGCACTGCGGTGATCAGTTCGCCGGGCAACAGAGTATGTTCGAGATGTGGCGTGTCACCCGGCAGGCGGAACAGCGCCTCAACCGGGAATTCCCGCTCGCCCCCCGATCCCTGGACCAGCAGGACAGCGTCCAACGCAACCAGCGCCACGGCCAGGTCGGACGGGTGTGTGGCGACGCAGTGCTCGCTGGTGCCGAAGATGGCGTGGCCGTGGTTGATCCCATTGATGGCCGCGCAGCCCGAGCCGGGCAATCGCTTGTTGCATGCCGCATCAAGGGTGCGGAAATAGGGACAGCGCACCCGCTGCAGCAGGTTGCCGCCGATGGAAGCCATGTTGCGCAGTTGCGGCGAGGCGCCTTCCAGCAACGCCTCGGCGATCAGCGGCTGTGCCGCCAGAACCGCCGGATGCGCCGCGACTTCCGCCATACGGGCGAGCGCGCCCAGGACCAGCCCGTCCGGCCCGGCCGTGATGCTGCGCAGCGGCAGGGCATTGATGTCAACCAGCCGTTCCGGCCGCTCCACCTCCTCGCGCATCAGGTCGATCAGCGTCGTGCCGCCAGCGATGTAGCGCCCGCCAGCCAGGGCCGCGGCAATGGCGTCCCGCTCGCTTCGTGCGGCCTCATAGGCAAAGGGGATCATGCTCAGCCTCCCCGCGCCGCATCGGTGATTGCCGCGACGATGCCCGGATAGGCACCGCAGCGACAGATATTGCCGCTCATCCAGGCGCGGATCTCCTCGGGAGATCCGGCATGTCCCTCGGCGATGCAGGCGATGCCGGAGAGGATCTGCCCCGGGGTACAGTAGCCGCACTGGAATGCGTCGTGCTCTATGAAGGCGGCTTGCAGCGGATGCAGCGTCCCGCCGGATGCCAGCCCCTCGATCGTCGTGATCTGTGCCCCGTTGTGCATGACGGCGAGGGTCAGGCAGGCATCCACACGCTGGCCGTTCACCAGGATGGTGCAGGCACCGCAGGCGCCCTGGTTGCAGCCTTTCTTGGTTCCGCTGAGCTGCAGCTGCTCGCGCAGGAGATCGAGCAGCGAGGTCCGCACATCCACTTCGAGCCGTTGCATTTGCCCGTTGATCGTCAGCTCGACCGTTGCGTTTGGCATGACAGCATTCTCCTCTTGCGGATTGGTGGCCGCGGGCGCAGCCATCGTGTCACCACCTGCTGCCAAGGGCGCGACGCCCGTCGCCCCCTGGAGAGTCCTGCGCCGCCTCCACTTTGCGGCGCCGCCGTCCGTCTCCATGATTCCGGCCTTCTCGTCAGGCTGCCGCGCTGAGGTTCAG